>Ga0247837_1009569_pt1 | contig 11551 bp, 11 predicted proteins | sample LaCtaG_2_FD_187115 | JGI IMG/M metagenome (GOLD analysis project Ga0247837, IMG submission 187115) | Freshwater microbial communities from meromictic Lake La Cruz, Castile-La Mancha, Spain - LaCruzMarch2015_14.5m | ecosystem: Environmental > Aquatic > Freshwater > Lake | place: Spain: Castile-La...
ACAACGCTAACTTGAATTCCCGCGAGTAAGTTCTAGGCATCTACTCCCTCCAAAAAGAGTAAAGCAGGTGTCCACAAAATGGGGCGCAGTCCAGTGAGGCCGCGAGGCGAAACCTCGGTCAGTTGCCGGGCGCGACGGCACGGAGCCGCCGACTACAGCCCTTCGGGCTAACCGGAACCCTACGCGAAGCGGGTAGCCCCAGCCTCTGCGGCTGGGCCGGTTTTGGCTCGATCCCGGAGGGATCGCCGATATTAGCCCCGGGTCGAAGACCCGGGGAAAGGAAGCACGCAGTTCCATCGACGCTGAAGGCGTCGCAGAAACTCTGGCACCCCTCCAGGGTGCGATTTTTGGTCCTGCCAAACCCCGGGTCGAGCGGGCTCGACCCGGGGCTAATTTCTGGAACCCCTGCCGGGGTTCGGGACAGATATTGCCCGAGGCGACGGCACGGAGCCGTCGGTGCGCATGACGTCGTCATCGGAAGTGAGGCCGCGGTGCCAAGCTCGGCCAGAAAGGATGGCGTTTCCCAGGACAAGCCTAGCGTTTCCCCTCCTTCCTGCCGTTCTCGCAATCGAACGAAAGAAAGGACAAATTTGAAAAACGTTAAAACGTGATACCATCCCGTTACAATGGCTCTCGACCCAGCGGCGTTTGTGCGCGAGGCAAAGGCCCGTGGTGCCAGCGACGAGACGGTGCTCGTGCTGCTCACGGAATCTGGCTGCCCGGAGCGGGACGCACGCCTTGCCGTGGCGCGATACCATGCCGAGACCCTCGGAATCGCTCTCCCGCCGTTCGTCCAACCAACGGCGACAAATCCACTTGATGCTTTTCTTTACGTCTTCGCGGGATGCACGCTCATATCTTGGGTGTCGAGTGCGCTGTATATCATCTCCGCTCTTATCGACCGGGCTTTTCCGCCGCCCGGCCGGGTCTTTTACGAAGGGGAAGCCGAGTTCCTCATATTTCCGCTGGCCACCATCCTGACCACCTCACCCATTTACATTGCATTGATGGTGCTACTCCTCCAGCGTATGCACTCCGGAGTCACAAGTGCCTTCAGCAAGCCTCGACAATGGGTGATCAGCGGCACGCTCCTGATTGGGGTCGCCACAATCCTGACTTACGTCATCGTTTTTGTCGCCGCGATACTGGCGGGGAAAGGAACTCTCGCCGGCTTCTGGAAGACGACCTCTGCAATTTTGCTCGTCGGAGGGCTCATGACATTTTATATTCGGTGGCTTCAATCTCCCGGCCCTACCTCGTCCGGTAAGGGGAAGATCTCATGAAAGGACCCTTCATCTGGCTGGCCGCCTTCCTGTTCGTTACGCTCGGTCTCGCGGTAAGCGTTCTGCAAATTACTGGAGGTCCGGTGGAAATGGCAAAGTACGACCGGGATCAACAGCGCATCCAAGACGTTTTGGAAATTTCACGTGAGCTTCATCCGAATCGCTGGGACATGCCAGCCGGGGGAAAGATTTCGCCGCTGCCGACGGCCTTGCCGAAAGGCGCGGACGGAAATCCGAAGCCTGACCATCTGGACCCGCTCACCTCGCGACCATATCGTTATCAGCGGCTTACCGACCGTAAGTTTCAGGTGTGTGCCGTTTTTGAGCTAAGTTCCGCCGAGTTTGAACGTCGAGGGAAAAAGCTTCCCGACAAGCGGTGGACGTACGACGCCGGCGAGAAATGCATCGAGTTCGACAGGAAAGCCAAAGCGGAAAAGTACTGGTAGGGTTGCGTTGCGACGGCACGGAGCCGCCGTCTACTGCCCTTCGGGCTAACCGGAACCCTACGCGGAGCGTGTAGCCCCAGCCCCTGCGGCTGGGCCGCATGACTTCACGTGGACCTCCGGTTCCCTCTCCGGGCGGAGAGGGCTAGGGTGAGGCCGCGAGTTGCCGGGCGCGACGGCACGGAGCCGCCGTCTACAGCCCTTCGGGCTAACCGGAATCCTACGCGAAGCGTGTAGCCCTAGCCTCTGGGGCTGGGCTAATATCGGCGCGCACGTCTATCGACGCTGGAGGCGTCGCAGAAACTCTGGAACTCCTCCAGGGTGCAAATTTGGGTCCGGCCAAACCGCCTCCCCCACGTTTCCCCCTGTCGCTTCGCGCCAAGGGGAACCATCTCAGAAGGAAAAAGTTGGTCGGGATGACAGGATTTGAACCTGCGACCTCTGCGTTCCGAACACAGCGCTCTACCAAGCTGAGCCACATCCCGGCGGGCGGATAATCCCTCGCGGTTAGCAAAGATACCCCAAAAACCTACCAGTTCCCTCACGCCAAAGACCTTCGCCGGACCCAAATCTGTGCAAAGATATATTCGTGGATTTGGGAGAATGTCCTCGATGCGGAACATCGTGGTCCCGCGGTGCCCAGAAGTGTCTGAAGTGCGGGTTCGTGCCTATCGGGGCGGGTTTGGTAGTAACCAAAAAGCCCGTCAAGAAAGTTCGCGCCTACCGTGAGGGTGGCTCGTGGAGCGGAACCCTTTTCGTCATCTTTGTCGTGTGTCTCGCTGGCTATGGCTTCGTGGCGCAGCCTTGGAGTAATAACTGGCGCCCCCTGCGAAAGCTCGTCGGCATGGCACCAGAAGCCGACATTGCCGGCCAATGGAACGTGGAGAAGCTCGTTCAGCTCAACACAAAGACAAAGCAGCAGATCTTCCAATACGACATGAATTCTGGCCAGGTCAGCTTCCAGGAGTCGGGCAAGGTTTCGCTTGCCATCCAGCGGACTCAGGGCGAAATGAAGGGCGAAGGTGTCTACAAGGTGAAAGAAAATCGCCTCTTTATCGATAAGCTCACCGGAAACCCGGCGGGAGAGATCGCACCGAAACTCGCCGGGAAAGTCGTGAACACCACCGCCGACAACATCATCGCAATGTTCGATACCGGAACCGCGATCTTCCTTCGGCGCGAGAGCGAGCGCGAAAAAATCGCGAAGGTGCTTGCCTACAAGATGATGGGCGACCGACTGAAGAAAACCGGAGGAGACGAATGAGACGCGCTTTCACCCTGTTCGAACTCTTGATGGTGATCGCCATCATTGCCCTTTTGGCCGGGATTCTCTTTCCCGTCATCGCAACCGTGAAAGGCAGCGCAAGCGCAAGCACGGCCCTCAGCCAGATGCGCGAGATCGGCCGCGCGACCACCCTCTATGCGAACGACCAGGACGGCCGTCTGCCGATGTCGGCCAATTACGGGGCTCCGCAAGCGAAGGGGCGGCTCTGGACCACCGGAGTTCAAACTTACGCCAAGAGCGAGGCCATTTTTACCGCACCTACGAGTGAAGGAAAGTTTGCGAAGAGCTGGGCCGAGCGCGGCACCGCGACCATTGGGCTCAATAGCTCCACCGCTTTCAACGTAAACGGTTGCCGCCCGAATGACGAAGACATGGCCGGTTGCCAGGCCTTTACGGAGGCGCTCAGCCTGGACGGCTTGAGCAGCTCGACCGCGGCCCTGCTTGCCTGTACGCCCGGCGGCGACACCGAGAAGGGCTACCGTGGGTTTGAGTTCAACCCATACAACGGAACGCCAAACCTTGAGAAGCCTAAGCGAACCGCGCCACTGGTTTCTGACCGCGACCTGGTGGCCGCGCTCGAAGGCTTTCCCGGTGACCAGTTGAAGCCGATTTTCGCTCGGTATGGCACAACGGGCAAAGACGACGGACGGACGCCGATCGTCTTCGCCGACGGAAGCGGTAAGTCGTTCTCGGCGAAGCATCTCGCCGGCAAGAATTCGGGGATCATCTGGCAGCTGCGCTGAGACGCTTTACACGACCATTTCGATTTCTGGCTAGGCCTAAAAAAGTGTCCCTTCTTTCCGTTACCAGGGGCATGGCCGAATACCAGTTACCCTCTGGTTGTGGAGAAAAATCCCGGCCAGGAGCGGTACGAAGCCATCTACGAAATCGTGGGTGAGTCTTCGGCTACGACCGACGCAGACCTTCAGGTCGGTGAAATCGCCCGGCAGTCCGAGATCGACGCACAACTGGAAGAGCTCATTAACCTTGGCTCGGTTCGCCTCATCGGTTTCGTAGCCAAGAAAACCGCTTAAGCGTTTCGGCGGTAGAATCCCGGCCATCGCTCCGAAGGTGCAGCGGTTGGAGACCTCCTATGTCTACGCCGCGATATTTGATGTGCCCGCCGACCTTTTTCGGCGTCGATTACGTGATCAATCCTTGGATGGAAGGCCAGATTGGTGCCGTTGACCGCCAGCGCGCCCAAGACCAGTGGGAGTCGCTTTACCAACTTTTGAAGGACGACCTCCGGGCGGAAATCAGCCTTGTCGCGCCGCGAGAAGGTCTCCCCGACATGGTGTTCACCGCCAACGCGGCCGTTATCGACAACGGCGTCGCACTTGTTTCGAACTTCTGGCACCCCGAGCGTCAGGGAGAAACCCCCTTCTTTGCCGAATGGTTTCAAGAGAACGGATTTGAAACGTCCCTTTCGCCGTGTGTACATGAAGGCGCCGGCGATATGCTGTTCTGGACGGCACCGGAGGGAGAGTCAGTCTTGGTTGCGGCGGCCGGAATTCGCACCGATCCTTCGGCCCATCCCTACATTGGCGCAACGCTAAACCGCCGAATCGTCTCCGTCCGGCTCGTGACAAACGCGTTCTATCACCTGGACACCTGCTTTGCGCCGTTGCCCGGCGGGCGGGTGATCTGGTATCCGCCCGCTTTCGACGAAGCATCTCAGGAGACGATTCGTGCGCTGCTTCCTGCACCGCTGAGGTTCGAACTTCCGGACGACGACGCCCGGCATTTCGCCGGAAACGCGGTTGGTCTTCCCGGCGCGGTCGTCATGGGCTATGCCGGAGCCGAAACCCGCGCCTGGCTCGAGGGCCAGGGCTTTGCGGTTTATGTCACGCCGCTAGACGAGTTCCTAAAAGCCGGCGGGTCGGCTAAGTGCCTCACCCTCCGACTCGATAGCGGCCTAGTCTAACCGGGCGCGGCTTGCGCGCAACTCTTGCACCAGCGCCTGCTGGCTGGCGGTTACCGTGAGGTCGCTACGCGTTCGCTCGATGACCGCCCGAAGCGCGTCGCAGGTGCGCCGCAAACCGTTCGTCAGCGAATCGGCATAGTCGAACGTGATCAGCTCTTCGTAGATGGATTCCATTTCGCCAAGGATGCGTTCGGCGTTCGCAAGGTTGCCGGCCCGCATTTCGTCCAGCGCGAACCGCCGGACCTCGCTGGCCGCCTCGCCCATGCCGTTGAGGTACGCCATCAGTTGCGAACCCAGGCTTTCGCAGGTAGGCAGCGGTGCCGCATCGATGATGGCCAAAACCGCCGCCGCCTCCACCATCTCCTTTTCGGTGTCGTGGAGGTAGGCCGTGTTCAACTGCGGGAACGGAGCCAGCACTCCTCGGGCCAGTTCGGCGGCAGCCCGCGCCTCGGCGAGCAAAGCCCGCGCTTCGTCGAACTGGCGTCGATGCACGTGCCGAATGGATCGTGCCGCCAACTGCCCCAACTTTCGGCAATGCACCAAAGCCGCTTCCCTTGCCTCATGAAGCTCCTGCGCCTGCCCGCGAAGTCCGTCCCACTGATTTGCCGTCATGCGGTTATGATGACGGAGTTTACGACCGCGGCGAACGAGGCATCTCCGAAAGGCTACACTAAAATCAATCTACATCAGTCTGAAGCAAGACCGATACGCGGAATTCATGGCAACAAACACAGGAGCAAATATCGGTTTCGAGGCTGAACTCTGGAAGGCAGCCGACCAGTTGCGCGGGAGCATGGATCCCTCCGAGTACAAGCACGTGGTGCTCGGGCTCCTCTTCCTAAAGTACATCTCGGATGCGTTCGAAGAGCAGCGGGTCAAGCTCATTGCCGAAGCAGACCAAGGAGCCGACCCGGAGGATCCCGACGAATACCAGAGCGTCGGGGTGTTCTGGGTTCCAAAAGAAGCCCGGTGGGGCACGATCAGAGATAAGTCGAAGCAGCCGACCATTGGTCAGACCGTCGATAACGCGATGATCGCTTTGGAGCGCGAGAACAAGTCGCTCCGGGATGTTCTGCCAAAAGACTACGCGCGACCGGCACTCGACAAGATTCGCCTCGGCTCGCTGATCGACACCGTCAACAACATCAAGGTTGGCAACAAGGAAGCTCGATCCAAAGATGTTCTTGGCCGGGTCTACGAGTATTTCCTATCTCAGTTTGCCAGCGCAGAAGGCAAAAAGGGCGGTGATTTCTACACCCCGCGCAGTGTAGTGAAGCTCTTGGTGGACATGCTGGAACCCTACAAGGGGCGTATCTATGACCCGTGTTGCGGCTCATCGGGAATGTTCGTTCAGAGTGAAGAGTTCATCGTCGCTCATTCCGGGAAGATCGACGACATCAGTATCTACGGGCAAGAGAGCAACTACACCACTTGGCGGCTCGCGAAGATGAACCTCGCGATCCGAGGGATCGACGGCAATATCAAGCACGGCGACACCTTCCACGCCGACCAGCACCCCGACCTTAAGGCCGACTACATCATCGCCAACCCGCCGTTCAACGTCAGCGACTGGGGCGGGGATCGCTTGCGCGACGACAAGCGCTGGGTATACGGAGTTCCGCCTGTGGGAAATGCTAACTACGCCTGGGTGCAGCACATGATCCACAAGCTCTCACCGACCGGGACGGCGGGCTTTGTTTTGGCGAACGGCTCCATGAGCAGCAACCAATCGGGCGAGGGTGAGATTCGAAAGAAGATCATCGAGGCGGACCTGGTGGACTGTATGGTTGCCTTACCTGGGCAGCTTTTCTACAGCACCCAGATTCCGGTGTGTTTATGGTTCCTGGCGCGAGACAAAAGGAACCATAAGTTCCGGGACCGTCGCGGGTCGATCCTCTTCATCGACGCGCGCAAGATGGGACGGCTCGTGGATCGCACCCACCGAGAGCTGACCGACGAGGAACTTAAGCGCATTGCCGACACCTACCACGCCTGGCGTGGTGAAGAGGTCGGCTTCGCCTACGAAGACGTGCCCGGACTCTGTAAGTCGGCGAAGCGCGAAGAGGTCGAGGGGCATGGCTTTGTACTCACGCCAGGGCGGTACGTGGGTGCAGAGGCGGCAGAGGATGACGGAGAGCCTTTCGAAGAAAAGATGGCACGCCTCACGGCTCAGCTGGCCGAGCAACAAGCTGAATCTGCGAAGCTGGATGCCTTTATTGCCGGCAATCTCAGGGGGCTTGGGTATGGGCTGGGTTAGTCGGCCGTTCGGGGAGCTCTTCGCGGAACCAACACGGAATGGATTGACCCGCCCCAAAGCTGTGCGCGGCCATGGGGTCAAGATGGTGAACATGGGCGAGCTGTTCGCCCACCCGCGCCTCCGCAACGCGCCAATGGACCGTGTCCCTTTGAGTCAATCGGAGTCAGAGAGGTTTCTTCTCAAGGATGGAGATCTGCTGTTTGCACGGCAATCGTTGGTCCTCGAGGGGGCTGGAAAGTGCTCGATCTTCCTTCGTGATGACGAAGCGGTGACCTTCGAATCCCACGTAACTCGCGTAAGGCTTGATCCGACGAAGGCAGATCCATCCTTCTACTTCTACTACCTGCAATCGCACCATGGTCGAGCGGCAATTCGCGGCATCGTTGAGCAGGGGGCAGGTGCGTCAGGAATACGCGGCAGTGATCTTCTATCGCTCGATGTCCTTTGGTGCCCGCTCCCTGAGCAACGAGCGATTGCCGGGATTCTCGATTCGCTTGACGACAAGATTGAGCTCAATCGGCAGATGGCGGCGACGTTGGAGGAGATGGCGCGGGCGATCTTCAAGTCCTGGTTCATCGACTTCGACCCCGTCCGCGCCAAAGCCGAAGGCCGCCCCACCAACCTCCCCCCAGAAGTCGACGCGCTCTTCCCTGGTTCGCTTTCGGATTCTGGTCTGGGTGCTATTCCTGACGGTTGGCGGATAGGTTCAATTGCTGAGCTTGCGGACATCGGTGGCGGCAGCACACCTAGCACCAAAAGTCCCGAGTTTTGGGATGGAGACCACGCTTGGGCTACGCCCAAGGATTTGTCGAAACTCTCGCATCCCGTTTTGCTTCAAACCGAGCGAAGAATCACGGATGCAGGATTGAGAAGCATCAGCTCCGGTCTCTATCCGGCTGGGACGGTCCTTATGTCTTCCCGTGCCCCAATTGGCTATTTGGCCATAAGTGAGATCCCACTGGCAGTCAATCAGGGCTTTATTGCTTTGAGGCCGAAGATTGAGAACGGAAGCGTTTTTCTGCTCAATTGGCTGCAATCTCACATGGACGAAGTCCATAGGCGGGCGAATGGTTCGACATTCATGGAGATTAGCAAGTCGTCATTTCGTTCGATTGAAACATTCCTACCTCCGGAGGCCTTGATCGCGGCGTTCGGTGTTCTGATTGATCCGTTGCATGAAAGGCTAGTCGCCACGACAAAGGAATCTCACGAACTAGCCGACATCCGGGACGCCTTGTTGCCCAAACTGATATCTGGCGAGATGGAGGTTCCGAGAAGTCCATGATCTGGAACGTCCTGAAGCCCCTCTTTGAAAAAGACCTATTGTTCTCTTCTAAGGATCAGTCCAATGTATACGGAAACGCGGTATACATCGGACAAACCGAGTTCCTTGCAGTTGAGATACTTCGCGATGACGAGGAAGCCTACGGAGAGGAGTTCATCACGTGGTTGGATGGCTGGAAGACCGCAAAGGCAGATCGACTGAGTGAGTTGCTTGCCATTCACGACAACAAACACCGGTTTGATGATCTGCTCACCGCTGTTCGACAAAGACAAGTAGTCCCTTTTCTGGGCTCCGGTACGAGCGCTTCGACGGGACTGCCGACCTGGCGTAACCTGTTGCTACAAATCGCGCGGTCAACAGGCTATGACGAGGATGAAATCAACAACCTATGCGATAGAGGCAAGTTCGAGGAGGCTGCTAGCGTTTTAGCGACGAACGTAAACGCCCGTTTACTAAACGAGCAAATTGACCACAAGCTAAGATTTGTAGATAATCTAGTTACACCCGTAACACTACTTGCCGCGTGCCATTTGACGACAATACTAACAACAAATCTGGACTGTATACTTGAACAAGCTTTAGATAGTGCAGGATTTGGATTTACAAACGTACTCTCGGGTGCCCAGATTGGTAGCTATCGCAACGTTAGAAGCACTTCAAGCCGGATACTGCTAAAGATTCACGGAACAGCGAAGGATCCAGATTCGTATGTTCTTACCGAAGATCAATACGACGCCGCATATTCCGTGGGAGGGACAACCCGCGACGAACTAAGTCTCATCTATAGAAATAATTCTCTTCTTTTTTGCGGTTGCAGCCTTACTGTAGACAGGACACTCAGCCTTCTCGGTGAAGTCGCCAATAATGACTCCAACATGCCAAAGCACTTCGCCTTCCTCCAAGAAAATGAAGTTGGCTACGCCCAGCGGGAGAACACGTTGACTGGGCACGGGATATTCCCGATTTGGTACGACGGAGATCATGATAGTGATCTTTGGTCGTTGATTTACGGAGTAGCGAAGCACTATGAATAACTTCACCGAGTCCGTTGTCGAAGAAGCCGCACTCGACTGGCTTGCAGGGCTGGGTTGGTTCGTCGTGCACGGGCCCGAGATTGCTCCCGGAGAGGCTGGCTCTGAACGCACCGACTATCGCTCGGCCACCCTTGACGCTCGTCTTCACGCCGCGATCAAAAGCTTAAATCCGCGGCTGGGCGAGGATCAGATTCTTGAGGTCCGGCGCAAAGTCTCCAACCCCGAAGGCTCAACGCTGGAAATGCGCAATCGTGCGGTCCACCGGATTCTGGTGAACGGCGTTACGGTGGAATACAAGGCGGTTGATGGCTCTATTCGAGGCAGTCAGGCAAGAGTCATCGACTTCGACGAGCCCGCCAACAATGACTTCCTAGCGGTGAACCAATTCACGATCGTCGGTGAGGATGAGCGCCGTCCGGATGTTTTGCTTTTCATCAATGGCCTCCCCATCGGGGTCATTGAACTTAAGAACGCCGCCGACGGAAACGCTGACATCTGGAAGGCGTTTAACCAACTCCAGACCTATAAGACCCGGATTCCCGAGCTGTTCAAGTTTAACGAGTTCCTGGTGATCTCGGACGGCATCCAAGCAAGAATTGGCAGCCTCACCGCCGACCGGGAGCGCTTCATGCCTTGGCGCACCATCGAAGGTGACAAGGTGGTTGACGACCAATACACCCAACTGCAAGTCGTGCTTCAGGGTGTATTTGATAAGCAACGGTGCCTCGACTTAATCCGCTACTTCGTGGTCTACGAAGATGCCGGGGATGGCAAGCTCGCGAAGAAGATGGCGGGCTACCACCAGTTCCACGCGGTTGGGATCGCGGTTCAGGAGACGATCCGCGCTTCTACGACCGAAGGCCGTCCACGGACCCGCGAGCTTCGCGATGGCTACATGGCCGAGCCAATGGAAGCAGGTAAGCCCGGCGACCACCGCGTCGGGGTTGTTTGGCACACTCAGGGCTCAGGCAAAAGTTTGACGATGGCGTTCTACGCCGGGCGGGTGATCCTGCACCCGGCGATGCGAAACCCGACCATCGTGGTCTTGACCGACCGTAATGACCTGGATGACCAGCTGTTCGGAACCTTTGCGGGTTGCCAGGATTTATTGCGGCAGACGCCGGTTCAAGCCCGGGACCGAACCCACCTCCGGGACCTGCTAACCGTGGATGCGGGAGGCGTGGTCTTTACGGCGATCCACAAGTTCTTCCCCGAGAAAGGCAGCCGAGAGCATGATCTTCTCACTAATCGGACCAACGTTGTCGTGATCGCCGACGAAGCTCACCGAAGCCAATACGACTTTGTAGACGGTTATGCCCGGCACATGCGGGACGCCCTACCGAACGCATCCTTCATCGGCTTCACGGGAACGCCGATTGAGCGAGCCGACGCCAACACCCGGTCGGTCTTTGGCGACCACATCAGCATTTACGACATCGAGCGGGCGGTGAAAGACGGAGCGACGGTTCCGATCTATTACGAGAGCCGCCTTGCCAAGATTCAGATCTCTGAGGCCGCAAAGCCCAAACTGGACTCCGACTTTGAGGAAGCCACCGAAGGCGAGGAGACCGACAAGAAGGAGAAGCTGAAGAGCAAATGGGCAGCTCTAGAAGCTTTGGTCGGATCCGAGAATCGTATCCAGTTGATCGCGACAGATTTGGTAGATCATTTTGAGAAGCGCCTCAAGGTCATGGACGGAAAGGCGATGGTGGTTTGTATGAGCCGCCGCATCTGCGTCGAGCTCTATGACGCGATCGTCGCGCTGCGGCCCGAGTGGCATTCGGACGACGACGCCACGGGAGGGGTGAAGGTCGTGATGACCGGCTCTGCCAGCGACGACGCGCATTGGCAGGCGCACATCCGTCCCAAGGCAGCGCGGGAAGACCTGGCGAACCGATTCAAGAAACCTGGCGATCCATTTAAGCTCGTGATCGTGCGCGACATGTGGCTCACCGGTTTTGACGCACCGTGTATGCACACGATGTACATCGACAAGCCGATGAAGGGGCACGGACTGATGCAGGCGATCGCCCGTGTGAA
>Ga0247837_1009575_pt1 | contig 11545 bp, 10 predicted proteins | sample LaCtaG_2_FD_187115 | JGI IMG/M metagenome (GOLD analysis project Ga0247837, IMG submission 187115) | Freshwater microbial communities from meromictic Lake La Cruz, Castile-La Mancha, Spain - LaCruzMarch2015_14.5m | ecosystem: Environmental > Aquatic > Freshwater > Lake | place: Spain: Castile-La...
TGCGGTCCACTTTGCCGTCGGCGTGGATGGTAAAGGTTTCGTCCGCGTAGTCGGCATAGAACGGCGCGGGAGTGCCGGCTGCGTTGTAAGCCGCGCGAAAATCGGTGAACGACTGCTGCGTGATGTCCGGTGCGTAACGCCAGTGGACGGTGACGCTCTCGTCCGTCTGCGCGACGATGGCGGCGTTGCACGCGATGTTGTGATTGTCCGGGCGCTCGTCCGGGCCATCGCCCTTGCGCGGGATCAGCCGGGTGACGGATTGTGGTTTACCGCCGTGTGGCAGCCACTGTGGTTGATAACCAAACTCGCGGCTGAAGATGAACTGTCCCCGCTGCGGCAACTCGACGACGATGTCGGCGTATTTGCCGGTGAACCCATGATCATCAAACGGCAACTGAGTGTAATAGCCCTTGAAGCGCGATGCCGAAACTTCTTTAGCGGGAATCGCCGCGATGCCCGCGGGCGATGACTCGGCGGCCGGAAGTGGGAATGCGAGGGCCGCAGAAAGGGCCAGACAAAGTGTGGAAAGTTTTTTAATTTGTTTGTTCATTTTGGTTGGCGGGTTTCAACCATTGGCATCGAGTGAGTGGATGGCGGCCTTCATCCAGCCACAGGCATAGGCCATACCGGCATACCAAGGGGCGGAGCAGGTCATGGCGGGCGCGTGGTCGGGGATCAGCACACCATCGTAACCGTTTTTGCGCAGGATGCGCAGAACGCGCAGCATGTCAATATCGCCTTCGTCGATGAAGGTTTCCCAATAGTGTGGGGCTTTGCCGCGGACATTGCGGAAATGGATGTAGGCAATCTTGTGCTGGCTGCTGTAGGATTCCACCGCCTCGTAGATGTCGCCGTCGGTCATTTCGGCCAAGGTGCCGAGGCAGAATTCCAGCGCGTTGGAGCGGCTGGGTTTGCGGTCGATGAGTTTCTGATAGAGCCCGGGTTGGTTCACCAGGCGCGGTTGGTTGCGCACGGTGGGTGTGGGTGGATCGTCCGGGTGGGCAGCGAGTATCACGCCCGCTTCCTCGGCGACCGGCACAATCGCGTCGAGGAATTCGCCATGGCGGCGCCAGAGTTCCTCGGTGGTGATAGGGGCGAGTTCGCCGGGCGCGGCGTCGCGATCATAGACCATGTTCCAGATCATCCCGTTGGGGATCGGTTTGTCATAAGGGCCGTCCATGCCGACGACTTCCGCGCCGCCGCGGCCGTGGGGTCCCTTGATGCGACCCGAGACTCCAGCGAGCGAGAAGTTGTAAGCGATCACCGGGATGCCGACCTTGCCGACGGTGCGGACAAGGGTTTTGATTTTCTCGAGTTGTTCGGCCTTTTTCGGTCCGTCGAGAAGCACATCGTGCCAATGGGCGGGATCGAAGTTTTCGATCGCCTCGATCTTGAGTCCGTGCGCTGCCGCCGCATCGCGGATCGCGCACAACTCTTCGTAGGACCAGAGTTGGTCGGGGTCGCCGGCGAGTCCCCAGCCGCTGTCGTCACCTAGCGGTTGATCGACGGTCAGGTCCGAGCGCGACGAGCGGAAGTAGTCGACCATATGAATGACCAGGTGGCTCGCGCCGCACTGGCGCGCGAAGCGGAAGTGATCGTCGTTGAGTTGGTGGCGGTAGAGTCCGAAGCCGAGTTTCATGATCTTGTTTGTTAGAATCCGATGCTTACGCCGCCATCGACAGGCAGCACGGTGCCGGTGACAAATTTCGCCGCCGGTGAACTGAGATAGACCGCGGCGTAACCGATGTCTTCGGCTTCGCCGAAGCGCCCCATCGGAGTGCGGGAGAGAATCTTGTCGCGGCGGGCCGGATCGCTGTCGAGCGCCTTGCGCATCATGTCGGAATCGATCCAACCGGGAGCGATTGCATTGACGCGAACGCCATCGCCGGAGACTTCGGTGGCAAGCGTGCGGACCATGCCGGTAAATGCGCTTTTGGCTGCGGAATAAGCGATGACGCGGGGGATGCCGAACAGCGATGCCATCGAGGCGATGAAGATCACGCTGCCATGGCCGCGTGCGATCATGCCGGGGAGCACGGCGCAGGTGAGTGCGTGGGCACCGATCACATGGGTGTTGAGGACTTGGAGAAACTCCTCGGGGCTGGTGTCCAAAGCGAGTTTCTTGAGGTGGATCCCGGCATTGTTGATGAGGATGGAAATCGGCCCGGCGAGTTGCTCTGCCTGTTGGACAAGTGATGGCAGCGAGGCGGTGTCCGTTACATCGCCCTGCAAGGGAAATGCAGCATCACCGATTTCTGCAGCGGCGCGTTCGAGTTCCGAAGTGCGGCGACCTACAAGCACCACCTTGGCCCCTGCTTCGGCGAGGCAGCGCGCCATTCCTAAGCCGAGGCCGGTGCCGCCTCCGGTGATGAGGGCGGTTTGGTTGTGAAGTTGAAATGCGGAGAGTTGGTTCATAATGGGGTCAAGGGGTTGGGATGAGGAGATCAGAGGATTCCATACTTGGCGAATGCCGCAGTGCTGCTCATGCCGTTTTCAATCTCTTGGCGGACCAGGTTTTCGCCGGTGGCTTTGGCGAGAGCTTCTGCAATGACCTCGGCCTCGACAGCGCGCGGGATGATCACCACACCGTCGAGATCGCCGAAAACCAGATCGCCGGGTTGAACGGAGACTTGGCCGACTTCGATCGGACAACGGTAGTCGAGAACTTGGGTGCGGACGGCGGAATCCTGCGCATACCTGCCGCGGCTGAAGACGGGCCAATTTTGTTCCAGCACGCGTGGAGTGTCGCGGTGGTATCCATGAATCACGGCACCTACAGCCCCGCGGGTGCGGGCGGTGGCGGTGAGAATCTCGCCCCAATAGGCGCAGCGCATATCGCCGCCGCTGGCCAGAAAGATGTCTCCGGGTTCGAGTTGGTCGAGCGCTTCCGTAAGCTTGCCAAACGGCTTTTTCTGAGGACCGTGCACATCGATCATCAATGCCGGCATGGCGCGTCCCACGAGCTTCATCTCGGGCAGCAGCGGCTGGATCGACTGTGGCAGGAACTGGTGGGTGAATCCCATCCGGTCCAGGATGTCCCCGACCACCGGGGTGTAGAGCCGGGATTTCACGAGTTCGAAAAGTTCGGATTCCGATGAGCATGGGGTGGATGACATGCTGTGATGTCAGTCGCTTTTATTCTTGAGGACGAGTTGAGTTTTACGAATATCGTTTCGTGAGCGGATTCAACCCAGTGACGATGCGCGATGTGGCGCAAGCGGCGAATGTTTCGGTTTCGACGGTTTCGAAAGCGTTGCGCAATGATCCGACCATTCCGGAGGGTCGGTGTCGGAGCATTCAAGAAATGGCCGAGCGCCTCGGCTACCGCCCGCATCCGATGGTGGCGGCCTTGATGGCGCAGATGCACCACCACCGCCGCCGCAGCGATCCGCACCATCTGGCCTGGCTGGATTTCTGGGCCGGGGCGAAGCGCAAGCGCGAGACGGTGAATTCAGATCACATCCTGAATGGGGCGAGGATCAGGGCGGGTGAGTTGGGATACGGCCTTGAGGTCTATCGCTCAGGTTCGGATGGGGAATCGTTGGAGCGGTTGAAGCGCGCGCTGACGGCTCGCGGACAATGGGGCGTCATTGTGCCGCCGGTGCCTGAGTCAGCGGCCAGATTGTCATTGGATCTGAGTGGGTTTTCAGCGGTTACTATCGGCACCAGTCTGCATGAGCCCAAGATGCACCGGGTTTCTCCGAATCATTTTCAGGGTGCGGTCGGGGCGTTTCACAGAGTTTTGGAGATGGGGTATGTGCGTCCCGGTCTGGTGTTGAGCCATGAGATGAATGAGCGCGTGGACGGACGCTGGCTTGGGGCTTTTATGGCATGTCAGCAGCGATTGCCGGAAAAGAACCGAGCCACCCCCTTGTTGGTGGAGCCCGGCGACAGGAAAGCGCTGGGTCGGTGGTGGAAACAGGAGCGCCCGGATGTGGTGCTGATGGCGGAGGTCATGGACTGGCCGCCATCCGCTCGCCCGAAGATCGCCTGGTTGATGCTCAACGGGCAACCGCAGGCACTCGGTGGCATGGACTATCAACTGGAGAAGTTGGGAGGGGTGGCCGTGGAGGTGGTGGTAGCACAAATTCACCGCAATGAACGCGGCACACCGTCAGTCCCGCAAACCGTGTTGATCGACGGCGTGTGGAGCGAGCCTGCGTGATGCGGACGAGCAGCTCTTTCCAATAGTTGCCGCCGCCGAGATTTTTCAGGCGCTCGTCAGACATGGCGAAGCCCTTTTCAAGATATTCCCTGAGAACGGTGGATGCCAGCGCCGGAATTCCACGCCCCGGGCGGAGCGAACGCGGTAACCTACGGCGAGGATGAGATCTGGTTTGTAGAGCTCAATGGTGTCGAGAATCACATCGCTGATTGCGTTTCTCCATCCCCCAAAAGTCGGCGGCTGTATTCACTGGTGAGGATTTCCATTTGTTCAATCGCAATTCGGTTGAGTTTTTGTAGGCGGAGCGGTTGCTCCATGGCTTCGCTGATGAAGAGGGCGTTGAGATTTTCCAGATTGGCGAGGCACACGAGTTGGGAGGCGTTAGCTTGGTCGCGGATATTGCCTTTCTCGTTCGGATTCGCGTCGCGCCAGTCCTTTGCGGTTTTCCCGAAGAGTGCCATGTTCAGGACATCGGCCTCGCTGGCATAGATCTGGCTGGTTTGTTTTCCGCTGAGTTCGGGTGGGATGAGGTGGGCGCGGATGGCGTCGGTATGGATGCGGTAGTTGATCTTGGTGAGGTTCCGCTTCACATCCCAGCCGAGTTGCTTTTGCTCGGCTTCCTGGAGGCGTTGGAATTCCTTGATGAGGTAGAGCTTGAATTCCACGGACACCCATGAAGCGAACTCGAAGGCGATGTCCTTGTGCGCGAAGGTGCCACCGTAGCGACCTGCTTTGGAAATCAGACCAACCGCACCCGTGGTTTCGATCCACTTTTTAGGGGATAAGACGAATGTGTTCTCTCCTGCCTCAAATCTAAACTGGTCGAATTCGACCAGTTTAAAACTCGGATTGTTGAGCTTTTCCCAGAGTCCCAGCAAATCAATGGTGCTGCGGCTACGAAGCCAATTTTTGATGATGTCTGCCGGAGCATCAGGGTTTCTGAATTTCGCGATATCTGTCAGCGAAATGAATTCCTCCTTTTCGATGCGTTGCACGCGGACCGTTTCGCTCAAAACTGTGATTTCTGCGTTTTTCTTCATAAGAGTGCTTCCCATTGACCGGCGGACATGATGAAGCGGTTCACGCTGGCATCGTTTTCAATGACCCCGAAATTCCGGGGAATTGAAGGAGGGATTGCTGATGCGCTCCCAAGTGCCCAGATAGTTTTTAACCACGAATGGGCACGAATTTTCACGAATGGGTTTGAAGAAGTGGCTCAAACTTTAAAACGTTACTCTCATTTTTAATTCGTGTTTATTGGTCTTCATTCGTGGTTTTTTAGCCTTCGAACTACGCCACGATTAGTGCAACACAAGAAGCAGGAAAAAGTCACGCGGTAAGGACAGTGACCCTTTGTGACTGCGCAAAGCCGGATCCTGCCAACGCGCATGGCGGCGCACTGGCGCGCACAGGAATCCTCGCCCAAGCGCGATCCTTCCTCGCTGGAGATGGTTTCGGAGGGGGTGGGCATGGATGCTCAATTTCATTCACTGAATGAATCCGCTTGAACCGCGCCGGGTGTCCCGATAGAGAATTTCCTCCCCTCAAGCGAATCTCCTAAAAACCCAAACAAAACCCTCTCATGACAACGATCGACTGGACCATCATCGCCATTTACCTTCTCGCCGTTGTCGGCATCGGTGTGGCCGCAGGCTTAATCCACCGCAAAGGTGAAACGGGCGGGGAAAGCGAACATTACTTTCTGGCTGGAAACACGCTGACTTGGCCGGTCATCGGCTTGGCGATGTTCGCCGCGAATATTTCCACGGTCCACTTGGTGAGCTTGGCGGAGGCGGCCTACAAATATGGACTCGTCTTTGGAAATTTCGAGTGGATGGCCGGATGCACCCTCATCATGCTCTCGCTGTTCTTTGCGCCGCTCTACCTGCGTTCGCGCGTGGCCACACTTCCAGATTTCCTCGAGCGCCGCTTCAATCGCGGCTGCCGCGATGTGCTCTCGGTGGTGTCACTCTTTTCCGCGATCGTGCTCCACATGGGGGTGGCGCTTTACACAGCCGCATGGGTGTTGAGGGGCATCCTCGGCTTGCAGCCCGGATCGACCATTTTAGGGATAGATGCCCTGCTGCTTTTCATCACAATTCTTGGTATGCTCACAGGCGCCTACACCATGTATGGCGGTTTGTTGGCAGTGGTTTGGACCGAGAGCGTGCAAACCGTTCTCCTCCTCCTTGGAGCCTTGGTGATTACTGTCGTCGCCTACATCGAGGTGGGCGGATGGCAGGAAATGGCTCGCACGCTGGCGACAAATCCCCATCCGCTCTCCAATGTTCCCGGCAGTGGCGTGGATTGGGGAACGGGGAATTTCCTCAACATGGTGCGCGATTCGAGCGACCCGTCGGGCCTGGCCTGGTATTCGATCCTGCTCGGCTACCCTGTCATCGGCCTCTGGTATTGGTGTTGCGACCAGACGATCGTCCAGCGCGTTTTGGCGGCAAAGGATGAGAAACATGCCCGCCTGGGCCCGCTTTTCTGCGCCTTCCTGAAAATTTGGCCCGTGTTTCTGTTTGTGCTTCCCGGCGTGATGTGTGTGGCGTTGGTGCAGAAGGGAGCATTTGGCGGTGCCGCTCCTCAAACAGCTGCGGACACCTTTTCCTTCCTCATCATGAACCTTCTTCCTGTGGGACTCAAAGGCTTGGTTGCCGCTGCGATGCTGGCTGCAGCGATGCAAACTTGCTCCGCCGCGCTGAATTCCACAGCCACGCTGGTCGCCTACGACATTTTCAAGCGCTACAAGCCGGACCTTTCCAGCCACTCGCTCGTCAGCATCGGCAAATGGACGACAGTTTTTGGAACATTTCTCGCAATTGCCTCGTCGCCGATCTTTGGCCACTACACCACGATTTTCGAGGGCATGAACAAGCTTATCACTTCTGTGGCGCCGCCCATCACGGCTGTCTTCGTGGTCGGCGTCTTCTGGTCACGCCCTGGCGGCAAGGCGGCGTTCATCACGCTTGTCACCGGAATGATTATCGGGGCTGCGATCCTCTTCCTTGATTGGACTGGTATCTATAGCGGCGACTACATGCTCATGGCTTTTCTATTGTGCGTGCTCTGCATCGCCATCATGGCCGCCTGCGCTTACATTTTCCCTGAACCGCTCAAGGAGGAGTCCAAGCCACTGATTTGGGCAAAATGGTCCGAACCGATCCGCCAGCGCTGCGGATCCGGATTTTCCGACTATCGCCTGATGTCGGGCCTCGTGGTCGTTATTTTCGTGGCTCTTTACATCGTCTTCCGCTGAACCCTCCGCTTGTGAGGATGGTTTAGCGGGTGAGTTTTTCTGCCGCTTGGCGCGCGTTCGCCGTGATGGTTTCCCAGGCGCGTTTGCGGATCAGGTCGCGTGGGGCTATCCAAGAACCTCCCACCGCTGGCACATTGTCGAGGGCCAAGTAGCTGGTGAAGTTTTCCACATCGAGGCCTCCCAGCGGGATGTATTCCAGGCCCAAGTGGGCGTAGGGCGCGGCAATCGATTTCAGGTAGGAGATGCCGCCGGAGGGCTCCGCAGGGAAAAACTTCAAGAGGCGGCAGCCCAAAGCCACGGCGCTCTCGATGTCAGAAGGCGTGGCAATTCCCGGAGCGAAGGGTAGACCGGCTGCGGCGGCCGCGCGGACGACATCCGGGTTGAGACCGGGGGAGACGGCAAACGCCGCTCCACCCTCGACCGCCTGGCCGACCTGCTCGGGAGTGAGCACCGTGCCCAGCCCCACGATAACCTCAGGGCAATCCCGCCGGATGGCTGCCAGCGATTCCAAAGCCGTGGGCGTGCGGAGTGTGAGTTCAATGGTATCGATCCCGCCCGCGAGCAGCGCGCGAGCCAGCGGCACCGCATCGGTCGGTTCGTCAATAATAACGACCGCCACAATTTTGGCGGCACGGATGCGATCGGCGAGTTTTTCAGGAAAGAGGGTTTTCATGGATTGTATGGCTGTTGACGCCGGAAAAATTAGCAGTTCGGGAATTGATAGATGCGCGCCGCGTTGCCGCCCCAGAAAGCGGCTTGTGCGGCGGCATCCAGATTTTCGGTTAGGTCGGCGCAAACGCGCGTCCACCCGGCATGACTGGAGCGGAGCAGGGAGACCGGCCAATCGGAGCCGAACATCACGCGTTGCGGGCCGAATGCTTCATAAACCGTTTTAAAGTAGGGGCGCAGCAATTCAATATCCCAGGTTTCTCCGTGCACTTCGGTGAGCATGCCGGAAATCTTGCAACTGACATTTTCGCGCTTGGCCAACTCGCGGATGCCGGTTGCCCAGTCGGTGTCGAAGTTTCCCGCAATGATGCGTGGCTTGGCAATGTGATCGACGACGAATGGTTGGTTGGGATGCATGTCCACAAACTGGATCGTCTGCGGCAGGTGTTTCCAGAAAATCAGGAGATCGTAAGTGAGATGGTATTTCGCGAGGTTGCGGATGCCTGCGTTGAAGTCGGGGCGGAGGACGAAATGATCGTCCGGCTCGTCATGGACGACATGGCGCACGCCGCGAAGTTTCGGATGCGCGGCGTAGCGCTCCAGAAATGGCTCGCCGCCATTCTCGCAGAGAGGGACCCAACCGACCACGGCCTTGATGCGCGGATTGGTATCGGCGGTGGCTAACAAAAAGTCCGTCTCCGCGATCATCTGCCTGGCTTGGACTGCGACGCTGCCGTCGATTCCGGATTCATCGAGTGCGGCGTGCAGGTCGGGAGCGAGGAAGTTGCGGCGGATCACATCGTGCGCTTCGGTCATCCAGACATAGTCGGTGTCGTTGATGGCCCAGAGGTGGTGGTGGCTGTCGATTTTCATAAATCAGTCTGCTTTGCCCGAGGTTTTTTGATCATGGCGGCGGAGACATGCAGGTTATTTGTCCAATTTCTCAACACCGGCGTCATAGTTCCATTGTTGGTTCATGACGGGGGCGAGAATGTTTCTCACTTCGGCGAGCAGCGAGGTGTCGTAAGGCTCGCCATACCAGGCGAGGTTGCGCTGCAGCGAGGTGCTGCGGGCGGTGCTGAACATCGTGGTGTGGAACGGACTTTGCTGGCAGGCGAACTGGAACGCGAGCTTGGCGATGGAGCTGCCGTGACTTTCGCAAAACGCGGCGGCCTCGGCGAAGAGGGCGCGTTCCCCGGCGTTGGCGGGATGCCAGTCGGCGATTTTACCGCCGGTAAGAAGCCCACTGGCGAAAGGCGAGGCGTTGATCATGCCGATGTTTTTGGAGCGGCATGGCTCGACGAGTTCGAGCCCACGGGTGTCGATGAGGCTGTAATGATTGTGAGTCAGGATGGCATCGACTGGCGCCTCGGAGATGACGCGCTGCCAGAGGTCGAGCGGATAGATGCCCGCGCCGACGGCTCCGATGCGGCCTTCTTGCTTGAGGGCGACCAGCGTGGGAAAGCCTTCAGCAAAGGCGCCCGCGGTTTGTGAGCCGCCTTGATATTCGAAGTCGTGGAGATGGACGATGTCGAGGTAATCGACGCCGAGGCGTTGCATGCTTTCCTCAAGCCCAGTGCGGATTCTTGATGAGCTGTAATCGAGTTCGTTGGCGCCGTAACTGCCGGGCGCGGTGTATTTGCCGGCCTTGGTGGAGAGGAAATAGCGGTCGCGTGAAATGCCTTTGAGCGCCTTGCCCAGCACGGTTTCCGCGACGGTGCCGCCGTAAGCGGGGGCGACATCGAAGTAGTTGACGCCTGCGTCAAGCGCGGCGTGAACGGCGCGGATGCCGTCGGCTTCGTCGATATCGCGGAACACACCGCCGAGCGCGGAGGCTCCGAAGCTGAGGCGGGAAACATTGAGTCCGGTTTTTCCAAGTTCGGTGTAGTCCATGGCGGGGGTCAAGCTGGGTTGGCGATCTGCATTTTCAGCACATTCTCTCCGGATCCTGCTTCGACGATGGCTTCGGAGAGATTTTCGAATGGATGGATTTTGGTGATCAGTGGGCGGGGGTCGATGCGGCCGGAGACGACCATTTCGATGACGCGTTCGAAGACATTGGCGAAGCGCCATGATCCGACATATTGGAGTTCGCGGGAGAGCAGGGCGTTGGCTGGGATGGCCGTTCCATCGGGCAGAGTGCCGACTTGCACGACGGTGGCTCCGGGTGCGCTGAGGCGGATCGCTTGGTCGAGCGCGGCCGCGACGCCTGCCGCCTCGAAGGCCACCTCGAAGCCGCCGGATGAGAGTTTGGCGGCATCATCCGTCAGGGTTTTGCTTGTTGGATCGAGCGTGCCAGCTGCGCCATGCTTCTCCGCGAAGTCGCGGGCGAAGGGCTTGATATCGGAAACGATCACCTTGCTGGCGCCGAAGGCCACGGCCACTAATAAAATCATCTGGCCGATGGTGCCTCCGCCGGTGATGAGCACGGATTTCCCGCCCACGCCGCCGCTGCGTTGGACCGCGTGCATGGCGACACTCATCGGCTCCAGCAGTGCCCCCCATGCGTATTCGAAGCCGTCCGGCAGCGGCCAGCAGTTTTGCGCGGGCGCGGTGATGTATTCGGCGTAACAGCCGTTGCTCGGCGGCGTGACGCTGGCAGAGCCGCAATAGACCATCTTCGGGCAAAGATTGTAGCGGCCTTGGCGGCATTGTTGACAGCGACCGCAAGCGCGCGACGGATCGACGGCCACGCGGGTGCCGATGGCCGGGCTTTGGACGCCTTCGCCGTGGGCGACGATTTCACCGGCGAATTCGTGGCCGAGGATGAACGGCCGGGTGGGAACGAAGTTGCCGCAACGGCCGTGGGCAAAGTAGTGGAGATCGCTGCCGCAAATGCCAGCGGCGCGCACCGCCACCAGCACCTCGCCCGGGGCGGGAGCGGGGCGGTGGACTACTTCTTTGCGGATGTCCTTCGCGCCGTGGAGCACGAAGGCGGTCATGGTCGGGTTGTTGCTTGTCATTTTATAATAAAAATTAGGGAAGGAAAAAATAGAGCACGCACAGCAACTCAAGCAGCAAGAGTGCCACTACCCGAGGGTCGGTCAAGCCTGTGATGCCTGACCGATAATCGACGCCATGCGTTTTGGCCTAACCGTTGATTTTCACGCTGCCGGTGACTGTCTGCCCTTTTTTCAAGGGGCGTTCGGCGCGTTTTGTGAAGCTCTTCAGAAAGCGCTCGCTGCCTCCGTGGGAAAAGTTCGCGGCGAGGAGGTGGATGCCCGATGCGGATTTCCAGCAGCGGATGTGGGTTTTGCCTTCGCCTTCGATGGAGAAGATCGATCCGTTGCCGTCCGACAGGCTGGCCTGCCGCACGGAATGTTTCGTGGAGCAGAAGTCGTTGTTGCCCGCCGGAAGGTTGTCCAACCTCCACGGGTGTCGGGGTTCTGTGCGTGGGCCGACGGATGTGGCTTCGAAGCCTTCCGAGGCCTTCACGGAACCTTTGAGGC
>Ga0247837_1009587_pt1 | contig 11533 bp, 8 predicted proteins | sample LaCtaG_2_FD_187115 | JGI IMG/M metagenome (GOLD analysis project Ga0247837, IMG submission 187115) | Freshwater microbial communities from meromictic Lake La Cruz, Castile-La Mancha, Spain - LaCruzMarch2015_14.5m | ecosystem: Environmental > Aquatic > Freshwater > Lake | place: Spain: Castile-La...
GCGCCCGGCCGGTGTGACCCGAGACTCGAGCCGCCCCGCGGCGACCAGCGCATCCAGTGCGTGCTGCACCCGCTCCCTGGCTTCCTCGATCCGCTGCCGTGTAATCCACCAGCGGGCGATGCCTTCCATGGTATCGGCCGCCGCCGGGTGACTTGCGAGATAGCTCAGAATCTCCCCGGCCACGGCATCCACCTCGGTGTCGGCATTCGTAACCATGGCCACCCTGATCCAGTGCTCAAGAGCGCTTGCTTTTCCGCATTCACAGCAAACCGGATGCCAGCGCGGCCACAGTTACAGAAAACTGTTTTTTAAAGCTTTTTTTCGAAGACTTTGGGTGGCGGGTCGAGTTGGACCCGCGTCCATGTGGGTCTGGGGCGACCGGCACTGCCGCATCAGGCGGTTACGCGGTTGGCGGGATGCATTGGGGTGGGTTGAGAACGACCCGGGCGGGTCGGCGGCGACCCACCCCGGCCGGAGTCAACCTGGAAAGGTTGGTGTACAGGAGATTCCGGCCATCGTCTGATCCGCGGCCGCCGCAGTGACTCCATACTTTTTGAGCAGCTTGCCGAGCGCCCGCCGCTCCTTGCCGGCCACCCGGGCCGCGCGGGTGACGTTACCCTGGGTCTCGGCCATCAACCGGATCAGATAGTCCCGCTCGAAGACCGCGACGGCCCGGCTCTTGGCCTCGGCAAAACTGATCCCCGCGATCTCTTGCGCATCCGGCTCGAACGGCTCGATCCGCGGTGAGGAATCAGCCCCCGGCAGGATTTGCAGCACTTTGCCGGTGGCCAGCAAGACCTCGCGATGGATCAGGTTCTCAAGTTCCCGGACATTTCCCGGCCAGTGATAGGCCCGCAGGAGGCGCACTGTCCGCGGGTCCAGCGTCTTGGCCGGCAAACCGTATTGCCGGCAATACTGCTCCACGAAATGGCGGGCAAGCAGATCGATGTCATCCACCCGCTCGCGCAGCGGCGGCAGCCGTAGCGACAGGATGTTCAACCGGAAGTACAGATCGGCCCGAAACCTCTGTTGCGCCGCCAGAGCGCGCAGGTCGGCGTTGCTGGCGGTGACGACGCGGGTATCGGCGTGGCGCACCCGCTGCCCGCCGAGCGGGCGGTATTCCTTGTTTTGCAGGAACCGCAGCAGGGCCGCCTGTGCCTTTGGCGAGAGTGCCTCGACCTCATCGAGAAAGAGGGTCCCGCCGGCGGCCTCACCGATCGCGCCCACGGCAGCGGAGCGCGCATCCGTGTAGGCACCGCGCTCATGACCGAAGAGTTCGTTCTCGACCAGATGATCGGGGAGCGCCCCGCAGTTGACCGGCACGAAGGGTCCATCCGCCCGCCCGCCCAGGTAATGCAAGGCGCGCGCGACCAGTTCCTTCCCGGTACCGGTCTCGCCCTCGATCAGCACCGGGGCCGCACATTGGGCAAGCCGGCGCACCCGGCCGATGGCATCGAGAAAACTCGGAGAACGGCCGATCAGGTTGAGTTCACCCAGGGTCGCGGCGAGATCGGGGTCCAGGCTCTCCGACGCCGGGCGCCGATCATGGCACAGCCGCTTCAGCCGGAACGCCAGTTCATCTTCAGCACAAGGCCAGCGGGCACAGTCGCAGCAGCGCTCGATCAACTCCGGCTCCCACACCGCCTCGCCGGTGACCAGCAGTGCCAGACTCGGCATCGCCCGCGCCGATTCCATGGCCGCCAGGACATGGTCCCGACGACCGGCTGCACCGAGCAGGAATACGACCATTCCCGGCCAACCGTCCATCGCTCCCTCGTTGACCTGCGCGGGCGACAGGACGCGCGGCTGGTAGCCGAGCGCGTCGAGGGCCGCGCGCATGGCCGCGTCCGCATCCGGATGGGCGAAAGGCACCAAGGCCAAGGGCGAAGACGAGGCGTTCAAGAAGTCCTCCCAGGCACACGGTTGAGTCTCCGGTCACGATGCCCCATCGCTATCATGCGGCGACCGCTGGCGCGAGATCGGCAGCCAGGGCGCCGCCGGTCGATGCACGACGTTCGGAACGCCCACCCCGCGGGGCCGGGCCTTGACCGATGCGTACTGCCGCGCCTGCCGCCGCCGGGGTCGGTGTGACCGCGGGTCAGGCAAACGTCCGGTGGTTATCTCCGGGTAAGCAACTAGGAGAAAGATAGCAGACTTGACGCGGGCGGTCCGCGCGCTTAAGGCACCGCCCGTGTCGGACGCGTCCCCGATCCCTGTAGGAATCGTCTTGCCCCGACGGCCCACGGGCGGCGATCATCCCACGCATCTCGATCAGCGGCGGCGCGGCACCCTCAGTTGGACTTTCACTTTTCCCCCATCGGCTTCATCCGCTCTCCGTACACCGACAAATTCGGTATCCCGCGGCAGCCGGGCCTGGTCACCGCCGCGCAAGCGCGTCTGGACCTGCTGCCGGACTATGCCCGCGAAGAAGCCTTCAAGGGGATCGAGGGCTTCTCTCATGTCTGGTTGCTGTTCGTCTTCCATGACGACTGCCTGACCGCCGGCTGGCGGCCGACGGTCCGCCCGCCCCGTCTGGGCGGACGTGAGCGGGTGGGCGTCTTCGCCAGCCGCGCGCCCTATCGGCCCAACCCGATCGGGATATCCGCGGTGGAACATCAGGGACTGGAACGCACACCGACCGGCTTGGCCTTGCGACTGCGCGGTGTCGACCTGCTCGACGGCACCCCGGTGCTCGACGTGAAGCCGTATGTCCCCTACGCCGACGCCCTGCCCGACGCGCGCTCCGGGTTCGCGGCGGCGGGGTGTCCGCAAGACTGGGTGGTGGAGTTCAGCCCGGCGGCCTTGCACGGCCTGACGCGCGCCGACCCGGACGGCAGCCGGCAGTTGCGCCAACTCATCGAACAAGTGCTGGCCCAGGACCCGCGGCCGGGGTACATGGACCGCTATCCGCAACGCGATGCATTCACCCTGCGGCTCTATGATCTGGAGTTGCGCTGGCAGGTGGTGGGGCGACGCGCCCTGGTGACTGGGTTGGACACAGCGGCGGAGGGTGCGCCGGTTGGTTGAGCTCGGGCGATCGGTCCGCGATTTAGGAAGGAACCGTCAGTCACTAGCTACATGTGCAGCCTAAAGCGGCGCGCGCCACCGATGAGCTTGCGAATTAGCACGACGCCCGTGGCGCGCGCTCGCTTCTAGGCTCTTTCTTGATTATGGAAAGAGGGGTTCGAGGCTGGCCCCTTCTGCCAGTTTTTTTGACGGATCAACATCGCTGCTGTACGTTTATACCAAAAGTCAAGTTGTTCTTGCAATGACATGCCAGCCACCAGCTTTGCGACATGTTCGGCGCCGCGCCGCTTTAGGGCGACGCATTCAGGCTCAGGAGCTTTCGTCATCATAGCTGATAACCTCTTGCGGCGAAAAAATACCGATTTTGCCGTAACCCTGAAGCGTATTCACTGCATTGTATTTTGGAAGCGAAATTTCTCGACTTCGTGTAGTGTTTCCGAGGCGATGTATTGCTCATGGCAAGTGCGACAAACGATCACAGGGATATCTTCACCACGACCGAAGGCTTTAGGGATTCGCTTTATTTCAGCGTGCGCACCGCAGACAGGGCAGATTGTTTCATTCATAGCATTTCATCTAAGGCATGGTGGGTCAACACGTAGTGCCCTTCTCGCATCATGCGACGAATTGAGATCAACTCCCTCTCAGCCAAACTCATTTGACTCCTCCCCGGTGCCACCGGTGCAGCACGAGCAGGATACAATGGAATCCGAGAATCGTCGATCGCTCATGGCTATGGCCAGATGGTCCCTGGTGACACGACCGTTAGGGCTATCCCTTCTCCATGGCCCCCCGAATTAAGTAAACTGTGCCCGGAATTCGCGGTCCCCGGAATTCGCGGTCCCCGGAATTCGCGAGCGCAGCGAGCAATTGGCCGCACTCCTTTGAGCCGCCGTCGGCACCAACGCGTGGTTGGGCAGCGACGCGCAGCCGTTCAATGGATGCTACTGACGTAGTGCAAGAAACTCGCGCAGTGGATCGAGATCATGCTCCCAGAAGATCACGACGCCTTGCTTGTCCTGTGCTTGTATGAGACAGCCGAGATCGAAGACGCCGTCTAGTACGACAGCCGTGATCACCTGAGCACCAAAGTGCTTACGCCAAGACTCCGCCTTGCCGCCAGTTTCTCTGTTCAGCCGCTTCCATCCATTCTTGGGTCCAATCGACACCTTGCACTCGACGGCGAGAAGGCGTCCATCACGGAGCCGTACTGGCACGTCGCACTTCGCCCCGGCGACGCGACGCTCTGGACTGTAAGTGCCCCGCGACATGTCGTCAATCACCTCAATTCGCACGCTTGATGCATCATGCGAGTACCCGGCCTCGTTGAGCACCCGTGCGACGGCCGCTTCCTGTCTCTTGGAAGCATCACCTCGAGCGCCAGTTCCCACTCGCTGCGCCGCGAGCAACACCACTGTGGATAGGATCGCAGCATGCATTTCGATTTCCGTCGGCTGTCTATTGGACGCTACCCACGGGAATCGAACCGGATCGACCACCGGTACTATCACCTCCGCCGCATCATCAGCATATTTCGGCGCGACACGCTTGGACTTGGGACTTCCAACAAGGGTCCAGAAATTCTCTTCCGAGAGAATTGGAGCGCAGACGTATCGCGGAAGCTGCCAGACATCGGGATCGTCCTTGAAGACATCGCCGTTGATCCGACGAAGGTTATCGGTCGCCCGAAGCACCGATTCGACTTGCGGTCGAAGTTGATCGCAAGCGGAGACGACAGCGCCTGGTCCCTCACGCTTCCAAGCTTCCCTGAATGCCGCTTCGCTCTTGTCGCGCGCAGCCTTGAGTTCTTCGCGAGTCAAAATGGGGGCAGCGACAAACCGCTCTGCAGGCATGCTAGGCCACTTCTAGCGCCTTGTGACGCTGTCTCGACGCGGCGTTCGCACGGTGATCCGCAGCGGCACCACGAATTCGCTTGGTGAAATACTCCGGCCACTCTGGAGAGACGGGGCGGGTACCAGAGCGAGATCGAGCAAGTGCGTCCCGCAAACAGCGACCCAAAGCGAACGCCATGTCCGTTTGAACAGCGTTGCCAATCAGCCGAAACCGGGTCTCTCGTGTACCCTCGAAGACCCAGCCTTCGGGGAAACCCTGCAGCGCCGCGCATTCCCGCCAAGTCAAGCGCCTCATTGGCTCGCCCTCGCGTCTGATCCAGTCGGGCGTTGAGGCGGCACGAATCGTCCGACTCGGCAGATCTAGATCAGCCAAGAAGGAATCCTGACGGTAGCCCCAGTGTCCGCCGGGCCGCTGGTGCTCAACTACGCCGCCAGTTCGAATCCCAGTGCCCGGAACGAGTCGCAGCAACTCCGCGACGCGGGAGCCAGATGGAAGCACCACATCTTCCGGTTCGGGGGCCGGAATTCTTGCAAGCAACTCTCCGAGAGTAGTCCACCTCTGGCAACCGTCTCCACAAGCGCGGCTATGCGTTGGCGAAGGGAACTCTGGTAGTCTCCGATCAGCAGAAGCAAACATCACGAGTCGCACTCTTCGTTGAGCAGCGCCGAAATCCGCTGCATTCAGGAGTGCCCAGCTGACCGCAAAGCCCAGTTCTTCCCACCGTGCTTGAATCTCAGCGATAGCGGCACCGTGGCCTTCCGAGTGCCCACCAGCAGTTAGAAGGCCGCGCACGTTCTCCATTAGCACGTAGCGAGGTCTGAGTTCGTTGGCCAAACGAATCATCTGGCCTAGGAGAAGCCCGCGAGGGTCCTTGAACCCGCGCTGCAACCCTGCGGAACTCCATGGCTGGCAGGGCGGCCCTCCTGCCAAAAGGTCCGGACGCCAATCCGCTGCTGCGTCTGGAGGCGCTAAGTCAGGTCCGCGAAGATCTCGTACGTCAGCGTGAACGATTCGAGTCGACTCGAGAAAGCAGCGAGTGCCAGCCAAGTCGATGCGGAGCCTAGCACCCTGACTGCTGCGAAGCGAAGCAATGGCGGCCGAATCGACATCGGTAGCAGAAACGGTGCGCCAACCCGCGCGCTCCAGGCCGATATCGAGTCCGCCGGCACCACTGAATAGCGAGACAACACTTCGGGGCTTAACACGTGACTGGAGTGGCATCTCTGAGCTTCCGGCGCGACCTAGGCAGCAAGGACCCTAAACTTTCGGACTTTATACGGAATACCCAGACTGATCAAGAACCCGGTTCAACCCCACGCTCCAGTCTCGACTGCCCAACTAGATTTCTGCGGACAAACTACCCCATAACGCGTCGCCTCTTTTGGATTGCATCAGGGATTATTCGGGTTGTCAAGTCCTTGCCCGCAGTTCTTCACTGCACCGTTCGTGCGTTATGAGGCAATCTTTCCTCGCAACGCACGAGCGGATCGTGCATACGCCACATATACCGGGAATGCGCGCGTCGTTCTGATCAAAGAAACAACAGAAAAAACACTCGTGTGAAGTCCCTTTCTCGGCGAATGCTCAGGGTGTTTAGAGGCACCGGCAGGGGGTCGCGCTTGGCTTACCACTCTCCGGAACTGCCGGGTCATCCGGCGGTCAGGGGCAAGCGCGTGCGGGTGATCGGCCTTGGTCATATAGCGTTCGCACCTGATATCCAGACAGACCTTCGTGTGGGAGCGGGTTTGAAACCCGCCCTAAGTCCGGTTATCACGTCCGAAGGCTATAAACCCGTCCACCACGCGATCGGCGGGGTCGTCGGTCCGCACAGCGGACCCGACAGGTCACGGTGTTACCGTCGGGTCCGCTGTGCGGACCGTCCGCGGCTTCAGAGTGCCCAATAACGCGCCTGAACCTCGCGATAGATCTGCAGCGCCTCGGTATTCGCCGGACGCTGCTCACCGCGATTAAACTTGAGCGGTTTATGCAACGCTCGCCCGGTCAACCCGGCGACGACCGCCGCGGTCGTTTCGGCGATGGCGTCGAGATGGTAACCGCCTTCCAGCACATAGACGATCCGGCCGCCGCATAGGTCTTGCGCGACCGCATGGAGCGCGAGACACGCGTCGCTCAGGCATTGGGATGTGAGATTGATGCCGGCCAAGGGGTCCATGTAGTGCGCATCCAACCCCATGCTGACGAGCAGGGCCTCGGGTTGGTACTGGTGCAGGATCGGAATGAGGATCTCGGACAGGATCCGGTCGTAGGTCGCCGCGCCTTCGCCGCTGAGCAGCGGCAGGTTGACGGTGAAGCCTTCGCCCGCACCGCTGCCGCAGTCGTCCAGCGCGCCGGTGCCCGGATAAATGCCCCATTGATGCGTGGAGACGTAAAACACATCCGGGCGCTGGGCGAAGATGGCCGCGGTGCCGTTGCCGTGATGGACATCGATATCGATGATGGCGACGCGCGCCAGACCTGCCGTCTTCAGCAGATGCTCGGCGGCCACCGCGACGTTGTTGAAATAACAGAAACCACCATAGAAATTCCGGCCGGCATGGTGCCCCGGAGGTCGCGGCAGGACCAGTGTCGGCGCCCCCGTATCGACCGCCAGCACCGCGCCCTGAATGGTGCCGCCGGCCGCGAGCAAGGCGGTCTCGTAGGTCTTGGGACGATGGTAACAATTCGGATCCAGGGCGCCCTCGTAGTCCCCCTCGAGTTCGGCCAGGAGGCTGGCCGCATGGACCGCCAGCACATCGTCCAGCGCGGCCGGCACGGGCTCCCGAACGCCATCGGCCAGACCCTCCAGCGCGAGCCGCTCCATGATGGACTGCACCCGCCCCGGACATTCGGGGTGCCCCGGGGTCTGCAACTGGTAACGATACCCGTCGCTGTAGAAGATCGGGAGATCAGGGCTCGGGGAATGCGCGTTCATGGTTATCTCCGTTGGCGGACAGCCTCGTACAGACAAACACCGGCGGCCACCGAGACGTTCAGGCTCTCGACGGTTCCGGCCATCGGCAGGCGCACCAGCAGATCGCAGCGCTCGCGGGTCAGACGCCGCAGGCCCGATCCCTCACTGCCCATCACCAGACCGATCGGGCCTTTCAGGTCGGCGGCATAGAGGTCCGCGGGCGTGTCGCCGGCGGTGCCGATGAGCCAGATCCCGCGTTCTTTGATCTGGTCCATGGTGCGGGCGAGATTGGTGACCTGAATATAGGGCACGGTCTCCGCGGCCCCGCTCGCCACCTTGCACACTACCGGCGTCAGGCCCACCGCGTTGTCCTTGGGGGCGATGACCAGATGCACCCCGGCCGCGTCGGCGGTGCGCAGACAGGCGCCCAGGTTGTGGGGGTCCTGGACCTCATCGAGCAGCAGCAACAGCGGTGGGCCGACGATCTGGTCCAGCAGGGTGTCGAGATCCTGGATGGGCCGCGATGCCGGGATGCGCACCCAGGCGAGCGCACCCTGATGGTTGGCCCCGGCAGCGGCCTGATCCAGCGCGGCCCGATCCTGTTGGCGCACCGGGATGCCGGCCTGGCCGGCCAGCTCCGCCAACTCCGCCAGCCGACGGTCGCGCCGGCTGCGCTCCAGCCAGAGTTCCCCCACCCCTTCGCGGCCGAATTTGAGCGCGCTGCGGACACTATGGATACCGGCGACCGGTGCGAGATCGTTCATACGTAATAAAAATTCATCAAGGAATACATTTGGCGTCGTTGTCGTTGTCGTTGTCGTTGTCGTTGTCGTTGTCGTTGTCGTAATCGAGGTAATCCGTGAAAGTCGCGCAGCAACCCTGTGGGAGCGGCGTCCCGCCGCGACGGGCCTGGCGCGGACCCGCGGCCTTAGAGGTCACCGCGGCACCGCATCGCGGCGGGACGCCGCTCCCACGAAGTCGCTGCACGACTTTCACGGTAACGCCTCGGCCTGCGGCGTTCCTGCGGCCGGAACGACGATCAAGACCGGGCTACTCATGCCCAAATTGAGTCCCTTCTCCGATTACGACAACGACAACGACAACGACAACAATTGTATCCCTTGCTCAACAGATTTCTGACTCGTGACTGATTGCGGCCCCCGGCGTTCCCGACACCGTCCGGTTACGGCCCTGGCCCTTGGCGCGATACAGGGCCGCATCGGCGAGGCGCAGCAGCGCGTCCGGCGGCGTTCCGGCCACCGGCACCCGCGCGGCCACCCCGATGCTGACGGTGACCCGGCCGAACGGCGAGTCGGCATGCGGCAGCGCCAGGGCCTCCAAGGCTGTGCGAATCGACTCGCCGAGGCGCAGCATACCCGCCGCGTCGGTCGCCGGGGCGATGACCGCGAACTCCTCGCCCCCGTACCGGGCGGCCAGATCGCTGATCCGATGGGCCTGGGCACCGAGGACCCCGGCGAGTGCGCGCAGGCACTCATCGCCGGCCTGATGGCCATAGCGGTCGTTGTAGTTCTTGAACCAGTCGACATCCAGCATCGCGAGCCCCAAAGATTCACCCGCGCGGGCGCCGCGCTGCCACTCGGCGTGCAGCGTATCATCGAAGCGGCGGCGATTGGCGAGCCCGGTCAGGCTGTCGGTGGTGCTCAGGACCGCGAGTTGGTGATTGGCGGCCTCGGCCGCCGCTCTGGCCCGATCGAGATCCTCCCGCGCCTGGCGGTTGGCGGTGATGTCCTGGGCACTGGTGCGAAAACCGAGCGAACGACCATCGGCATCAAGAATGGGCCGCCAGGACACGGAGACCCAGAAAATCGAGCCATCTTTGCGCAGCCCACGGAACTCCAGACTGTCACCGCGGCTGCCCTGGAGCGCTTCCTGGAACTTGTGCGACACCCTGGGGCGGTCCTCCTCGGCCGCGAGCATGGCCAGGAAATCATCCGCGGCCAGATACTCTTCCGGTGTGAAACCCGTGATCTCCACCGAAAACGGATTCATCCATAACAGCGTTCCTTCCGGACTGAACCACGCCTCCCAGCTCGCCGCGTAATTGGCGATGGCTTTGAATTTATCCTCACTCTCGCGTAGCGCCTCTTCGGCCCGTTTGCGTTCATCCAGGGCCCGCGCCAGCTTGAGATTGCTGTAGCTCAGCGTCGAAATGAGTGTCGAAAACCGGGAATAGAAACTCATCACCCGGTCGATGGTGTCCCGACTCCAACGCGGCACCCGATCGAGCGCCGCCAGATAGTCCGCCTCATTGAAGCCGAACTGCCGGGCCTGGCGACGGAACCAATCATAATCGGGCACCTCGTCATCATAAAAGAACTGCCCGAGAAAGAGATGTCCCAAGCGCTTGCCGCCGACAACGATGGGCGTGGCGATATCCCATAAGTGATTCTTACAATTGTAGGCCTTGAAGGTCCCCGGGGCGCCGCCCAGACATAACTGGGTGTCGCTCTCGATGCAATTGCGCAACGTTTCCGGATGCACCCGATGATACTTGGTGCAGATATCCTGCCAACCGGTGGCGACCAGCACCGTGCCACCGCTGTCGATCACGGCAACACCAATCCCGGTCAGCGCAAAGAAATCATCCATGATGGCCTGAATCGCCGCGGTATCGATAATGTCGGCCAACTCCAAGGTGCCGATATCGCCCTCCGGCAAGAGAATCGCGGCCAGTTTATCCCTGACCTTGGCCTCGCTCTCGCGCAGCGCCTCCTCCGCCCGCCGACGTTCGGCGATCTCGGCTTCTGAGCGCCGGATCGCCTCCGACAGCAGTGCGTTGGCCTCCGACAACGCGCGCGTTCGCTCCGCGACCTTGTGTTCGAGTGACTGGTAGAGCCGGGCGTTCTCCAGCGAAATCGCCAACTGTCCGCACAGCAGCGACAGGGCCTCGATGCGCGCGGCGGTAAAGGCCGCACGAAACAGCCGGTTCTCCAGCACCAGAAAGGCCGTGACCCGCCCCTGGACCACCACCGGCAGGGCCAGCAGAGCACAGAGCGCCAGGCCGGTAAAATGCGGATCGCCCGCAAAGCGACTGTCGATCACCGCATCGTCGGACACGACGGGCGCCAGGGTCTTCAGCCCCAACCGCAGCACCGACCCGGCAATGATCCGTTGCGCTTCCGCCGCCTGCCGCGTCAGGTGCGGCAGCCGCTCGCTGCCCCGCAACCCGCCTTCCAGCAGCCAATCGTCCTCACTGTTGCGCACCAGGAACTGCACATCGGTCGCGCCGGTCAATTGGCTCATCAGGTCCACCACCCGCGCCCTCAACCGGGGTTGGGAGGTCTCCGCGGCCAACGCCTGAGACGCGCGCAGCAGCGCCTCATAGTCCAGGGGATCGACCGGGCGCGCGCCGCGACTGCCCACACCGGCATCGATGAAGGGCAGCGCCGCCCGCATGGCCAGCGCCTTGCCCTCGGCACCCCAGTGCCGATAGAGGTCATGGGCACGTAACAATAGCGCACGACCGGCATGTTCGAGTCCCTGCCGCATGGCGCAATGCCCGGCGCGTTCGGTAATGAGGGCATGATGCCACGGGCGCTGATGAGCCTGGGCGCCGCGCATGGCACGCTCGAACACTTGGAGCGCCGCCCAGTGTTGGTCCAGGGCGTCCAGCCGCAGCGCCTCCACCAGATCGTAGAGATGCGCGAAGTTCATCGGCGCGTCGGCGGCGCGGGCCGCCAACCAGGCCTGATTCCCGGCGAGCCGCTCCAACAGCGCGGG
>Ga0247837_1009592_pt1 | contig 11528 bp, 12 predicted proteins | sample LaCtaG_2_FD_187115 | JGI IMG/M metagenome (GOLD analysis project Ga0247837, IMG submission 187115) | Freshwater microbial communities from meromictic Lake La Cruz, Castile-La Mancha, Spain - LaCruzMarch2015_14.5m | ecosystem: Environmental > Aquatic > Freshwater > Lake | place: Spain: Castile-La...
CCGGCGGGGTCATAGCTCAGATGGGAGAGCGCTTGAATGGCACTCAAGAGGTCGGGAGTTCGATCCTCCCTGGCTCCACCAACTAGAACAAATAATACCAATACGTTAGCGGGCCGTCCTTCGGGACGGCCTTCGCGTTTCTGGTGCGTTTGCAACATTCTTGCAACGTTGACGGTTGGCTCGTTTAAGCATCGGTGCCCAAACGTTCCCTGCTCCATAGTCGCCAAGTTCAGGCCAATGATACCTGAGTCCCGTCCTACGGCACACGCTTCGGCGATGGAAGGTCGAAACGGACAACACCGCGCCCGCGCATGTCCAGCAGCAGTTGGTTAAGGTGCGGACGTCTAATCGGTACACGCTCCATAGCCATATTGAACATGGGGCCGGGAAACGCTTGGCTGCGGCCTTTTAGGAAGTCGAGGATAATAGACTCGGCGCGCGCGCGGTTCGCTTTGCACCCGACCCCCTTTTGCTCTTGCTGAATGGCTGCAATATCCGCCGCTGAGAACAAACTTACCTGCGGACTGTCACCATCCCGTAGGCTTTGTCGCATCTCAAGCTCTTGCTTTTCCACTTTTTCCTGAAAGTCGCGGAAAACCTCCAACCCTTTCGGGCTGTGCCTGCCGAGGATTACGCGGCTATCTCCACGAACTCAGGTCTCCATGAAGTCCAGCTGTTCGGCCATCCATGCCTCGCAATGGGCGTAGAACTGCATATCTGCTGAATGCCAGCGGGATATCTTCCAGCGCGAGTTCGGACATCGGCCGAGTGCCCGAATAGTCATTCACATGGGCTTGCACCGGATCGTCCGTCAGCGTGACGGTCTGCCCGATCCCCAGACGGCGCAGCAGCGTGGCTACATCCGCCTCCAAATGCTTCTGCCGGATGATCCAAATGGGCGGCCGGAGGGAAAAGATGTCACCAGCCTTCTTAAACCAGTCGACCTGGCTGTTGCCGACATGGCCGATCGTCAGCATGACGGCCATCGCGGCGCGTCCGCGCACATCGTTGCAGAACAGCGCCTCGGCAAGGTCGCTGGCGTGCTCGAACTCGGCGAATATGCGTCCCTCGCTGGGCGACCAGGGATTGTTCAGGCGTGGCCGTCCCATCCGCTTGCGGCTGTAGAAGCCCGACCGGAACCGTCCCACTGGATCACGAAGGCTGAAGAAGTAGGCGTCGCCGGGCAGGACAGAACGCAGCGTCACGCCGTGGCCGTTCTTGATCATTCGAATGTCCGACTGTGCCCTGTTTATCTGTTCGATGACATGGCCGATCTGCTTTCCGGCCGTCTTGCCGATATGCAGGTAATGCACTGCCCTACCCGACAAAGTTACAGGTGCGCAGCGTACTACTTGCAAGCCGAAGCGCCGCAGCAGGCGCTTGCCAATATCGTTCACCCCGCACGTCCAAGCTTGCTTCGTAAGGTTCAGGCATTGCTTGGGCGGGATCATGGGCCGCCGCCTTTATTTCCCCAGCAACTTGCAACCGCACAACTTGCCGCCCCGTTTCAAAGCAAGGAGATTCCGCCGCCATGGCTTGCCCACCAATCAGGCAGGTCTACGGCTCTTTGCAAAGATCTTGCCAAACCATGTTGTTCAGGTCTGCTTCAATCAACGCCTGCTCCAATCGAGGGAATGAAACTGGAAGCTTTAGCGACGCATCGCAAACCGACAGTCTGCTTGTCTGGTAGTCATCTTTCCGAAAGCTTTCCGATAGAATGATAGTGATGAGAGACGGGCTAGCAAGACGCATTGCACGCAACTGCTCGGTAACGTTCAATAGATCACCCAAGGCGTCTATATCTACAACCAAGACATCACTAGGATTGAGCTCGTCCAATTTGCTGGAACAATATGCAATAATTCCCTGATCTCGAAGCATGGACGCGATTCCATTACTTACGCGGCCATTGGATGACACGATCTGTACGGTTCCAATTTCGGCCTTGGATATGCCATGCATAGTGGCGGTTTCAAAAAGACGATCCTCAATGGAACTTACTTTCTCAAAACGAACCAAATCGTGCGGGACATAGTACGCAACGGATTCGCGCCTGCTTAGAGCGTTCATATTTCATCACCCCTTGATAATATACCGGAATTACCACGGATGATCTGCATTTTGGTCTGGGAAGAAGACACAAGATCATATCTTTTAAGTGCAAAAGTATCGAAAGTTATATGGCGGTCTGGGTAATCCCTCCGTTTTTAACGGAGGGCAATCGTAGAGCTTCCACAGCCACTATGTCGCCTTGCAGACCCTTCGGGAACAGTTTTTTGGGCGGTTGTGTCGCCGCTGATGCCCCGTTGCCCCTTCATGGTTTGTCTGCAAACCATGAAGGGGATGTTCGGCGCGCGCCCAAAACGGCGAGTCATGTGTTCCTGCAGGTCGACATGTTCTGATCTCCTCGTCTTGGGGGTCGGCGGACCTCAGGTCGTAGCTTCGAGCACTGTCCGATTTGGGAGGGGCAGATCACTTATCTTCTCTCCCCATGAGCGGTCCGGCCAGCGACGTTGGACATAGTTCCTGGTCTTGGCGAGCTCAGCGGTTATCTGAGCTATCGTCAGGTCAGCAGATCCGGCGTTTCCCGCCTGAAAGTTTCGCTCGCCCTTGCGCAATGCGTCTGCGAGCATAAGCGCACCAACTACAGCAGCAGACCCCGCGGCCCGGTGCAATGCTTGCCGCGTCACTTCGGTGAAATCGGGCGTGCGCAGTGCCGTCAACGCTGCCTCTGCGTCCAGTATCACCGCCTCGACCAACTGGATCATCATGCCGTCGCCCATCACGCTGCATGCCTCTTCAAAGCTTTCGTCCTGCACATAGTCTTCATCTTGCAAATGGTCGGCAAAGAAATCGGCCAGATAGCTGCGCAGCTCTGCCAGGCGGAGTGGCTTGCTCAGAACGTCCTGCATCCCGGCGTCCAGAATGTTAGTTCGGCGATCCTCCATCAACAGTGCAGTCAACCCAACGATCGGACAGTAGGCCGAAGCCCCGCTGGCGCGGATGGCATGCGTGGTCGCCAAGCCGTCCATGCCCGGCATCCAGATATCCATGAATATCAGATCAAATGCCTCTTTCTGCGCCATCGCGACTGCCGTTTGCCCATCCTGCGCAGTTTCCGGCCGATGCCCTATCAGGCGCAGCATCTCGGCCAAAAGCGCAAGGTTGACCGCATTGTCGTCCACAACAAGCACCCGGCGTGGGACAACAGGCGTAACGGTCCCGAACTCCTCACCTATAGGCAAGTCCGCAGTTATGACGGAACGATCAACGGATGCAGCCTTCAAAAGCAGTCGAAAGGAAAAGCAGCTGCCAAGGCCAGGCGTGCTTTGAAGGTTGATTACACTATTCATGCGTTCTACTGCGGAACGGGCGATCGCCAGACCAAGCCCGACGCCGGGAATCCCAACCGACTTATCATCGTCAATCGTCTGGAATTCCTGGAAAATCCGGGCATGATCCTTCAGATCGATTCCAATACCCGTGTCACGCACCGAGACAACCAGCGCCACGAAACCATCCCGGTATGGGGTGCAGCCCAAGGTTACCACGATCTCGCCATCATGCGTGAACTTCAGTGCATTCGAAATCAGATTACGCATTACTAACAAAAAGCCCCGCTGCCAGCCCAGCACTGCGGGGCAAGTGCCGGGCTCGTCCGGTGTCAAGAGAAGACGATTGCCGCGGTCGGTTGCGATCGGAACCAGGTCCGAGATCAGGCTGGCAACCAGCTCGCGCGGTTCAAAATAAGTAAGGTTTACCTCTGCTGCGCCGCTTCGGCCTACCTCCAGCACATCATCCACTTGGGAAAGTGCGGAAACGCCGCAGCCTTGTGCCGTCTTCAGAAATTCCCGGTTGGCGTCGCTAAGAGTTTCGGTATCCATCAAGTCCAGCGAAGCCAGCACGCCGTGCAGGGGCGTGCGCATTTCGTGGCTCATCACTGCGAGGAAGCGGTTTTTTTCAGCCAAGTCGGAACGCGCTAGATCGCGGGCATTGCGCAGACTCATTTCGGAGTTCCTTTGAATAGTTATATCGCGCAAGAAAACAAATGATCTTGAAAGACCTTCGTCATCAATATCCGAAAACGCTGATACTTCGACTGGAAATTCCTCTCCAGACCAGTGTAACCCGGTCAGTCCATAGCGTTCAATTCCGGATTTCAGGTCGTGCCCCAAATCACGCAAAATTTCGACGAAGACTTTTTTGTTCCGGCCGTCATGTGTCTTGAGAAAGACGTATTTAGAAACATGGGCGCCCCGGATATCGCTTCCGTCCTGACCGAACATGCGTTGAGCGGCCGCATTCCGATGGATGATGGCTCCAGAAGAATCTAAGACCAAAACCGCGTCCAGCAAGGCATGAAGTATCCGACGCATACTTAACGCTGTTCGTGCAGACGCTCTGGCTTGGGCCAAAATCATGCGCGAAATACGACTAGCAAGGACAATCGCCGCGGCCATCAGAACGATCAGCACTGCCATAAGCCAAACTAGCCGCAAAATCAGGGCGCGATCCTCAAGACGGTGTGCCTCGGCTATCAGCCCGAAAACTTGGGCCATTCTAATTACGAACGACCGGATATCGCTAGCGTCTCGAAGGGTAATCTCGGCAAGTATCTGGATATCTCTGGGTTCAAACAGTACACGCCTGTCAATCAGCGCTGCCATCTCATCGCGCGAGCTTATGATTCTTGCAAAGGACGCATTGGTCTCCGTATCTAAAGAAAGCGACTGCACTGCCGCGCCAACGGACAAGAGACGGCTGTAATAGATATCGAACTTCTTGCGCACACTGCTGTCTGTCTCGCTTGTTGGAACCTGTTCCAACTGTGCTTGCTGCAGAGCCAGTCGAAGTGCTTGGCTATCGACCTCCAACTGCGCCAAGACCCAAGTGCGGTTATCATAATTCACCTCACTGAAAGCGTTGAGTTTAGTCCTCAAATCCAAACCGGTAATCACGATCAGCACCAACGCGACAACAATCATCACAAGCAGCGGCGTTGATGTCTTTAGTAAAGGGCCTCTAGCAAAAAGGTTCGATTCACTGGCCGGATTGGACGCACCGAAGGCCATGGCACTTTCTTCGCCTTCACGGTGCCACATAGGGAAAAATTCCAGTCAGCTGCCAGATGCTTGCGGCGAATGTGCTCTCGGTGCGAAAACGCGGGTCCGAATCATAAGGAAACACCAACCATAGCGGACCGCGGTTTCGAAGGTCGAACGTCTGACCGTCCATCCGGGTGGCCACGATTGGAACGGATTCTTCGACCATCGAGGGTTCCAGAATAATGGAATAGTCGTTCGAGGCCCGCAGTAGCAGGGCGCCACTGGCTGCCCCGGACGCGGTCAGGACGTCGATAAGGGCCGGTCCGGAAAACTCCACCATGCCACTGGTCCATAGGGTTGTAGTAGTGAAATGATGCTGTGGCAGTGCGTCGAGTTCGGCCAGGCTGAACGAATGTTCTCCCTCGCTGCCACCCACTTTTAGAACCACAACGTCGTCCGTTTCCGCTCTCGCTCCGCTCTGACCGATCACAGAGATCAGACCAAACAATAAAAAAAACAGTGTTAAGCTTGTCGCGCTGCGCATGACTATTTTTCCGTTCATAAGCAAGGCCATTTTCTCTCATAAGATAGAGTTATCGGCGAAACTTGAGCTTCACAATGTATCTTAAGATAATTTTTGTGGCGTTGCATGCCAATCCCGTCTAAAGTTACCTCTGCGACGACAGGCTGGCCGCTTCGTGGGTGGACACAAACGCACCTTTGAAAGCGCGGCGAAACATCAGCTAAGTCATGCAAGATGTTCGAGGTACTCAATGACAACGAAAGTTTCGATCCTGATCGGAGACGATCATGAATTGGTTCGCGATGCGCTCGCACATTTACTGCGATCCAACGGGGACTTCACTGTAAGTGTCGCCCAGGACGAACCCTCGGTTCTGGCCGAAGTGGCGGCGCATGGCTTCTTTGACGTCCTATTGCTCGACATACAAATGCCGGGCATGGATGGGCTTGTGGGAGTGGAAAAGGCTGTGTTGGCCAACAAGGGTGGTGCCGTTGTAATTTTTTCGGGTCAAGTGGACAACGACTTCGTCTCGAGCGCAATTCAAAAAGGCGCAAAAGGCTATATTCCAAAGACTTTTCCCCTTCAAGCACTGACCAGTGCGCTGGGTGTGATAGTAGCGGGTCAGATCTTTTTGCCGATCAGTCAACAGTCAGACGCCGGGTCAGAGAATTCGGGTTACAACTTGACTGATCGCGAAAAAGCAGTTCTGCGAAAGGTGTCTAACGGTATGCCAAACAAGGAAATTGCCCGGATCACTGGTATTACCGAGGCATTGGTAAAGATGCACATGCGAAATATTTGCATCAAGTTGAAGGCCAAAAACCGAACACATGCCGCAATGATCGCCAGACGCATGGCGATTGAATGATCAAACGACAAACGGCCCGCCTAGGTCGCAACTGTTCACAAAAAGAACCCAACAGTTGAATTGCCATCGCCTTTCTGCGCAGCAAAGGCAATCCCCCCAAGAATATAGGGTTGCATGGTTGGGATTCTCCCACCGAAATGGGTGATGAGCTAATCCCCCAATTTCCAGCGGGGTGCATTCGTAGAGCTTACACGTCCAAGTTCATTTTCCGGGCAGTTGTAATCCGGCCGATGCCCATGTTCGATCGGCCATCGTTGTAAGTCCAGAGCCATTGCATGGCGAAGTCTTGGGTCTTCCATTGGCCGATAGGCGATTGCCTGCAAGCGCCGCAAGGCTCGGTGGGTTACGATGACGTATGGCCACCATATTCGCCCGCCATTTGTAGAACGATACATTGTTCATACCATGCGCACGGCGCCGCTTGGCCACTGGCATTCCGCATTCGGCCGGGCCAGGATCGCAAGGATTTGTGCCTAGTTGTATCTGATTGTCTTCATTCGAAATCGCCTCGTTCATCTTGCCGAGACAGCTTTACATATGAAGCATCTCACTTTCGGGGGGGATTAAAAGTTCAGAATCCCAGCTGATCGGTACTCCGCACCAAACCCTTAGTATCCTAAGATAATTTGCAAGTCAGAATGATAGAATTTAAAAGCATTTGCGCGAATTGTTAACGCTCCCATTTTTTAGTGGAAGGTCAAATAAGTGCTCTGGGAGATGCAAAAATGTTCAAATTTTCCAAAACTGGGTTTGTGCCAATCGTATCACTGACCGCAATGGTGAGTGGCTGCGCTGGACCTGTGGAAACCCCGCGCTGCATCGATTTACCAGCTGGGTATGTTTACACTTACGACCGGCCATATCAGAAATTCGATACCAAGGATCCGTCCGATCTGATCTGCCCAGGAGCAGCGATCGTTCTGGTCGAGCCGGGCGATCCAACAGATCCGCCTCCCCCTCCCAATCCACCCCCAGTGCCAAACACTCCGCAAGGAAGCGTGGCTGGCGGCGGTGTTGCCGCTGCCGTTGAAGGCGAAGAGTCGTCCTATGCCGGCGGCGGCTTGGCAGGTGCGGATGACGGATATGGCTCAATTGACGTCGAAGCCTTGCGGCCGGTGCGGTGATGCGGACGACATCTCTGTTCATATTTCTGGTTGCACTTTTTTCGGTCACTCTACCGATGGTAGCGACTGCACAAAGTGTTGGAAGCCCAGGTACGTCTTGGTCTGGCGAGTGGAACTTTTCGTCGGGGACGGACAGAAGTATCGCGCTGCAGCAGGCCCAAGTTATTCGCCAGGCTGAGGGTGGGGTTGATCCGAGCACCATATACAATACTTACAATGACAGCCGTAGTAATTATGTCGAAACTAATTCCGAAGGAGGGTCTGTTACAACGGACCTTCAGATTGGAGATCAGATTGGAGAGAATTCTTACGCGGTTGGTTCGATGAATACGGGTAGCGTCACAATCACCGTCGATGGGGACGGAAACACAATTGACGCTTCTAACTCAGCTGAAACGAACGGGTGCGTGGATGGATCCATCAACACGGGTGTTCCAGCTGGCCCAACGGATGCAATGTACATCCCAGTTGTACTGCCCTGTTAGATTGTAATGTAATGCCTCCGATAGCCGTAGTGGCAACCATGAGCGCACTTTTTCTATGCGCCTGCGCAATAACAGGGCCGGGAACCTTTACGCCGGCATCCGAGAACGCTGAGTTGGTGCAAGGGCCACCTGTAGAGGTCATTGTCACGCCGTTTGACCCTGCTTTGCAGTGCCTAAAGGGACGGATCGGCAAAGATCGGGCCCATATCCTATACGACCTGCTTAGCAGGGGCCTTCGTCGCTACGGGTTTCTTCATCATCTTCAACTCCAATCGGGGCAAAGATGAGCCGCACCCCCCCCACTACCCAACCATGCGAAGCTGTTCCATGGGCGCTGATGGCGGACAGGCTAGAACAACCAGTTCGTCGAACGCGGCGATATAGCGTTCAAGGGCAAGAGCGTCACGCGATGGTACCGACTTCGGGATGGCGAACGGCACCCCGATTTGGCCCAAGCGCTGCTCCATGCAGCGAATCATTGTATGCCCCTCGACGGAAGGGACGCCGAAGTATCTTCCAATCTTGCCCTTGGCATCGTGGAAACCAGGCACACCCCAAACGGGCAGGAAGGAGATCATTTCCAAATGACTATGCGAGATATCGAACGCGTCCATGATATGGTCGAGTTTTCCGCCTGTCGCTTCTGCAGCCGAGCACGCGACGGCCTTGACCTTTAGATTGAGCGTCGCCGCCGTTTCCTTAAAGATTTCGAGGAGTTCGGGGCTCAGCACTTCAGAACCGATAAAGCACAGCACGTTGCGTTCTTCGCTGGACAGCTGCCGTACTGCCTGATCGATTTCCTGCCGAATTGCCATCGTAATCCCGCTCGCAGGTACGTCGACGACTTCGGTGCGGCCCACCAGACGGCTGTAGCTGCTGATCAGACTTCGGCGCAGGGCACCAACTTCCAAAACACGTCGATGTCTTCTTCCGCAGGCCACCGAGTAGCCAAAAGCAAGGAATGCCGCGCCCAGATCATCCGATATGGGCAAAAGCAAAGTCAACTCACCTGCCGGTTCCAAGACGATCGGCTCCGAAGCTTCAGCCGATGGCGCTGGGATTTCAGGTTCGTCTGCGCTATCAGCCTTGGCGAAATCGAAGCCTTCATCGATACAAGCCGGCTCAGTCGGCACTGTCGGCACAATCTCTGTGTCGGCTTGGCGGGGAGCAGACGGTTGCGATGCCGGTGCTGAAGGTGCCGTGAGGTCTTCGAGAACGGGCGTCTGTCTCACCGACTTCGGGATGTACTCAAGCAGGCCGCCCGAACGCTCGCGCGCTTCCAATTCACTTTCGAGGTAGGGCACAAAAAGAGCCAGACTGGATCGCATGGTGTCAGCCATCGTGTCCGGCCGCGCTGCCAGGGCCCCACCATCCAGATAGACATATGTCCGGAAGCTCTTTGACGGCATGCAGATGATGACCTTCTGGAGCCGAGATTTGAATTCACCAAACGTGTGTACGACCTCCAACAAGATGTCGGTTCCGATCACCAGCGAGAAATCGGCATGCGAGAACAGATCACGCCCGGTCAGAACCAGAAACCCATCCGCGTACGAGGTTTCCCTATCTCGCGACAAGCATGACGTGTCATGGGTCGTCAGGACTGAAAGTTCCTTCTCCAGCACAAGATCGAACGCAACCTCAGCGCCGATCTGATCTGTAGCGCGTCGAACGTACGCTTCGGCCGGCTCTTTCCCCCAGCGCTCAGCCGACACTAGGCTGAAATTTTCGCCCATCCAACGACGATACAGCGAAATACCTTTCGGACCGACCGCTATCACGTTGTCCAGAAGTCTCATTCAGAAGGCCAATTCTTTATCATGCGATGGACCCGTCAAAGAATATGAAGGGCAGAGAGCAAACGATCTACCAATCGACCAAACGCAGTTCCCGAAGGCTTCATAGGCATTGCAGCCGACATTTCTGATATTGGCTGGAGCAATTTCACGGTATTCTTTTCGTGAACTTCACTCCAATACTGCATACAGCAGTAATCTTGATCCAATTGCAGGATCCGCCCGTAGCTTCTAACAAAGCCACTCATCAAGGCATCTGGAATTTCCGGTGGAATTTGACCGCCCTCGATTGCAACTATAATTCTTACGGGAAGCACAACACGCCGCGCGGCTTCTTCGATATTCCAACCAAGGGTCGCGCGTTCCCCTCTAATCAAGTCTCCAAGGGTCACTTCGTAGTCATCATAGCCCCTCAGCATTTGTTAACTCTCGCCTCCTGCAGATCCCTCAAACAACATCGTCGCACACGTGCTCCAGATGGGCGCGAACCTCGGTTACATAATGTCTGCGCGCTTGAATTCTTCACGGACCCCTGCGAACCAAGTGCGCAGATCGTCCATACCAGAATTGACGCTCCACATGTCGACGCCCAGCAAGTCCGTGATCTTGTCTTCGCTCATCGCAAGTGCGCTTTCCAGCGACACATAACGTTGTTCCATCGGAAACCAGAGTTCGGAGGTGCAGCGCGGCAAGCGAACAAACCGCAGTTCTGCTTGCACCTTGATCTTCATCAGGCTTTCCCGCAGTCCAAGCACTTCAAACGTTCCGCCTTGCTCGTTCATGACGACATAGATGCGGCGCACTGGCATGCTTTCACCCGCGCCAAAGCGGCGGACCAGATCAACCATGTCGTCGACAGCACGACGTTCTGCCTTGCATATCAGAAACACGTCAATCGGCGGCGCATTTCGCGAATTCAGCAGATCGCCAGCGCGACGGATTTTGCCCCAGTTGAGGATTTGGTCAACGACGTTGGCACCCACGTCAAGAATGGCATTGCCTTTCAGGAGAATCGGTCCGATAGCATCCCAATAGCGCACGCCAGCGCTCAGATCGTTTGAATCTTTTGCTGCAGACACAGACGGGCCTGTCCCAAGCTCCAGAACAGCATCGCCGTACATCCTGCCCAATTTCGACTGACCAGTTTCGTCGATAAAATCCGCAGACGCAATAGTTGGCTGAATGCCTATCGCGCGTGAGGCGACAAGAAGCGTTTGTGCCAGTGTCGTCTTTCCTTGCCCGCCTGCATGCGCACAACAAATCCGCGTGATCATCGATAATCTCCTATCTATTAACCAATGGAATATAGATTGTATTCTTGAATCCAACAATGCCAACCACGATCAGCCTGAACTATCTTTAGCGTAGAAGGTAATATCGCTTGATATACTTTAGGTATCTGTCAGGCTCTGTTGCACAAATCCTGTGAGGGATTCATTTTGTGAATCCAGTGTGGTAGCTGGACGGCATGAGCAAACCTACACCCCCTGCTTACAAGACCAGGAACTGGCCCGCCTACAATGAAGCGCTGAAGCGCCGTGGCTCGCTGACGATCTGGTTCGATCCCGCCATGGCTTGGGAAGCCGCGCCGACTGGCAAACGCGGCCGACAGCCCGACTACAGCGATGCGGCGATCCAGACCTGCCTGACGATGAAGGTGCTTTTCGGCATGGCGCTTCGCCAGACG
>Ga0247837_1009607_pt1 | contig 11504 bp, 12 predicted proteins | sample LaCtaG_2_FD_187115 | JGI IMG/M metagenome (GOLD analysis project Ga0247837, IMG submission 187115) | Freshwater microbial communities from meromictic Lake La Cruz, Castile-La Mancha, Spain - LaCruzMarch2015_14.5m | ecosystem: Environmental > Aquatic > Freshwater > Lake | place: Spain: Castile-La...
CATCACACGAAGTGCTATTCAGATTGCAGAGGTGTTCCCTTCTGTACCTGAACTCATTAGTCTGAAGTATGTCGTCTACCCTGGAAACAACTCTCGACTGATTGGCAAGCTGATGTCACGAAGAGCGACTTGGACTGAAGGGCAGGTGAGTGAGATGTGTCTGCACTTCGCTTGGCATCCCACTTCTCGCACTGTCCGCTTTGACCGCTTAGTGCCGTATCAAAGCGTGCAGGCTGTGAACCACTTCGAAGGCCACTTCGAACTGAGCAATAAGTTGAACTTGTTTCTGAACTTGCAGCGCTACTGTGAACGCAGGGAACTGAACATACTGGAGCTCATGCCTTTGACTTTCTCTATAGAGTTCGACTCGACACGTTTCCATGCGCAATACACAGCCTTTACCAGCTTCTTCAAAGCTTTGGCAGACAATAAGAAGCCGAACAAGGATAAACTGGCAGTCTTGCCAGCTACACACAGTTGCGGACAGAATGTATGGATTCTCAAGCCTTCCGGCTTTAACCGGGGAAGAGGCATTTATGTGTTTTCCTCGCTAGAAGAACTGAAAGCCATCCTGGATGAATACCACGAGGCAGCGAGAGCACATCCGAAGTCAGAAAAGACGAAGCAGACCAAGCTGCCTTCACTCCAGTTTGTGATCCAGAAGTACATAGAACGGCCTTTCCTTATCCACTCCCGCAAGTTTGACATGCGCATGTGGGTGCTGGTGACGCAGGACATGCAGGGTTACCTGTACCGTGAAGGCTACTTGCGGACTTCCAGCGAGCCCTTCACCCTGGACAAAGACCTCCTCGCTTCTCAGTTCGTCCACCTCACCAACAACGCCGTGCAGAAAACCGGTCCCTGGTACGGCAAATTCGAACTGGGCAACCAGCTTTCCTTCGACTACTTTCAGACCTACTTGGCTTCTCACTCACACAGCATCAGTCTGAGAGACGACCTAATGCCCCGGATCAAAGCTCTAGTGAAGCACTCACTGATGGCAGCTGCACGGAAGCTCAACCCTCTAAAGCGCACGATCTGCTTCGAACTCTTCGGCTACGACTTCATCCTGGACGAGGACTTGGGCCTATGGCTTATCGAAGTGAACACCAACCCCTGTCTCGAGCTATCCTCCCCTCTACTAGCGCAGCTAATCCCCTGCATGCTTGACGACATGCTGAAACTCACAGTGGACCGCGTCTTTCCTCGAGAACTCACCAGTCCTTTGCAGGTGCAGGAAGTCGTGCCTCTGCCGGAAGGGAACAACTGGGAGCATGTGGCTTCCTTGGCCAGCAAGTGCCTGCCTAGTAATATATAAGTATGAGTTTGTACCCGGAAGTGTTCCACAAAGCTCTGCCAGTGACTCGGGACAATGCCACTTCTCCTGAGCCTTTGGGGAGTCCGCAGATCCGCCCGAATGTCAGAATCAAGGCTGTTCACTATCTTCCGGCTTCCATTCAAACTCTCAATATCGCTGTTCCTGAGCCTACTTCCAGAGAAGCAGAAACCAACACTGCTACCTTCTCTCCCAAGGACCCTGTTATCAGGATCCCGGGTCCTCCGCTGAGCAGCGGCTTGCTCGCTAAGCTGAATAGGAAGGATCACCCTCAAGACCGCAGAGTGGGGTTCAGTCCACCTCCTCTGAGACAGCTGCCAGTCAAGGCAGTGGCGCTCGAGAGAGCTGACGAGTCTGCTACCTTCGAAAACGAAGAAATTCGAGACAAAGTAAGAGCCGCGGAGCCTGTTGTAGCAGTGGACAGACCTGCTGTGTTGCAGTCTGCACAGCGGACTTCTACATCGACAGAGAAGGAGAGAGTCACAGTGACTCGGCCTGCTAGCAAGCGCATGACTATGCGCAGACTGCTGAGAGTCAAAGAGTCTGGGAGTCAGTCCTCTGCAGGAAGCACACTTCTCATTCCCACTGTCCCGACTGTCCCGACTCAAAGCTGTGGAGTCAGGTATGTGCTAGGCGAGGCTCAGCTCCCGCCTCAATTCTCACTGCCAGCAGCCTATTGCCAGGCGCTTGGACGACCGGTAACAGACTCAGCTGCGAAAGAAGTCGTTGTTCAGATAGTCGACCGACTGTTCAAACAGACTGGGAGGTTTCGACTCTCGCAGCAGGGAGACACAGCTGACTTCTACGCCTTAAGCTATGGGGAATGGGCGCCTGTGAGCGAGTGCTGCAGTGCTGCGCTCCTGGTGCAACTCTGCAAACAAGCAGGTGGAAAGGTGCTATGCACTGCCAGACAGTGCTACATCAGACACCTCCACAACTTCCTTCTCTCCCTGTCCGAGCGAGAGCGGCTGTGGAGTGGCTCCGAGCCACAGACCACTGCAAGCAACCCCAAGGCTGTGTCTATGGATATACAGAGAGGCAGCCACCGCTCTCGCAGTCTCCGCGCCCCCCGGCCTCACAGTGAGCGGCCCACTCCAGTCCACCCCCGGGACTTGGTGTTCACTAACGAGAAACTGCGACATCTTAGGACTGCAAGTGACGCGAGGCCTTTTTACTTGAAGGACTGCCTCACCTTTCAGCCGCCGGCTGCCTCCAGAGCCTTTTCGCCACTTCGGCTGTTGCTTGCTAAGGGCGGCCGACGTCCTGGCTTGGCGCACAGCTTGGAGGAACTAGAGGCTTTGTGGACGGGCTAGAACGAGGGTAGTAAGGATAGCCAGTGGCCTCTCAATGAGACACCGGCAGTTTCCCCATACTTTGCCAGCGCAAACTAAGGGGGAACTGCATAGTGTCTTATTCAGAGGCCATATTATAGCCTTTCCTCTCCTCAGACTTACTACCTGCACTGCGACTATATCAGGTCGTCTTCGTCTCCCTCTTCATCTGGACTTTGCAAGTCCTCTTCTTCCAGAATGACCAATGGTCTGGTCTGAGGAACTGCTATCGGCTTGGGCAGAATCTTCGGCTTTTCCAGGGCTGATGTAGTGATTGAGTCATGCTCCAGTGCAAAGGCGCACAACTCCCGGGTGACTTTTGTGTAGCCTCGCAGGTGAATGCAGTCCGCTGTGCCTTGCAATCCGTCCCAACTGCACACTCGCACGCGCACGTTTGCACAGTGCGCTGCAAACTCACAGCTACTCACACATACACAGCAGCACCCTGCGCTCCTCCAGTCCTGCACCAGTTTCTTCGTCTCCGTCTCCCCCAGCAGAACCACCATTGCATCCAACGAGTCCACCAGGACCATCGACCCAGCCGGAAGCGCTCGCAGAGCAGCTGGGTCTGGCACAGCCACAGACAAGTCCAGGACAGAGGCCTGAGAGGGGGCGAGACTGAGGCTGAGTGGGTCTGTGACGAGGAGTGTTTTGGGTGCAGGCCAAGGTTGGTGGAGTAGGTGGCGCAAGAGCAGCCAGGTGGAGCCTTGGGTCTGAGCTCTGTCTTCGAGTAGTACGAGGCCGCCTGGAAGGTCGGATATCTGCAGACGTAGCAAAGTCCCTAAGAGCACCATTTCCCTCTGCCTTTGCTGAATGTAAAAGAGCTGGCTCTCGCAGTCCACTTTAGTAATATGCGTCCAAGACTGAGTTCCTATCCTCTGCTCCGCATGCGTAAGCCCTTGCCCAATACAGTGGAGTCTCCCGGACCCTTTCCCTCCCTGCCAGCTGCCAAGAAGGTAGGCAAGTCCTTTCCCTCCGCCAAGCATGTGCACCCTATATCCCCACTACCGAAACGAGCCCAGTCCAAGGGAGTTCGGGCTTCCTTGCCAGTGGAAGCTCTGAGAGCTGGCTTGCACCAGTCTAGGTCCGCCATTCAAAGTCCGAGAGTGGAGGTCACTCAAGAAATTGGACACTCACATAGGATGGAAGTCACCCACAGCAACTTGAAAGCGCAGTTCTACACCGCTGCCCACAAACAGCCCTCGAAGCCTGCCAACATCTTTCAGTCCTTTCGAGCACTGGAAAGCCCTCCCCAGCCCGTCCCCAGCTACTCCTCGAAAGGCTTCTGTCGCTCGCTCCCTGTTGGTCATAACAGTATTTACTACCGAGAGGACCGCAAGACCACTACTCGTCTCACTCTCCAACTCTCCATTCACCCCATCCTCCCTCCTTAGTCAAATAATGGCCAGCACTTTAGAGGTGCTCCATCGATTGCAGCTCGAAAAGGCCAACAACCAGTGTCTGGACTGCGGGGCTGGCAACCCGCAGTGGGTGTCCATCAACCACGCGACTTTCATCTGTTTGGACTGTTCAGTGCACCACAGGGCGCTGGGAGTCGCTATCAGTCTGGTCAGGTCGGTGTCGATGGACGCTTGGTCGGAAGGACAGCTCCGAGTCATGGCTTTGGGCGGGAATCAGAGACTTTGGGACTTCTTCGAAGCTTACCATCTCAATGGTCCGGTTCCACACGCATACAAGTACACTACTGTAGCAGCCCGCTATTACAGAGACCTGCTTCGGGCGAGGGCTGAGAACGAAGTCTTGCCTAACCCGCCGCCCAGATCTGAAGAAGGCCAGCAATCCGTGGTCGAGCGCTACGAACCTGCGCCCAGACCCAGCGTCCCAGTCTACGACTCCCTGCCTGCCGACCTCACTTCCCTCCTGCCTGACGACCACCCAAAGACTTGGTGGGACTCTGCAAAGCACGCCTACAACCGTCTCCCAGAGCTTGGAGTCGCTTCCAAACTGGTGTCTGCAGCAGGGTATCTCTACAGTCAGACTGTAGTCATTGGCGGCACTGCAATCACTTACATGGTAAGCACTACTCAGCCTGGAGCTGTCCGTTCGGTCGCAGGCCGACTGAGGGGCTGGACTCTGGGTCTCTTCGCGAAGTTCCGCAGGACTGATGGCTTGCTGGAGCCACTGACTGCCAATGAGACAGTGTACCTGGAGATGCAGGACAGAGGGGAGCCGCGGTACGTGTCGATGTAGTTTGAATATGGATAAGAATAGCCGCGGGTGGGAAGAAGTGGTGCGACGGGAAGCTATCCGCAAGGGAAGTGTGTATCCCTGGAACTTGCTTGGCTGTGCAACAGAGTCCTACAGGCCACAGGTCACTGCGGGGTTTCCTTCTGTGCACTCTTCCCTCGTAGAAGACCTCTCAAAGGCTTCAACTGCTGATTTCCTGGGAGCTTCGCCCTCTCCCCCACGTCCAACTCGATCCTCTCCCCAGCTTCGAGACCACTCCACCTCCCCAGACCCTCCCCAGCGAGACCAATACATACAAACCTCTGAGAGACAGCAACTAGGCAGCCTATCCCACGTACTGGGCGCGGACTCCTGCTACCCCCAGGCAGTCCCTGTTTCAGCAAAGGACTCTAGCAGAACCCGCTCCTTCAGATCCAAGTCCTTTGGCCGGGAAGAGCCGTGGCTGTCCCAGCGGTATCTCAAGGACCCTGCAGAAGGCAGCCGCCTCCAGCAAACCTTATCCGCTGCTGATTTGTTGGAAAGTGACAAGTCGAAGCCGGAAGACCTGGAGGCCAGTCAGTCCCTACGAAGTGCACTGGAGTTCTTGCAAATGCTGAGTGGAGAAGCCACTACGGAGAAGCTGCAAAGTCGCTTGGAGGTGATAGAAAGTCGGTTTGGGACCAAGGGAAAGACCAAAGCTTTGCAGATTTTGAAGGATTTGGCGAGAGAGCCACTGAGCGCGACTTACTCGGACCAGTTTTCGAGAGTAGTGAGTTGGACGCCCAGACACCTGCCACAGCCCGCCTTCGGCACCAGTTGGAACGAAGACGTGAAAAGTGTGACCGCCACTCTCGGCACCTTCCTCGGCGCAGTGCACCAACTGAGAGACGACCTAGCAGACCTGCGCTCTGCAGCTGACCATATCAAGTAACTGTCTCTAGTGATAAGCCTTGCTCACCAGTATCTCCGGCCCCTCCACACAGAGTCTCGGAGTCACTTGCGCTCCTGCTGAAGTGCTTGTAAGGGAACTGACTTCGGAAAGGCCGGTGTAAGTGGCCAATAGCAAACTGAGGGCTGTGGAGTCGTGTAGTTCGCGAGCCAAGTCTTCGGGCGTGAGGCCTTCGAAATCCTTCAGCTGGAAAGCCTGGTGTTCCAACAGTTGTTGCAGAAGTGCGTAGTTGCCGGTCCAGGTGGCTGCATGCAGGAAGGTCCAGCGTCTCTGTGTGAATGCTACTCGCGGGGAAGTGGCTTTTCTCCAGTCCTTCACTGAGAGAATGGTAGTCAGTGCTCGGTCTGAGCCGCTAAATATCTGAAGAAAAGCTTGGGTTGTCTGAGTGAGACATACTTGGACAGTGGCTGAGCTAGCACTGCTTCCCATATAGTTATCAGGTGCAGCCGAAAGGCCTTGCCTAGATATCCAAGATTTGGAACTGATCCAGTAGGAGGGCTAATTGGCAATATGCTCGCTGACTTCGGCAGCACCCTGAAAGCAGCACGAGAGCGCGCAATTCTGGGTGTGTACTCTTCATCCCTCTCCAAGTTCGAAGGCACACTGGCTGTCATCGACCAGATCTTAGCAGCCGGAGTGACAGGCGAGTTGAGAGACCGCTGGGTGCGGGCCAGACAAGACGTAGCAGCAGAGGCTGACTTGGTGCAGAGTCTGCAGGGCGTGGTCGCCAAGTTCCGCCTCAGGAGTCCACGCCCTCTCCCAGTGCTTGAAGCTGTGCAGCCACCCAAAGCTGAAAACAGGCCTGAGCCTCGAATGCCACCCAAGAAGCCAATTCCAGCTCCTACTGCCAAGCCGAAGTCCAAGCCCGGCACTAAGAAACCCAAGGCAAAGACAGAAGAGAGGCCGAGCTTCGCTAAGACCAGATGTCCGGAGGGCGGTCCTGAGGCAGAACTAGTGCAGATGCTTGAGCGGGATGTACTCGATACTAGTCCTGGCATCACATTTGACGAAATCGCTGCACTGGGCCAGGCCAAGCAGTTGCTAGAGGAAGCTGTGCTGCTGCCTATTCTCATGCCTGAGTACTTCCAGGGCATTCGCAGGCCGTGGAAAGGAGTGTTGCTCTTTGGACCTCCGGGGACTGGGAAAACGATGCTGGCCAAAGCGGTGGCGACTTTGGGCAAAACTACCTTCTTCAACGTCTCTGCAGCAACACTGTCCTCCCGCTGGCATGGAGAGTCGGAGAAGCTTGTGAAGGTGAGCACCATGTAGCTGCTGTTCGAAATGGCTCGTTTCTACGCCCCTTCCACTCTGTTCTTTGATGAAATCGACGGACTGGGTTCTCGCCGTGGTGAGGCCAGTGAGCACGAAGCGAGCAGACGAGTGAAGACGGAACTGCTAACTCAAGTCGACGGACTGACCTCCGAAGAAGGCAAACACCTCGTGTTGCTCGCAGCCACCAACCGACCTTGGGACCTAGACGAAGCCCTGCGCAGACGCCTAGAGAAGCGCATATGTACTCACCACACAGACATCCCACTACCATCTGCTGACGGACGCAGAGAACTGTTCACCCTGTACCTCCGCGGTCTGCAGCTTGAGGGTGGACTTGACTGGACGGAGTTGATCAGCAGAACTGAGGGATACAGTGGGGCGGACATCGCATCTGTGTGCAGAGACGCAGCGATGATGCCTCTTCGCAGACAGATGGCGGAGTTGAGACGCAAAGGCTGTGGACTGTCTGAGTTGGAGGAAATGCAGAGTGAACTGCATGTGCCCATAGGGATGACGGATCTCCAAGAAGCTCTTGGAAATGTGCAGAAGTCGGTCGGAGCAGAGGACTTGCAGCGATACTCAGAGTGGATGGCGGACTTCGGAAACTCTGTTTAAGTCCAGATACAGTTGCTACTAGTCCAAACCTAGCTTGACCCGAAGGTCGGTTAGCTTCATCTCGGAACTTTCAGCCAAGGTGTTGAGCATGTCCTTCGCCAGACGTCTGCGCTTTACTTCATAGGCACTAGCGTATTTCAGCTTCTCCTCCACTGTTAGTCGGGCGGCTGCAGTGGTCTGCGGCACCTCGCCAGCCTGGATCTGAGCAGCTTTGGCACGCTTGGTGGCCAGCTCAGCACGGAGCTGGTCGAGAGCCTGGGCCAGCTGGCTATCACTCATCTGACTAGATAGATCCCGCAAAGCCTGTGTGGTGGTACGGACCTCTTGCTTGAGGACGACTAGGTCCTGTGTCTTGAGGTGGATAGCCTCGTCCAGGCGGTCTAGAGTGGGCTGGTCGGGTGTGGGCAGCATGGCTTGGTTGGGCAGGTAAACTCGCGCCTTGCCAAAGTCTTTGCCCAGCAGTTTGCCCTCGCTAACTAAGTGCTCGGCTGCCTTGAGGCCGGAGACCTTCTTGATTTGTCCCTTCAGGTTGTCGAGGATGTTCTGGAAGGAGTAGGGGCGGTTCTGCTCCAGCATGTAGGTGAGGATGGCGCCTTCCTCCCCAGTTTCAGCCTCCGCAGGCTCGACCTGCTTCTTCGCGCCCTTCGTGCGTTTGCGCTGGGACATTAGGCGGGAACTAGTATAAGCATCAGAGCAAAAAGCTTCCTCACTGGAAGGAACGTGAAGAACTCATCACCATATTATCGCGGGTACAGGGTGAGTGTAGAGGCAGGCCGTGGCTTGGGAGGAGTAGTGCTCTTAGTGCGGCCTTTGCGACTTGTACTGAGGGGTGTGGAGGACTCCGTGTGGGTGGCCTTCGTGAACTTCCTGGGCTTCAGTTCCACGGTGCTCGTGCGAGTCAGCCCCGCCATCCTCAGCTTGCGCTTGCTTTCGTAGGCCAGTAGAGTGTCGCTGTAGGCTTTCAGCTCTTGCTCGTGAGACCTGCGCAGGTCTTCGCAGGTGCGGCTGTGGGCGGCTTCCCGGGCTTTAATGGCGGCCTCGTGCTGGCCTGTGATGTGAGCGAGTTGCCGCTGGAGTTCGAATACTCTTTCTTGGAGCACTTCTGCTTCGTCCAGGGAACTGGGCAGACTTTCGGCTGGGGCTGTGAGGAAGCGAAAGCGGCGCTGAGGGTGGGACTGGAGGAACAGCTGGGTGGGACACTGGCCAAAGTCTCTCGCGAGAGCTTCGTAGGCCTCGAGTTCCAGCGGGCTTGAGCAGGGCGACAGTTCATAGCAACTGTCAGCGAATAGGTTGTTGGCCTCGGCAGACCCGCGTAGCCAGCCGAACATCAAGTCAATCCAGTGATGCAGCGAGGCAGACACGAAGTCACTCTCCAGCGCCTGTCTCAGCACTTCACAGAAGTGGGCTGCGTCTCGCGCCCACAGTGGCAACTCAGTGTCGCTCACCATCTCCTCAGGACCCAAGTCCATGCCTTCCGTATTGAGGAGGAAATCTGTCTGCATCGAGTAGAACTCGGGAATCAGTTCTCGATAGTCCGCATTGTGGGTGAGACAGCTGACCCAAGAGGCTTCCACACTTTTGAAGAAGCGCTCCGGCGGGCCAAAGACTCCATTCTGCAGTCGCACCAAAAGCTCCGGCACCTTGCGAATCAGTAGATAGCCCACTGAGGTCGGCGTGCTGAAGTGTGTGACGTAGAGCTCACCTTGGCGACTCTGCTTACTCCTTACCTTAAGTCTGGCGAGGCGCTCTGCTGAAAGCGCGCCCACAGGCTTGGACAGGTCGCGGAAGGCGTGTGGGTCTGTGAGGTCCAACTCCTCGCCGTGGTACTGAGCCACTACCCAGGGAAACACTGGGTACTGGGAGAAGTCCAGAGTGCACCTGCCTGCGAGGTTGTTCAGCAGCATCAAGTACTGGAAGTTGGAAAGGCGGCCCTGAGTCCATTGCTCAGTGAAGCGAGGGAGTTCCTCGGCAGGGTTGCGAAACTTCACTCGGTTTTGAAGGAAGGAGTAGATGTTTTCGCGTTGCTCCTCACTTTCAAAAAGCAGCACTATCGGCCAGCGGCCGGAGTGAATGTGAACCCGCAAGCCCACTTGGCGGTACAGGTAGCGGAAACGCAGTGCGAAGCAGATGCTACTGAAGTGGATGTGCAGCTGCTCGCTAGGCTTTGCGTTGACTAGAGGGTAGAAGTGGAAGGAGGACTGTGTCAGCACGAAGGCGCCTAGTTGCAGGCCCTCTGGAAGAAGTCGCTGAGTCTTGTGCTGCAGCAGGAACTCCTCGGGGTCGAAGTCGTCAGTATCAGCAAGCAAGTTGCTCAATTCTGAGTAGCGCAGTCCGAAGATTATCTGAGCCACTTCGCGCTCGTCCTCAGCCCGCTGCAGCATTTCCAGTTCCGTAGCCACTCGAGTCAGGTCGCCGGCCGCCAGTTCGAAACTCAAGCGGTCTTGTGTCCTTTCAGTGAAGTGAGGCCCGGCAGGGTAGCGCGGCACCACAGTGAAACGTTGCACTGTAACGTGAAGAGCTGAGCGTGCTTCGAGTGAGTGCTGCAGCGAGGCGCTGGACTTCGGACGTTTGGGCGACTGGTGCTGCGTGGAGGAAGTGCGCTGTTTCCGTGGGTCAGTGGCAGGGGCGAGATGTGAGAAGCTGTATGCGAAGTCCGGGTTGCTGAGTTTGAACTTGAGCAGCGGCAGGTGAGGATTCTGCGGCTGGAACACGATAGAGCGAGTGCAGAGATGTAACTTCCCACTTTCCGTTTCGAACTCAGCTGAAGATAGACGGCTGTGCACGGAACTCACTAAGAATTCGTTTTGCTCCAGATAGAGCAAATTGAAGGTGCGGTCCGGCCGAGGGACTCCATGGAACTCCGTAAGTTGAAGCATTATGGCTTTCTCTACAGTGCAATTAACGGTGCGTGCAGTGAGCTTCAGCTCTGTGGAGCTCGCATGGACCTGCAGTCTGCAAGCAGACCAGTTTCGACTGGCAGTGCAGCAAGCAGGCACGCACATGGAAGTCACAGTGCCTGGGTCTGTGCTGGCCTTCGAAGTGCGGCGACTTAGTCCAGGTCTACTCTACGTCGTGAAAATTGCACCTGAAATACGCGGGCGACTGATGAGCTGGTCGAGGCCGTTGACAGTACAAACGAGAGCGCATCCGCAGTTCGACTTGCTCGTAAGATCAGAGCAACTCGTGAAAGAGGAAAGTAGAGAGGCCAGGGAAGTGCTGATGGGCAGACGAGCACGCGATTGGAAGGACTATACGTTCAGCTCTTTCAAATTCGCGAGGCCCGCCTCACATCGAGAGGTGAGGGTCAAACGGACAATGGTGTTGTCGACTGCACTGGACGTGCTGAACAGTGCAGGGTATGATCAGGTAGAAGATTACTTTCAAGGGCCACTCTACAAGGATAACTACTAGAATGTTCGTCTAGAAATTCCCTGAAGATGCACTAATTGCTCATTTTCCCTGCACATTGCAGCTTCACTCCTGAGCACCAGCACTCATTGTGTCCTCAAGCCTTAGTGCATTGGATGAATGCAAAGACCAGTAGCATCAATTATGTGACTTTGCGAATTTCGATTTTAGTACTTTCCAAAGAAACGAGCAATTTGCCCAGGCTACCTTGCACTGTATTTTCCCGGTGTTGGAATTCCCTCCAAGACTACAGAACACCTAGCTTAGTGAAGGAAATTTAGAGTATGAAATGCAGAGTGTCTTTCGACGACATGAATGAAAGAACAAGCACACCTCATCATTCAATCATGTCCACAAATCCTCACTGTTTCCGCAAGATTCTATCTGCCTTTATGATGAGTACGCG
>Ga0247837_1009611_pt1 | contig 11498 bp, 9 predicted proteins | sample LaCtaG_2_FD_187115 | JGI IMG/M metagenome (GOLD analysis project Ga0247837, IMG submission 187115) | Freshwater microbial communities from meromictic Lake La Cruz, Castile-La Mancha, Spain - LaCruzMarch2015_14.5m | ecosystem: Environmental > Aquatic > Freshwater > Lake | place: Spain: Castile-La...
CGAAAGCCCACTGAAATCCACCACCTGCTTCTGGCAGCTTGCGCAGAAACGGCCTTTCTCGCTTGGAGTCATCGCATCCCAGCGCACATCACAGGGCTGAGGGATACTAAGCGTGTAGGTTGGTTTTTTCATCAGGAGAAATTTTGCGTGCTTCTGTTGCTAGTACATCAAGCAAAAACCTTTTTCAACCGAGAAAAAATCCCTGCTGATTCCTTCTGCTCCAAAGGCAATTCATCAAACCTTGGCCCTTTGAGCCGTTGGATGAACTCCGCTTCGTCAATGAAGCGTGTGTTATGCAGCATGGAACGTAGTTTCTTCGCTCCTTCCGGTTTCTTCCAAGGGTTGAATTGCATGTAAAACGCCACGTCCACCTCAAGCACATCGACCATTCCCGGGTTGTTGGCCGAATCCATGTGATAGTGGATGCTCGGCATTTCCGAAGGAATGCAGATAAGTTGGATGGCCAAGCGCAGCCCTTCGGTGCGGTTGATGGCCGAGTAGTGTACAATGCTGTCATCAAGGATCACGCAGTCGCCCGCCTTCGTTTCCAACTGCACAAGGTGGTTGTCGATAATCTCGCGCTTGATGTTGTCCAACTCCCAAGGAATCATCGGCCCGCGCACTTCTCCAAAACGCTTGTGACTGCCAGGAACAACCTGCAACGTGCCGTTCTCAATGGTTGAATCCACTAGTGGGCACCAGATGCTGACAGTGAAACATTTGCGCTCATCCGCAAAGGCCCAGTTCTCATGAAGCGGCACCTCACCATTGTCGCTCATCTTCCTGATATAGTTGGCAATGATGGGGCGATAATCGGCTAGCAATGCGTCCATCCGTGCCTTGAACCGTGTGGTGATAATGTCAAAGACCTGCTGCTTGTACTGTGGGTTCTTGTCGATAAACGTGAAATCGTAGGTAATGAGAGGAGAATCCTCTAGGCCTGTTTCATCAGCGGTAATTTGTCCTCCGCTATTGGGCAGCGAGTCAAAAAAAAGTTGTTTCAATTCAACAACCTCGGCTGGAGTGATAAACGGAACGCGCACATAGCCATCGCGCACAAATTGTGCATTCAGCGCATCATCATTCAGAACTTTTCTCATGGTCAAATATCTGTCCGCTAAAGGTAAGCGTTAACCAACCCGAATTTGAAATGATAAAGGTCAGTTCAACCTACAGGTAATCAATCATTTCTCCCTCGCGCTCCTTAAAAAAGTAAATACCCGAAAGTGTTGTTGCCAAAGCAAGAAAAGTGGTCCAAGCAATGGCTATAAGATTGAAAGCCTCATTGAAAAGTGACCAGCGATAGAGGTTTAACACTCCGGTCATAGGGTTTAGATTGGCCAGCCAGAGAAATTCAGTTGGAATTAGCGTTACTGGAAAAAATACAGGCGTTAGCCAAATTCCCATGCCAATAAGACTTGGTAGAATGTGGTTTAAATCCCAAAAGCGAATGCTGGTCACATTCATCCAAAGGATAATACCAGCAGCCAAAAGCACATTGAGAAGCACCGCAATAGGTAAAAAAACAACTTGCACGGGTGGCAAAACACCCATTATCAGCATCAATAAAACCAACAATCCAAATGATACCAGCCATTCGGTAAGTGCATTGGCAATAGAAAGTGTTGGGAGTATCAACAACGGGAAACTCATTTTTCGGATAAGACCTGAGTTGGATTTCACCGCGCCCATGCCATTATTCACTATAGAAGAGAAGAGATTCCAGGACAAATGACCCGAAAGCGCGAACAACAAGTAAGGATAGTTGCCCGTCTTAATATTCATAAGATACGAAAACAGGATAGAAAACACCGACACAATAACCAAGGGCTTGACCACAGCCCACAAGAGACCGAGTCGGGTTTGCACATATTGCTGTTTGATGTCTCTTAGGAACAAGGCATGCAACACATGGCGATGCAGCCACACTTGCCTTAGATATTCCAAATAGGGCAGCGCATCGGCCGTGATAATCTTAGTGGGGCGCTCTGTAGTGGTATTTGACATAGTTGCTGCGCACAAATATAACGGGATGGGCAAGGCTACACCATGATTTAAGAATCTACTTCGTCAACCTATCTTCAATGTTGTATGTTTGGGCAAGGAACAAAACCAACGCCATACCTTATGCTACCCATCATTGTAACAGGTGCCGCTGGTTTCATTGGCTTTCATGTATGCAAAGAATTGTTGAATCGCGGGCATCACGTGGTGGCCTTAGATAACTTGAACGCATATTATGACGTGCAATTGAAGCACGACCGCTTAAAGCTGTTAATGGGAAATGCAGGGTTCACATTTCACGAAGTGGACATTTTTAACCGCGAACAGTTGGTGACTTTATTTAAGGAAAGTAAGGCAGACCGCGTCATTCATCTCGCTGCTCAAGCGGGAGTGCGATACTCTATTAGCGACCCGCACAGTTACGCGGACAGTAATTTGACGGGTTTCTTGAACATTTTGGAGGTGTGCCGTCAAAATGGAATTGGCCATTTGGTGTTTGCATCATCCAGTTCGGTGTATGGTGCGAATGCTAAAACACCATTTTCTGTGTCTGATGCTGTTGATAAGCCCGTTAGCTTATATGCGGCTACAAAACGTGCCAACGAATTAATGGCTTACACCTACAGTCATTTGTACGGAATACCTGTAACTGGATTACGGTTTTTTACGGTGTATGGGCCTTGGGGTCGGCCGGATATGGCCTATTTTAAGTTTACCAAAGCCATTTTGGAAGGCAGTCCGATAGATGTGTACAACCACGGGAACATGTTGCGCGATTTTACTTACGTAGACGATATTGTAGACGGAGTGCTACGTGTATTGAAGACTGTTCCGAAAGGAGAGGAAGCGGATGCCACACCCTACAAATTGTACAACATTGGAAACAACAGTCCTGTTCGCTTAGGCGATTTCATAAGCACTTTGGAAAAAGCAATTGGCAAAAAAGCCATCATCAATTACCTTCCTATGCAATCTGGAGATGTGCCCGCAACCTTTGCAGATATTGCAAACTTGACGAATGATACTGGATTTTGCCCAAAGACTTCTATCGAAATAGGACTGCCCAAATTTGTGGAGTGGTATAACTCCTATACCCCTTCTGTAAAAGAATAAAACCCAAAACGCCCCGCATCCCGATTGCTCGGGGGCAGGGCGTTCTTACCATGAATTGACGTTGGAACTGGCAGGTTCCAACAATTCGTTGGGTTTGGGAATTAAGCAGTTGCTTTAGCAGCAGGTTTAGCAGCAGCAGCTTTTGCAGATACTTTACCGATTTTGCTTTCCAAGTCAGCAACTTTTTGTTTCAACTCAGCAAGAATTTCTTCTTCGGTTTTCTTAACAACACCGATTTTCTCTTTAATCTCTTGAAATTTAGCTTCGAACTCTTCTTTGCGAGCTTCTGTTTTTTCGAACAAGTCGTCAACGAGTTTCTTGCCTTCTACATCAGAGATACGACCTTTCTCTACAAGTTCTTTAACACCTGCTTCGAATTTGCTTGATACTTCTGCAGCCAAATCAACACCAGCATACAGGAACTTTTTGAATGAATCTTCCATTTTGTTTGTTTTTTAAAAGGTTAAGTTTATTTGTTTTTGGATATTTCCCATTAGGCAACAATCATGCAGGTTTCTGTGCCAAACCACTTTAGTAGTAGTATGAAACTTCGGGAAACGTAGGCCAGTACTAGGAAAGAAAAAAAGACGAGCAACTTTGGTACGGGATTGTGCCAAAACCAACGCACACTGACAGCACTGACAGGCATATTCATTTCGTTGGGTTTGACAGACGTGCTGTCATGCCTGTCAGTACTTTGAGGGCGAAGCGGTTACATTTGCTCGGTAGCCTTCTATGAAAACAAATCGTGCACTGCAGGCCAACTGGCCGCTTATTCTGCTTTTCGGGAGCTATACCTGTTATGCGCTTTGGGCATTGTGCTTTGGAGAGCGAATTCCTGTGCGGGGAGGTTTGGGTTGGGATGGAGAGATTTACTATTTCATGTCGCAAGATTTTTTCCAGTATTGGAAAGGGCGAGGATTGGATGGATATTACATCCAACGCATTGTGCCATCATTAATAGTGAAAGGAATGCACTACGCAATGGGAACCGAGCATGCCTATTGGCGAACGGGAACCTACTTCGGTTTGCTCAATTTGGTGAGTTTGTTGGGCGGTACAGGATTTCTATTGTTCGCTCTAAAATCTGTTTCTCAAAAATGGAAATGGATGGCGGCATTAATGGCGCTAATCAGCTTTGGAACACTTAAGCATCCGTACTACTATCCCATTCTTACCGATTCGTTTGCATTTCTGTTGGGCGCTTTTATGCTTTGGGCGCATGTTTCAAAGAAACGGGGTTTTGTTGTGCTAGCAGCAATAGGAGGTGCGTTTACCTTTCCATCGTTTCTTCTAATGGCATTACCACTAATCGTTTTTGGCAAGCAGTCAATCGCGCATCATCCCACACATGTTTTAGACAAAGTGGTGGTATTTGCAGTTTTACTTACGCTGACAGCATTGGCTTTTTTAGGCCCCGCGTTTAATGGAACTATGCTTTTTGGAGCCATGCAACCATCAAAAATTATGGTTTTGTTGGCTATCCCTTTCCTGTTGGGGTATGTGTTCATGCTTTGGACAAACATTGGAATCATCAGCAGATTGAAGCATTCATTCTACAGAGTAAATGCAGGGGGTTTGGTTATTTGGGTACTATTATTTCTGTTTATGGCCCTAGTTAAGTATTGGGCAAAGCCTTCCCCTTTTGGATTGTGGCACGTGGCTACTAGCACTGTTGCCAGCGCGTTAGTGCATCCAGGTGTTGCTATGGTTGCACACGCCACGTATTTCGGGCCAGTGTTTTTGTTGCTTATTCTTTATTGGAAAAGGCTGAAGCAAACGTTGCTCGAAATGCCGCTGCCCTTATTTTGGACCACATTCTTTTCGCTCACCTTAATGATGGGTTCTGAAAGCAGGGCGCTAATTGCAGGCCTTCCGTTCATTATTTTCGTGATGGTGATGGCTTTGAGCAAAATTCAATTGAAAGGATGGCAACAAGTTTCTTTTCTAGTGCTGGCAATTGCGTTTTCCCAAGTTTGGCTTCCCATTAATATTGGAGAAATGTCGGGCGAGTTTCTCCAATTTCCTATGCAGCGCTATTTTATGCACTTCGGCCCGTGGATGTCGAACACAAGTTATATCCTAAATCTTATTCTCGTGGTGACGGCAGGCGCAACAGTCTGGGCAATTTTCCGAAAATCAGCCGTTAATTAACGAGGAAGACAATCCAATTTCTTGGCATTGGGTTCATATCGTACAAAGAAATTGAACCAAATGGCGCGCGATAATCGAAGAATGATGGGGAAAAATAACAGAATAGTTAGCGCGTTCAATCCTAAATACCACAAGGTTTCGAAATGCCACAAAACATGCATGGCCACAAAAACAGCCACACTCATAGCTATTGTTAGTGCGTAGCTCACATACATGGCACCATAGAAAAAGCCTGGTTCTAGCAGATATTTTTGACCACAATGCGAGCAGTTGTCTGGCATTTCAGACAGCTGATTGGGGTTGTAGGGATTGGGATTGACGAACAAATTACCTTGATGGCAACGTGGGCATTTTAAGCGAAGTATGCTGTATAATTTCTGTCCTTTTTTCATGCGGGCACAAAGGAACGAACCATAGTGAAAGAGTTGAGTGATTGGGGTTACAATTCCCTTTAAGTTTTGCGAATTTCGCGGCATGGTATCATTGAATCAAATTTCGGTGCAATTCAACGGGGAATTCCTGTTTAATGGCATCTCGTTTTTAGTTAATCCACGAGATAGGATTGGCTTAGTAGGCAAAAATGGCGCGGGTAAATCCACCATGCTGAAAATAATTGCAGGCAAACAAAACCCTGAATCGGGCAACGTGACTCGGCCACAAGGTGTGACGATTGGCTATTTGTCGCAAGATATAAAACCCGCCAAGGGTAAAACTGTATTTGACGAATGCTATTCGGCATTGGCTGAGTTGAAGCATTTGGAAGAGCGCGTTGATTTTTATGGCAATGAATTGGCCACGCGCACCGACTATGAAAGTGATGCTTACATGGAGGTGATTGAAAAGTTTAACGATTGCAACGAGCGGTTTTCGCTTTTGGGTGGGCACACAGCCGATGCCGAAGTGGAAAAAGTGCTGATGGGTCTTGGATTTTTGCGCAATGATTTGGGCCGTCCCATTGAGGAGTTTAGTGGAGGCTGGCAAATGCGCGTGGAATTGGCAAAAATTCTTGTGCAGCGTCCAGACGTGTTGCTGCTGGATGAACCAACAAACCATTTGGACATACTTTCCATCGAATGGTTGGAGACTTTTTTGAAGGAACATAAAGGGTCTGTGATTCTAGTATCGCACGATAGAGCATTTCTAGACAACATTACCAATAGAACCATTGAAATTACCCTTGGCCGCATAAACGATTACAAGGTTCCGTATTCGCGCTATGTGGAGCAACGGGCCGAGAGACGTGCTTTGCAAATGGCATCTTTTGAAAATCAACAAAAGATGATAGCCGACACCGAGCGGTTTATCGAGCGTTTTAGAGCAAAAGCATCTAAAGCCACGCAGGTGCAAAGCCGCATCAAGCAGTTGGACAAAGTGGATAGACTGGAAGTAGAGGAGGAGGATAATGCTTCGCTGCGGTTCAGATTTCCCCCTGCTCCTCGTGCTGGAAAAGTGGTGGTAAATGCTGTGGGGATTTCCAAAAGCTATGGTGAGAAAAAGATTTTAGACCGCATTGACCTTATGCTTGACAGGGGCGAGAAGGTGGCTTTTCTGGGTAAGAATGGAGAGGGAAAAACCACTTTTGCCAAGATAATAGTTGGACAAAACAGTTACGATTCGGGCAAGTTGGAGCAAGTGCATAATGTGTCATTGGGATATTACGCCCAGGATCAAGCCGAAACATTGGACCCAGAGCGCACCGTTTTCGAAACCTTGGATGACGTGGCTGCTGGCGAAGTGCGCAAGCGGGTGCGCGATATTCTTGGGTCGTTTCTTTTTAGTGGCGAAAGTGTAGACAAGAAGGTGAAAGTGCTTTCGGGTGGCGAACGCGCACGTTTGGCTATGGCCAAACTATTGCTCGAACCGCGCAACCTTTTGGTGTTGGACGAACCGACCAATCACTTGGATATGCGCTCAAAGGACATTCTGAAACAGGCGCTGATGAAATATGATGGCGCGATGATAATTGTGTCGCACGACAGGGATTTTCTGAAAGGACTTACTGATAAAGTGTATGAATTTAAGGACAAGCAGATAAAAGAGCACATTGGCGATGTGTATGAGTTTTTGCGCAAGGCCAACATCCAATCGCTCGACCAGCTTAGTGTGGTGAAAAAACCCGAACCAGCAGCCGTAGCAGCTCCAAAAAAGGAGGAGGTGAACCAACACGAGCGCAAGGAACTGGAGAAAAAACAGAAGAACCTCACCCGAACGTCCGAACGATTGGAAGGTGAAATAGCGGTGGTGGAAAAGCAAATTGCCGACCTGGACGAGGTGATGCTCGACCCCATTCTATCGCGCGAGGCGATGAAAGAAGGCGATATTTTTGAACGCTACAAAATCAAGCAAGCCGAGTTGGAAGAAAAAATGAAGACTTGGGAAGCCACGCAAGCCGAATTGGAAGCTCTTGGCCTTTAGGGTTAACATAGCCGAAGCGCGGGGATTTACCGTGTTAAATTGATGGTTGAAATAACCCACCAGCCAAGCTACTCCCGTGTGCAATTGCTGCTGCGCATGGCGGTTTGCCCAATATATATCATGATGCCCCATGGGTTGATGTTGTTGCCTTTGGCATTGGTTAGCATGGTGCTTATGCCCGTGGCATGGGGTTCTATCTTAATTACAGGCACATATCCTATGGCGCTCTTCGATTTCGAATCGAACCTATTGCGCTGGCAAATGCGGGTCAATGCGCGTTTGTTGAACCTTGCCGATGGTTATCCTGCTTTTGGGCTACACGCAATTGACGTTTCGGTGCAATTTGAGATTCCTTATCCCGCCAAGCTAGGGCGCATGCATTTGGTGGTGAAATTGCTGCTTGGTTGGGCCTATTGCGGCATTCCTCATGCAGTGGTTTTGTTTATTAGAGCGCTTCTGGGCTTTGTGCTCATGGTGCTAGCGTTTGTTACGGTGCTATTGGCAGGCCGTTACCCCAAAGTATGGCATAGCTATGGCGTAGCTTCTATGCTGCATTTGCTTCGGGTGAGGTTGTATATGGGAGGAATGACGGATGATTATCCTAAGTTTTAGGAATAAGAATAGAATGTAAGTAGGCGTTCTTCTCGAGCATATAAATTTCATCACATCTTTCTTGGTTTTCCCGTAGGTTTGAACTTCAATTGAAGCTTCAACTATGAAATCCACTTTTACCGCCCTTCTTTTCTCCATAATAATGCTACCAGCAATGGCTGCCGATGGAGACACAACACGTGTGCGTGCCCACGATAGCCGCGACATTATTTGGTATAGCGCCTATGACGATTGGGGTATTTTTCCACCAGCGGGAACGGAATACAGAAAGGTGTTGATGCATTTTACCATTGGGTGTGCTAGTACGGGTTGCAGCGATTGGGATTATACCATTCAACTCGACCTACGCCATCGCACGGGGATGTTAGACAGCACCTTGCAGCAAGCACCAAATTTTACGGTAGATGGTGCGCAGGTAGCAACTGTGAGCTACACCTCAGTGCCAACCTACACCACAGAATGGAACGGAATCGACACCGATACCCTTTGGTCGGATACCCTCCAAATTGTTCTTTACAGCGATGCCGAAAATCCATTTGCGCCAACAGATACTCTATTTGTGTATCCTGCCAATTTGACCTATGATGTGTTTGACAGTGAAGGAAATGTAATATCCACTGGAACATTCGTACAAGAAGGGGAACTAACCCTTGCCTTAACAGATATCTACACGGTATTTGAGGTGATTGACGATTATGAATTGGGCCGCTCCATTACACCCTATGGTGGCTACATGGCCGCTGGTCAAAGTGGATTTAACAACAGCTGGACGCATGTTTACACCTACGATATCACCGAGTATCAGCACATGTTGCACGATTCCGTGGAGTTTCGCGCATTTTATGGCGGATGGAGTAGTGGTTTTGCTGTAACACTGGATTTTGACCTGATAGAAGGGACGCCTCCAATGGATGTGCTTAAGGTGAGCAGAATTTACGACAGCGGACCAAATGGATTCAGCTATCCCAACCTGTCCACATTTGAGGCCAATAGTGTTCCAGAGAAAAACATCGAATTGATGAATGAAACCGTTGGCGCCATTGGAAGAATGTTCGTTACTGGGCACCAGCAAGCAGGCGAGTTTACTCCTGGAGTAGATTACACCTTGCGTGTAAACGGCACCAACACAGGCCAACAAGAGATTTGGAAAGACGATTGCGGCATGAATGCCATATATCCACAAGCGGGCACGTGGCCTGTTGACCGGGCCAATTGGTGTCCTGGCGAAGCGGTGCGCATTTTCAATCATAACGTGTCGCAATACATCAACCCCGGAGAGATAAATACCGTTAATGTCGATTTTTCATCCTTCAATGCAAGCCAAGGTGCTTCCTATATTATGGAGCTGCAATTGATAGAACATGCAGCGCCCAATTTTGCACTGGATGCCGAGATAATTGACATCATAACTCCTTCTATAAAAGATATTCACAAGCGCAGCAACCCCATGTGTGGCAGCGAGCGAATCGTAATTCGCAACACAGGCAGCACAGCCCTCACTTCGCTTACCATTACCTACGGATTGGTGGGCGGAACCTCCCAAACCTATGAATGGACAGGCAATCTTGGTTTCTTGAAAAGCCAAGAAGTGGAATTGCCTGTTTTACAAACGTGGAGTGGGGGATACAGGGAATTTTACGCTACCGTTTCAAATCCAAATGGCGCCCAAGATGAATATGCTGCCAACGACAGCTACACCAGCACCTTCGAAGCTCCAGATGTGATTACCGATACCGAAGCCATTGTGCTTTGGGTGCAGAGCAACAACTACGGCAACCGCATTAAGTATTACGTGTATGACGATGCTGGAAACGAGGTGTATTCCAGAACCAGTTTAGCTTCAAATACACTCTATAAAGACACCGTTTATTTGGCCAATGGATGCTATCGTTTTCACCTTACCGCATTGGATGAATATGGATTGCAATGGTCGGCCTATCCAGAGCAGGGCAGTGGTTATGCGCGCATTCGTAAGTTAGGTTCTACGGCCATATTTAAGAATTTCAATTCCAATTTTGGTTCCGAAATATCGTATTGGTTTACGATGGGCGCTCCATTGGGTATAGCCGAAACTGCGTTGGAGTCCCAATTTGAAGTGTATCCCAATCCATCGCAAGCAGGAGGAAGGATGCACGTAAATTTAACCTTGAATCAAAAGGAGAACGTGACCTTACAAGTGATGGATATGGCAGGCAGAATGGTGTGGAGCAAAAATTTCACGGATGTTGAGGCCATCAACCAAGAAATTTCGCTCAATGGCGTTGGTGCAGGTATGTACGTAATGCAAGCAATAACCAACGAAGGAAGAATTACGAAGAGAATTGTGGTACAGTAAACCGCCTTCGCCTTCCATTGCAGTACATTCGCACCTATGTTGCTAGCCACATTTTTTTCGGTTTGGGGGTTGCCATTAGTTTCATTGGCTGCGCTGGCGGTGTCCTATGGCTTGCTCACTTCCAGATTGAATCGCCTGAGGCTAAAAGATCAATTGGAACTTGAAAAAATGGAGGCCGAGCGGCTTAAACACTTGGATAAAGTGCGCTCCGATTTCTTTTCGAATGTGACCCACGAGTTTCGAACACCGCTTACACTGATTTTGGGCCATTTGGAACAAGTGATTCCCAAAGTGGAAGACGAGCGCACCAGGCGCGAATTGCGCATTGTGCAACGCAATGCGAAGCAGTTGGGAAAGCTCATCAACCAACTTCTGGACATTGCCAAAATAGAGGCAGACCGCATGGACATTAACTTCAAGCATGGCAACATTGTGGTGTTCTTGAAAGACGTGGTCAGTTCATTTAAGTCGATGTCTGATGCCAAAAAAGTGGCGTTAGTTTTTGTTGCAGAGGAAGACATCATCGACATGAGTTTCGACCCTGATAAGGTGGAACTTATTTTCTACAACCTATTGTCGAACGCCTTCAATTTCACAGAAAATGGTGAGGTTAGCTTGCGAATTAGCCGCACTATGCGCAATGGAATGCCCCATGTGAAACTCGCTGTGCAAGACACGGGCATTGGCATAGTAGAGGAGCAAATCCCATTGGTTTTCGATCGGTTCTATCAGTCCGAAAGCGGCAGATGGCGCAAAAACAAAGGCACGGGCATTGGCTTGGCGTTGGTAAAAGAACTGGTGGAATTGCATCACGGCCATATTGATTTGAAAAGCATTTCGGGAGTGGGTACCGAGATTACTATTC
>Ga0247837_1009617_pt1 | contig 11486 bp, 6 predicted proteins | sample LaCtaG_2_FD_187115 | JGI IMG/M metagenome (GOLD analysis project Ga0247837, IMG submission 187115) | Freshwater microbial communities from meromictic Lake La Cruz, Castile-La Mancha, Spain - LaCruzMarch2015_14.5m | ecosystem: Environmental > Aquatic > Freshwater > Lake | place: Spain: Castile-La...
ATAGTATGGCAGCGGAATTCTTCGCATCGACGGCAGCAACGGCGCATCCGGCGGCGAGGATGGACGTGGCACGTTGGAAGTGCATATTGCTAGGAGGTAGTTGAGGTGGTTGATTGTATCAATCTGGTCCTCCCGTCCACGGTCTTAAAAGCAAGGATACGAAATATGTCAGCTTTGAGCTTTGGAAATTTTGGCCATTCTTATTTTGCCTTTCTTTCCGAACGTTGAACGGATACCTGGTACCTACTACGTACCTACCTCAATTCTTCTACTACTGAGGAGGAGCGCATACAATATTCTACCTACCTAGTTGTAAAATTGCATGAATGTACTGGCCTGTTCTAAATTGATTTCGGAAAAAGTTGATTTATTTTGCTTGTGACAGTATGTGGTAGTTAGGACATATTCAATACGAGTCACTGTCATCTGAATTCTCATCTTCAAGAATGCCACCAAACCCTGGCTGAAATGTAGATCGGTTAGTCAGTGCCAATAAACTTGCCTGACTCGATCTGATCATGGTCGTAGACGAGGATTTAGGAAACCATTGTCTAGTTCGCTTTGGTCTTGCCCAATGTCCGTTGATGTTGCAGAACTGATTACACACGTGATTGCTGAAAAAGGAATCAATACCCTTCTCACCGAGATCAGTGACGCCATATGATCGGCGTCGAGAGCAGATAGCAATATCAGTAAGCTCGAAGCGGCTTTTGTTATTAGCGAATCTATTGTGCCGGAAGCGACCTTGTAAGTCACAGACTAGTAAATTGCCCCCCGAACGATGATATGTAAAATGACTAAAGGCCTCCATAGCTTCACCATGCCAACCTTCATCATCGGAGATCCAACCATTATTAGAAGTAAACTTAGTAAAGTTTCTGATCAGCGGCTCGACCAAGTACCGCGTCCCCCCAATAGTATGAATATCGCCACGTGTTATTAGAATGGTTTCGTCATTAGCACAAAGATCGTTCCACTCCTCGGCGTACTGTATCGCCTTATCAGCTGCATCGAAGTCACTACCGAAAAAGTCCGACTCCATTCCAGCGTACTGGGATTTGAAGCACTTGCATACGGCCTCTTGGCTGTTCCGATTTCCACATAAATAAGTGCCTCCATAAACCATGCGAAATGTGCCCTCGCCGACGTACTGATCGCGATGGAGCTGAACGCGGTTTGAGGTTAGATTTGTCCTGGCCGCAGATGATGACGACATGTTCAGTTCACTGTTAATGTATATAAAGTAGAAGATGAGAAGTAAAAAGATGAGTAGAAAAATGCCCTCCCCAGGGGCATGGGCAACATCACAACGCGGCAAGACACAACAACGCTATCTCCCAGGAGTGCCGGAATACTCTCCGATTCCCCCATCGAAGAAATAAGCAACGATAGCAAGCTACCGCCTTACCACCACGGACGGGTCCTGAAGCTAGACTACGTACTACGTATCTGCCTCCGCCACCCGAGTTCGAGACCTCTGCATCATTCATCTGATGGCGTCGTCGCTACGGATGGTCAGGGCAGTCCTGACCCGTCCTCCCGCATGGCAACGTCAATTTTCTCTGGAGCGCTCGTTCACCGCCGCGACATCGTTTCCAAGGACTACAAAGGACGGTCGTTCATCGCCATCACCAGGGAGACAACGAGCCGCCGACTTTGTCGCTGCACTTCCTGTTCGTAAAAGTAGCGAGAGGAAAGAACAGCCCACGGTGTCCGTAGTAAGCAGCCACATGATAGATGACGGGGGTGGCCTCGATGATCGTTCCAACGCGAAGATGGTGGCTTTGTCAAAGGCCAAGGAGAAGATGAGAAATGATGTGACATCAAACGACGAGAAGCGGGTACAGACCGGGCGCGAATTAGCGCACGCTTACTCTCAGGCAATCAAGTATACTTCACGGCAGACCAAGAGCGTAGCGGCTACGCGGGTGGCGGAGGAGATGCTATACGATTGGATGGACGAAGCCATGCGACCGTTCGGCGTTACTACTTCGGGACGGTTGGCGAAAATCAATGACGACGACGCGGTAGATGATGACGTATCCAATACTGCCATGTACCTGACTAAGAAATGGACGATCCGTACGGCGAACGAAATTGCGAGGAGACTTGGGGGCGAAAATACTACCTCCCCAAATGTAATTCGCGTACTAATACCACCGCCATCATCATCAGATTACATCAATCTTCTCCGAGCGTACTCATCGTCCAAGGCAAGACGCAAGGGGCAGCAATGTGAAGTCCTTATAAAGAATATGATAACCCTGGCGGATGTTCTATCGTGCCACTGTTACATCACCGGAGACGACGAAACGGTGGGAGAAGCAATCGAAGAATGGAAACTGTGGGTGAAAGAGAGTATACCAAATTCTAAGGCATTTGCATTAGCAATTAAGTGCCATGCTGGTTCAACACGGCCCGATTCGTTCGAACGTATAATCCTACTAAACCTTATCCATGATGCATTTGCCGACTGCTGCAAACCACATGTTGCCGGGATATATAAGGATGATCCGTACGTGCTATTTCATTCTATCAAGGCGTTGAAGAATCTGCAGAAAAAAGAGGAGTATAATTTGGGGAAGGAGTGGCTTGGTAGACTGCACAAGTTTGTGACAACGGCTGAAAATGATGAATATTTCGGCGAAGTCAATTCGGGGAAGGGTGAGACCGAAGACTCGGATCAAAGTGCAGACTTTACAACAATAGATGTTACACCGGCTTACACGACTATGATTCGATTAATGGCACGTTTGCGGGGCAAGATTGGTGTTGCAGAAGATGCTCGCACGGTCTTGGATCGCATGCACGAAATTAAAGCTTATGACTCCGGCGTGAATAGCCTAAGGAAACGAATCGCTACTGTAGACATTCGATCTAATGCATACAACCTTATTATGGGCTTGTACAAGGACAGCAAGAATGCCGAAGATACAACGAAAGCCATCGAATTATTAGAGCGAATGGTAGACGCAGGACGAAAGACGCTGGAAGATCGAGGTGGGGTACCATTGCCGACGGAGGTTTCATTTGAATATACAATCATGGCGATTGCTAACTTGACCGACAGTGAAAAAGCCTTGGACGAGGCAGAGAGATTGATCAAACTCATGGAGGAGCAGGAATATATCGAGTCATCTGTCGCCGCCTACAATGCATACATTATCGTCACTCATAGGCAATTGTTTGGCAAACCACAATTATATGACACGGCACTTGATATTCTTGATAAGATGAATAGAATGGGCACGAAAAATCCTATCATGTTGCCAAGTTCAGACACGTTGGCACTCGTAATGAAATCTTGTGCATTGTCCGAGCATAGTGATCATAAGAGAGTACTCAATACTGCCACGACTTTATTTCTTCAAATGAAGGAGAAAGAAACTTTGTCAGATCGTGCCTTCTTCAACATGATGAAATGTGTTGACATGTATTCGAATAAGGACTCCGAGGCGAAGAAGGAACACATCCAAGAACTATTCTCGGAGGCATGCCAGCGTGGATTATGTTCTGCCAATGTTCTAGCCTGTTTCCGAAGCTGCGTATCCGACGAAGACTATCGATTGACCGTGGGACATGGAAGACTCGCTGATCATTGGATTGCCAACATTACAAGCCCAAGGGCGCTGTATACTGATGGTAGTAAAGGTGGCGCGGGTAAGAATGCGCGGAGAAAGGGCAAATCGACTTCTGATTGGGTGAAGAAGACCAAGGCTAAAGATGTTGAGCGAGAGACAAGGAAAAGTGATAAACAGGCGAAGAAGTCATTCAAGAAGATAATAAATTCTAGTAGATAAATGTTGTACAATCCTGCCCTCCCTATATTGATGAACAACCACACCATCTCCCCCGCTGGCTGACCATATGCGAATGCAACTCGATGAACTAAGTGAAATTATTACGCCTATTTACGTACTAGACACCCATTTGAATTTGACCATGATTCATCCACGGCCTTTAGCCGGCTGTGATTGCTAACAACCGACCCATTCATAAACATCTTACTACAACATGGAGGAAGGCTCGCGTGTATGGTTACGCTCTCCGAAATCCGAATGGGGTTGGCTCCCGGCCAAGATTGTGAAGAAAGAGGTCGTACGATACAGTTGTCGGACGTCCAGTGTCGGCGCTGTGTGTCGGATCCCACCCTCGCCTCATGGCACTTCTTTGACGGACACGTCACAGACGGATAATGCACTTCCCCAAGAGCAACCCAAGGAGGAAGAGGAAAAGAAAACGAATGACGACGAGAAGAAGAAGGAGGGTGGAGGTGGATTCTTCGGCTTGTTCGGTGGTGGCGGTGGCAATAGCAACGGTGACGACAATGCGAAAAAAGAGGATGTGGAAGAAACCAAAGACGACAACAGCAGCAAGCCAGAAGAAGTGACGGACGAGTCCGATGAGGAAACTATAATTGAACTCACATTAGTTGATGATTACGACGGTCTCCTCCTAGAGGGAATTGATGCAAATAATGATAGTGGTAGAGGAGCCGGAATCAAGAGTCCAGTCAGGAATGGTGCCGCTATAACCGACAACAGCAAAAGTCCTGTTAAAGACAATGCTTTTGGAGGTCGTCGAGGACGTCGTGACTCCTACTATGCCAATGCTTCAGCCTTTACTGAAATTATACGCATAGATACTGCTAGTGGTGCCGATGGATTAGGACACCGAGAGGAGCATCCAGACATTAAACTACGTAATACTGATGCCAGTGATATTGGTGGGTCTGGTGGGATTGAACTTGATGATTTAATTGGATTGACACATTTACATGAACCAGCGATATTGCATGCATTGCGTTTACGATATGACGCAGACGTTATATATACAAGTACTGGTCCGATACTGCTTGCTATTAATCCATTTAAGGAAATGAGGGGAGTGTATGGCACATCATTAATGAATATGTACCGTCAACGGGGGGAGGCATCGATGCGTCTAATAGCTGCATCTGCGTCAGCAGCATCATCACCCTCATCATCTCCCGAGAAGAAAATTGGTGGAAGTAGTAGTGGTAGTAGCATTGCTCCGGCAGGGATTACTGGTAGTGACGATACATTTGGACGGAAGCTACCACCACACGTCTACCAGGCCGCTGATGATGCCTATCGTGCCATGATGCGTGGCATTGAAATGGCGGCGTGGTTAAAAGGTGGAAAGAGACGGGGGAGTACACCAAAGAAGACCGGGGACAAGAAGTTTGACGATGCGCATGACATGCCAGCGAATCAATCTATATTGGTAAGCGGTGAAAGTGGTGCGGGAAAGACTGTCACGACAAAGATTGTATTGAATTATTATGCCATGCTTAGTCGTAAGAGTCAGGAGGACACAGCTGCAAAGGTGGGGATACCCACGCGATGTGGTGGTGCCGTCGACGGTGCTCGGGTCGGAGATGAATCAATAGAACATCAGGTACTGCAATCTAATCCTATCCTTGAAGCTTTCGGTAATGCACGGACGATACGGAATGACAACTCGTCACGATTTGGAAAGTATATTAACATTGCATTTACGGAGACTGGTCAACTTGTGCGTGCAAGTGTTGACACGTACCTACTTGAGAAGGTTCGACTATTGCATCAGGCACCGGGAGAACGCAACTTTCATGTCTTTTACCAATTCCTTGAGGCCGCGACGAATGTCGAACGTGATGAATTATCATTGAGTGGATATACCTGCAGTGACTTTAACTTGACGAATCAAAGCAATACGTATGATCGACGAGATAATGTACGAGATGCTGATATGCATAATGAGATGGTCGAGGCGATGGGAGTTATGAATTTTGGCACCAACATTGTACAGATGCTCATGCGATTAGTCGTTGCAATACTATTTGCTGGAAATATGACGTTTTCGACACGTAAGACAACAACATACGGTGATGCTGCCGTCCTAAATGAGACAGAAGCTTCACTCGCCGTGGCACAACTACTGGGTGTGTCATTCGAAAATCTCGCGGCAAGCTTGACGTCGAAGGTTATCTTCGCTCGAGGAGATATAATTAAAAAGGGATTGGATGCGGGACAAGCCGAGAAGGCGAACGAGGCGTTGATTAAGAGTATTTACGGTGCGGCATTCGATTTTATTGCCGAGAAGATCAACGCGAGTATTAACTACGGGTCTGGGAGGATGCCAATAGCAGCCGGTGCTAAACGTGCTCAGGTGGTAGACATTTCCAGTCCAATTAATATAATACCCCCTAATGGGGCGAGTATTGGCGTCTTGGACATTTTCGGCTTTGAGTCATTTGATAGCAACTCCTACGAGCAATTCTGCATCAACTACACGAATGAAACATTACAGCAACAGTTTAATAAATTCGTTTTCAAGCTCGAACAGCAAGAGTACGAACGCGAGGGTATCCTTTGGAAGTTCATTGATTTCCCGGACAATCAAGACGTGCTAGATCTTATCGACAAATCTCGCACGGGTATTCTGCAAATATTAGACGAGCAGTGCATCGTGGAGTGGGGCACTGAGCGGAAATTTAGTCTCAGTTTGTATTCAGTTTGTGAAAAGGCTAGTCCGCGATTCCATGTTAGTTCGGCTCAAAGAGTTAGGAATAAGTTCTCTGTTGAGCACTACGCCGGACTGGTAGAATACAGCACCGAAAATTGGCTTGATAAGAATAAGGATCAGCTTCCTGCAGCTTGTGTGGAGCTCTTAGAAAGTTCTGATTTTGAATTGATGGGTCTGATCAAGGTTAGTGCACATCTTATACACACAAGGCGATTATTGCCGTGTGTATTAATTATCCATGCTTTTACTCATTCGTCTATTGTCTAGAAATATGTTCGATCGGAAGGTGCTAAAATTGCAACCAAAAGTCTGGGCAAACAATTTAGTGATTCGCTAAAAATCTTGAGGACCCGTATTGACGCTACCATGCCTCATTACGTGCGTTGTCTTAAGCCTAATGATAGTCTCGAACCGGATAACTTCGATCCCAGTAACATTGTTGAGCAGTTGCGTTACTGTGGTGTTCTAGAGGCTGTTCGGGTCAGCCGCGCTGGCTATCCCACTCGTTATCCGCACGAAGTATTTATGACTCGCTATTACATTATTTGTCCCAATCGTGCTTCTGATATAGACAACCTATCACCTCATCATAGTGAATTATCCACCCACCTCACAGAAGAGCAAAAGCAACTCAAGCGTCTTGTGTCGAGGACGGCAACAGAAATTTGGAAATTGGAGCTCGAAATCATGAAACGCAGTGGTTGTAAACCAAAACCGCAGGACAATCGTAATGCATTGGCGCAACCGAAAGACCTCGATGAGTTCATGAGACTAGATTTCTCATCACGATGTGCTGTAGCGGGACTGCAGCTTGGTCAAAAGAAAGTGTTTCTTCGTCGCGAGGCCTTCGAGTTCATCGAGTCGATGCGAAATGAAAAGTTTGGTACTAATGTCACAAAGATTTCAAAGAATTGGCGGTGTCTTGCTGCCAAAGTCAATTTGAAGCGTGCACGCAATGCTGCAATATTAATCCAATGTCTGGCTAGGATGAAAGTGGCAAATATAAAGACTGAGCAGCTGATGAGGGACTTTAGATTATACTTGAGGATGAAAGTCGCCGCGACGAAAATCCAACGGTGTTATAGATGTTTTCACATAGTCACGTACGAGGAGGGTGCTGATCTCCGCAAGGCAAAGTCCTCAGTGCTAAAAGTTCAATGCTGTATGCGTGGGTGTATTGCCCGGCGACGAGTCTTAACTCTTCTCCGATGCATTTGCAAACTTCAGTCGCTAGTGCGCATGACTCGGATTCGTGAAGACTATCTCGTTAAACGGAATGCAATCATCAAAATGCAAAGCATAGCTCGTATGCCCCCTGCACGGCTTGCGCTGGGTGAGGCGAGGAAGCTGCGTTCTGCGTTGAAATTACAGTCCATCGTGAGAATGAAATACGCGTTCACAGTCTTCCGAACGAAGATCGCTGCTGCTAGTCGTATCAAGCAAATGTACAGAAAGCATCTTTACCAAGAACATGCGATGTATGGCACGTTCTTGAAGAGATACTACATGCTAGGCGATCCAAAAGATTTTAACTCGAAGTCATCACTCAGAAAGAAGAAAGTCATGCTTGCTCGACATAGAAATGCTATTATTAACGCGAAGAGGCTTGAGTTGACCAAGTTAGTCAACAAGATGACGTTGGATATCTGGGAACCGGGCTTTTTTGAATCATTTGTCAAGCCTGGATTTGTTGCTGAAAGTGCATCTTTGACGAATGGAAAATCTTGTCGCCCTGCTCCTGGTCCTCTATCAGAATTTACTCCGATTCCTCAGACTATAGAGGAGTTTATGACAAGAGGGACTCCATCTAAGTATGCTCTCGTGGGTATGCAGATGTGTCATGGAACAATCTTCATGCGCTCGGAGACACACTCATTGCTTGAAAAGCGTAGAAATGACATGGTTGGTGGATCCTCGGCAAAGATACAATCCGTTGCACGACGAAAATTAGCTGTCAATACTCTCAAGCGCATGAGGTTTGCTGTTGTCAAGATTCAAAGTTACTTTCGAATGCAATCGCAACGGAAAGAGCTTGATCCCAAACGACGTGAGCGTGCCGCCACGAACATTCAAAGCGCCTTTAGAATGTCCACAACAAGGAAGAGGGTTTGGACAACTTATTGGAGCACCCAAAGCCGTGAATTGTTTGCCTTTATTGGAGATGATAATTGGTACATGGTTGAGAAAATGCTTCACAAAAACCCCTTGTTGGTAGAAGAGGCAGACCCCAACACAGGTGAATTGCCATTGCACAAGATTGTAGAACGTGCTTCGGCCTGGACGTTGTTGATTGACATGGTCCTTACCTTGTATCCGAAGGCAGTTGTTCACAGGGATTCGTCCGGTAGCTTGCCCATTCATCATGCAGCTCATGCAGATAACCTCATTGGCCTCGAAATCATTTACGAATCATACAAGAACGGTGCAAAAGATGCTGATGCATCAGGCCGCTTTCCCATTCATGTCGCCGCAGAACGTGGGTCTATCGAGGCAATAAAATTTCTCACAATGAAGGTTCCCGAAAGTGTTCACATTGTGACATCTGGTGGCGTCAGTCTTCCACTCCATCTTGCGTGTAAGAATTATTCATCAGTTGGAGCAATTACCTCACTTCTGCGTAGCCCACTTCGTTTCTCACTGGCAAGTCGCGTTGATGAATTCGGAGAATTACCTCTTCATTTGCTCCTCCGTTGTGGAGCCGTAGTTGATGTAGTTGCTGTAAAGTCTTTGCTGACATGTCATTTAAAGGCGATTGGAGCGCGTGATAAGTCGGGAGATATTCCTCTTCATATCGCTCTCAAGCATAAGTGCAAGCCTGCTGTTATCGAGTCTCTCCTCGCTCATTTTCCAGGCTCTAGTGTCGTGCTGGATGGCGATAGCCACAGTCCACTCTTCCTTGCATTAAGTCATGCTGCGGAGGATGAAACCAGTGTGTTGCTGATTAGCTACGCGCCCCAAGTGAGTACTTCTGCAATTGCTTTTGGTACTTTAGTAATTCCTATTTTCTTACATCTCGTGTTCTTGTTTCTCTAGATGGTAACAGTTTGCGATGAAGAAACAAACAAGCTACCAATTCAAGTCGCGACAGAAAACGAGCATTCGTTGTTCATCGTCTACCGCCTATTGAAACGCGATATGCCCATTCATCTAAAGGAGAGGGTTCAGGTTCGGCTTATACCGCACTTTTATTCGTGGAATCATATCCTACTAAATGTTGATGACAGGTACTATCAAGTTGTGAGCAAAATTCTTCAGCAGTGCACGCAGCCACAGGTATTAGCTTTGGCGCATGTTGAAGATGTCAGTGGGCATATTGCTCTCAAGTCTGCCACTCCCATTTGCCGGCATGAAATTAGAGTGATGCTTAGACTCTTCAACACGTTAGAGCTTGTCAAGCAGCGACCCGCATTTACTAACGGCGCAAGCGACACGGAGATCTTCTACGCTTTACGATATGAACCCCCACCAGAGCAAAGCGACCTTTTTAGCGCCGACTACGAGAAGAAAGATAATGGCGATGATGATCGTGCCGATGATTGGGATGATAGTCTTTCTCTAACTTCAGATTCGTCTGCACGAGCCAAAAGCAACAAAGAGATGAATTTGAGTGTCGCCGACAAGTTGAAGCTAATACGCAACGAGAAGGGTCGGCATGTGATTGCTAAGATCACTCCCAGATCTGACATCGTGGAGCGAGAGCTTAAGATTAGGAAGGATTACAACTTATCCAGGCATTATGTCCCCTCGGTAATCAGTGTCCACCATACTATCCACCATGGAGCGTATCAGAATGCCAGCGCCGAACCTGCGTACTGTATCACGATGGAAGGTGCCGATTCTACTGTTGAACATCAAATGCTAGATTACAGAAGGGCAGGGAAAGCTTATCCATCCAACGAATTGAAACGCATTGGTATTTCATTGCTCCATCTTCACGAGAACGGATTGGTGCATACCGATTTCGGTCCTCACTCTGTCGGTAAGTTTGGCCCACTCTTCAAGATGTTGGGAGTGAGCGGATGCGTAGAAATTGGAGCGCCTACCGACCCAAAACGGGGTATTTATCACCCTCCCGAGGCTGTTATTGTAGGCAATGTGATTGTGGACGGTCAGGAGAGGAAAACTGCTACGGTTATCTCCGTCGTCGCTGACCACTCTGTTGATATTTGGGCATTTGGACATATGGTGTTCGAGTCCGTGGTTGGCGCCCCACTTTCGGCATACTCGCATCGTGGCAAGCGTGTAAAATCGTCTAATCTCGCCAAGATTGCCAGGTGGGATGATCATTCCTTGGAGAAGGCACTTAGACAAGTTGAAGATAAGGACGTGCTTGCTCGTAATGTACTTCGTAAGCTCTTGCATCCCGATCCCAAACAGCGCTTCAAATCCATTCGGGAAGTAATTGCTGATCCATTTTTCAACACAGACAGTGGTGATAGAAAGATCAAGAAGAATTAAGTACAGTGATCCATGTTAGACATGACTGTTTAGAGGCTTATGTTTGTTTTGCAGGTTGTGTTATTCTTTGGGTTGGTCTAATTCATGAAGTGTATCTTTTGAAAACTTAAAATTATGAAAATGCAAGGAGCAAGGACGCCAGGGGCGACTAAGTTGGGATGAACCCATCTCCTTTGGGAACAGACCGCAGACCGTCGGTTTCCCTCCGGTAAGCCAGTAACAAACTAAGAGTGTAGTCTCATTCACATTGTTGTCGTAGAAAATCACCTTTGATAAAGTCCCGTCGTCTGCCACCAGTCTATTCCTTTCGCTAAACACTTCTTCGGGCATCAATTTATATTTCCTAACATTATTGAGCATCCTTAAACCATAGATGATCTTGATAGTCGCATTAAAGTTGGCCTCCATCAGGAGGGTGGAACGGAGTTTAATGATTATGGAGCAACCGAAGATCTTTTCTAACATGACCGAAAGACCGTTCGACCATCTCTCTAGGA
>Ga0247837_1009619_pt1 | contig 11482 bp, 4 predicted proteins | sample LaCtaG_2_FD_187115 | JGI IMG/M metagenome (GOLD analysis project Ga0247837, IMG submission 187115) | Freshwater microbial communities from meromictic Lake La Cruz, Castile-La Mancha, Spain - LaCruzMarch2015_14.5m | ecosystem: Environmental > Aquatic > Freshwater > Lake | place: Spain: Castile-La...
TCTGATTCTAAGAATCTTCTAGAGATAGTAATTCCTATAGAACAAGAAAAATCTCATGCACAATCCATTTAAACTGGTGTCCCCGGCGGGAGTTGAACCTGCGACCTACCGCTTAGGAGGCGGTTGATTGCATTCATTTATTACCTTTCATAAACGTAAACTGCGATTATTTGCGCTTGTTTAAGTGTTATTTAGTTATTTTCAGTGTTGAGTTGTGTTTGGGAAAGTTATGGGAAATTCCCGCTTCACACGCTCAAAACTATTTCAGTTTTCGGAAAATTACAAGACTTATGGGAATTCCCATAATCCGACTCTGCGATTAAGGGCCCACTACCCTTCTAAGAGTGATAGGAAAGCTCAGATATACGCATGATTAAATTCCCAAATTCGTCCGGTATTGAATCAAGCGCCTTTGATGCCCTATCTACTGCTTGCCTTGTGAAATCCGCGCCAAACTTCTTGCTTGCCCATTCCTTGAAACTTGGGTCAGAGCTTGAATGAAGTTCGTGTAACTCTTTCCAAGAGCTTTTGATCCCAAAGTTCGTTGGCTCAAAATACTGAGTAATGTCAGATTTTGATAGACCCCAAACTTCAACTCTTTCATATTGACCATTCGCAAGAGCAAGCGTTAGAAACTGAGATAGAAAAACATTCTCGCTGCTCTTACTTTCTGGAATTGATGACCTAATGTATTGACCTGCCTCTATTAGTTTCCCTTTTTCTGCAAGCTTCTTGGATTCACTCCAAATAGAATTTATATCTTTGGAATCTACATTATCGAGAAGACACAAGACTGTCGCATCGCTAAAATCGAAGATCATTTGACTTTCGAAGACATCCTTCATATTCCTACCGCCTCGAGCGACGACTATTTTGCAACCTGCCCTGCGTAGTTCTTCGCCAAACATGTTCTCAAAGATGATACGTTCGTGCTCTCCCTCAACCAGTAAGAAGGTTCTAATTTGAGTCAAAAGATCTCCAGGTCGTAAACCTAGAGAGATCAAATTCTCGCGATTGATGTCCGATAGCTCTCTAACTTTTCCATCATCAATATGTAAAACGTGTGCGTTTGGTAAATCCAAGAATTCAGGGCTATGCGTAGCTACAACTACAACACTTCCACGATTCCAACTGGTCGAAGAAAGGGTTCGGGATAACTCTGCCTCTGCCGCCCTGTGTAAGCCGGCCTCGGGTTCATCAATAACAACCCACTGAGTAGATTTTCTCATCGATTCTCGCGCCAAATGGAGCCATCTTCTTTCAGCAGCACTCCCTCGAGAAGCTAATACATTCTTATTGAAAACTAAGTACGGGTTCTCTCTGTATTCAGATTTTTGGAAGTCCAAACTGCGAAAATTGGGAAGGAACTTGAGCTTACTTCGCAACTCAACTAAGTATTTTTCCAACAATTGATCATAGAGTTCCGGCTTATCTATACCTTCCACATTTCTGTCTTCGTTCACGTAATCAATATCTTTATGTTCAATTTCAGAAAGTTCATCTCGAAAAGGGCCCATGGAAAAATAGGTTGGAGTTACAGGAATATTTGATTCCCTTGTCAGAGAAAGGGAAACTCTGTTTCTCCCATAACTAGAGGTAAATTCCTCATATTCAGGCCGTGTGTCATATGAAACTATTGAAGGAAGAAAAATTGGTAAGTTATCGCAATCCCATAAGTTGCAATCACCGCCATTTGTAACAAATGAAAAGTCATCACCGTCAAATCCAAGATTTCTAAGATTAATGAGAGGGCTCCACGACCATTTTTCCACCCAAGCGGCAAAAAGTACGGCCTTTTCGGCGATTTCAACATGATAGCTTTCATTGTTTTCTTCTACAGTTAAATTCGGATCATCAGCATCCGAGTATTTTGAATCTATTTCCTCGATAAATTCCAAGTATGAGGCGTGAATTTGCTTCGCATGTTTCCTTGTATTGGGCGCAGAATCTGACGGAAGTAAAATAGGAACGAGTTGAATGTACTCAGGTGGATTCATTGAACCTGGATCTCCTGCGCCTGGATCCTCTTTTACGGGTGATCGAGTCAGGAGTGCATTTTTACTATCAATAAATTCTTGTAATACATCAACTACTAAGGCCCGATTGCTCTCATTAATATGGTGAGCATTGAAGCCCATAGTAAATCCAAGCCAAGTATCTTCGGTATCGGTTCCAACGTACCAGTCAATTATCGTGTCAGGTGAAGCATCAAAAAGGCGATACTCCTTTTCATAGTTGTTCGATATGTGTTTCTCTTTTGGGTCGAGGGGGCTGTAGAAAATTTCTGAAATTATTGGGTTTGAAAGTACAAATCCTTCGTATGCTGACATTTTGAAATCTGCCGTATAAGCTATTGCTTCTAACATTTGTGTTTTACCTGCGCCGTTGCGGCCATAAAACACATTTATTCCAGGAGCCAGTGGCACAAGTTGGCCGTTCAGGCTTGCGAGTCGCGGAAACCAGCGCTGTAAATAACCAACATAGCCGGAAGCGAGCCAAAGCCCTCTTATCGAATCCTCGATATTGATTTTCAAATTAGCCCTCCACCAACCCCGAGATCTCGCTCAGATTAGCACCATGGCCCCCTATTTCGGGTTTCCAGTTATTACTCTCGTACCCTAAATGAATTTAACTTTGTATCTCCCGCCACTATCAAAATCTGCAATTGTGTATGAATTCTTAACGGTGTCGATGGTGCCTAATCCATGCACCGGGTGGCTAATTCGCACGCCAACAGCAATTTGGCTACCTTCAACAAAGGTACAACCAATTAGAGGGTCAAAGGGAACGGAAGCGCCTTTTTCAGGTGGCTGGAAACCCCAACCAGCCCCACTTCTCGGTGAGGCTATTACCTTTTTTTGCGGACGCTCAATCACTGGCTTGGGTTCTTCCATAAAACTTACAAATCTACTTCGAGACTGAGTTTTTAGGTTGCCGAAAACAGTTAGGTAGCTGGCTCCCCATGAGATCAACAAATACTTTCTGGCTCGCGTGATTGCGACATATGCAAGCCTTCTTTCCTCGTCTATTTCGGAGGAAGACTGTGCAAAAGAGATAGGAATTAATCCGTCAACGAATTTGGGGAGCAAAACGGCATCCCACTCCATACCTTTAGCTTTGTGAATCGTAGTTACCGTAACAGCGTTGCTATCGTGATCGTCTTTTGCTTCATCGCGCATTTTTGCAAAACACTTTGCTAGATTTAGTGGCGTTTCTATTTCTTCTGGGGTCAAGGTTTGAGCTAATGCGATTAGTGCATCAGCGTTATCTAACCTTTGTTGCTTCTGGGAATCGAATTTCTCCCCCTCTTCAAATTCAAGACTCCAACCCTGATCGTGGAGTATTTCGTAAAGCGCCGTAAGACCATTTTCTTGGGAGCCTGGGATTTCCTTTTGCAATTGCTTCATGATTGGGAGTACATCTGCCCAAAACGTATCTCCGGGGGACTTAGTTTGAATGCCTACTTTCTTTAAGCTTTGCCGGAATATAGGAATGTTTGAATTTACTCTGACAAGGACTGCAACTTCATTATTCGGAATCTTGGTGTTGGTAATTAGTGCCTTAACCTTCTCCGCTATCTCTTTCTGTTCAGCCGTCTCCGAGTCGCAATCGATTACTTTCGGTTGTGGTCCTTCAGGTTCCATACTTACTAAGTCTGATTTTGCTCCACCAGATGCTGAAGTTCCCTTCATGAGTCGATTGGCCCAAGCAACAATCTGAGGGGAAGATCGATAATTTCTTACGAGTTCAACTGTTACACAATCTGTGTATTTTTTACCAAAGTCATTTAGAAGAGCGGGTTCAGAACCTTTGAAGGAGTAAATCGTTTGCCGAGGATCTCCAACAACGCAAATGCTTTTTCGCGAACCTAACCATTGAGAAAGTAGTTCATCCTGGACAGGGTCATTATCCTGAAACTCATCTACTAAAAAGTGCTCGTACTTTGAATGAATTTTTGCTGCTATTTGTGGATTTTCTTTTAACATGACGATACACATCTCAAGTAAGTCTGCGAAATCGACCTGATTATTAGATTTTTTACTCTTTGTGTATTTTCTATAAAACCGAATAAATTCGTCTCTAGTCAGAACTCCAATTTCCTTTTTCCCTAACAAGTCTTTTTCATATTCGTCAATTGAGATCATTCGTGCTCGTAAGAGTATTAATTCAGCATTCACTGCTTGGTTTAATTCTGTGTCAAAATCTCTTTTTTTCGTTGAAATCAAATCGGCTTGTTTCATTACCGATTGGACTATTCCGCGGATGATCCAGTATTGATTTTCGCCTCTGACCTTCGATGACTCCGTTATGATTGTCGGGAATTCATTTCTAAAGCCCTTATCGTTCCAATAGATCGAAAGCTCTTTCCAGTGGTCTTCCAGCTGCTTCTTCGCTGCCGCGTGGAAAGTTTGGGCATGGATCTTTTGAACACCTAGCTCTTTAAGTCTGTGTCTAAGCTCAGCGGCGGATTTATTTGAATGAGTAACAGACAGTGTTTTATCGGATGGAGCTATTCCCATTGAATCCCAGTATGCAATTCTGTGAATCAAGGTGCGGGTTTTTCCTGTACCGGCGCCAGCGATAATTCGCACAGGCCCGATTGGTGCTTCAACAGCAATTCTTTGCTCTGGATCTAACTTAGCGAGAATCTCTGGGGGCGTAAGTTGCTTCATGCCTGCCCCTTTTTGTGCCATCAAATTAGAGGCCTCGAGCCACCTGTTTCAATTTTGACACAAAGGTCACTTAATCCGTTAGGCCTATTAACCAGCCCCGAACAGATTCAACTAAGAACTATGACCAACCCCTATTTCACGCTCAGATTAGCACCTAACCCCCTATTTCGGGTGTCCAGTCATTACCCGTTACTAGACCCTCCCACCAATAGTTTTTGGTACAGGATTGGTACAAAACGAACTTACTAATATCACCGAGCACCCGTAATCTTGCCTCTTAGATAGCGAGCCGATACTAAATCCATGAAAAGGGGACAATTTTGACCACGCTGATCACCAACGAAAAAGAAAGAACAATGTTGGCGGCTCTGGCTAATGCCCTACAAACCTCGGACTCAATAGATATTTGTGTTGGCTATTTTTACTTCTCAGGCTTTCAAATGATGGCCGAGCAGCTAAAAGATAAGAAGATTCGAATCTTGGTTGGGCTGGAAGTTGATCCAAAACTGATCCCAGATATTGTGAAGAATTCTCGTGACCAAGATGTCTCCTTTGCCATGCCCGCCCCTTGGCCACCCACCTCTTCCGCGCTCCAATTGAAGCAAAATTATATGGATGCATTAGTTGGATTTGTGAATGATAGTGATGCTTTCGACTCTGAAGATTCAGCGTCAATTTTCGAGATGTTTATAGAAAAAATCAAGGACGGCTCTCTAGAAATTCGCAAAACCAAAAATCCAGAGCACTCAAAATTCTATGTCATAAATAATAAGGTTGAGTTTGCGCAGGGTGGGGACGCACCCGGCACGATCATCATGGGCTCAAGTAACCTCACCTATAACGGACTCCTGGGACAAGGTGAATTGAACGACTCGTTCAGGGATAAAAGTAAATTCACTGACTACAAGAATGACTTCTTAAAAAAGTGGGACTCTTCTAATTCCATTTCGATAGTAGAGAAAGAGAATTCCAAGGAATTTATAGAGGAAATCAAAAGTAAACTTTGGATTTATCAACAGCCAACCCCGTATCAGATGTATGTCCGAGTTTTACACGAACTCTACAAAAAACCTGAAAATCTAGAAAAAATAAAAACTCCAAGCAAGATCACTTCTGAGGCTTTTCTTGATTTTGAGTATCAGACTGATGCAATCAAAATTGCTATGGATCGCATTGAAAAATTTGATGGAGTAATTGTCGCCGACGTTGTAGGCCTCGGGAAGAGCATCATAGGTTCTGCGGTAGCCCATAACTTAGATATGACTACCATAATTATTGCCCCACCTCACTTGATTCCTCAGTGGGAAGACTACAAAGAACTCTTTAGAATTCGTGGCTCAAAAGTGTGGAGTTCAGGAAATATAGCTGCTATCTACGAAAGATATTCAGATTCAAGCATCCCACTACTTTTCATTATTGATGAAGCCCACCGCTTTAGAAATGAAGATACTGCTGATTACAAGTTACTCCACCAAATTTGCAGAAGTAATCCGAACAACAAAGTTATTCTTCTTACAGCTACCCCATTTAATAACTCACCGCAAGATGTTTTTGCCCTAATGAAGCTGTTTCAAACACCTGGGCAGTCAACAATCCGAAGTATTGATAATTTAAGTATCAGGTTTAGAGAGTTGATTCAGAAGTATAAGAAATTAAGAGTTGACTTACGTAAATCCCCTAACGCAGACTTCACAAAAGAAAGCACTGAAATTTCGCTCGAGCAACGCAGATTTCTTGAACCGATTGTTATTAGGCGTTCTAGGCTAGATCTCGAACATATAACCCGATACCGAAAAGATCTCGAGAGACAAAATATCTCATTCCCAAAGGTCGAAGGACCTACCTTGCTCGAATATGACCTAAAGGGTTTAGGGCAACTCTATTTAGACACTTTGAGCCAGATAGGGGACTCTGAATCTACTGATGGTTTTATCGGTGCTAGATATAAGCCAGCCACATACATAATCGAACGTGACAAATTCTTGGAGAAATACGGCTCAGCTGTAGATGACGTTGACCTAAGAGTTGCACAAACTAACCTTTCCGATTTCATGCGGAAATTACTTGTAATGAGATTTGAAAGTTCTAAATTTGCTTTTAGGACAACTCTAGAAAGAATGATCGGCAACAATAAATTAATAATTAATTGGTGGGAAAAATTGGAAGTAGTTCCGATTATGAAAAAGGGACAATTACCTGATCCTGATGATTACTCTATTGAAGACGGTGAATTTGCTGACGATTTAGAGGCAAAACTCGAGCAACTTCGAAATACCAAGGGACTTCTAGAAATACCCGCAGAGTGGGTGGATCCACAGTTCATTCTCGATGTCCGTCACGATACGGAAGTACTACAAACAATTCATGATTCGTGGTTTAGCGACCCTCTCCTGGAAGAGTTAGATCCAAAAACTGATGAACTTGAAGCACAAATTTTAAGACTTTTACAGGAAAACCCCGAACGCAAGATTGTTATCTTCTCGGCGTACGCGGATACAGTGAACTACGTTTCTAAGTTATTGATAGATCGTGGAATGACTGGGATCTTGAGCTTTACTGCTGCAGATTCATCCAAAGAAACTCGTAAGACATTACTTAGTAATTTTGATGCAGCATATGTAATTGGTCCTCAAGAAGATGCCTATCAAGTGTTAATTTGTACTGACGCACTTAGTGAGGGCGTGAACCTCCACAGAGCAGGTGTGGTCATTAACTACGATATTCCCTATAACCCGACTCGAGTAATTCAGAGAATTGGTCGTATCAACCGCATAAATAAGAAGGTATTCGAAACTATCCATATCTATAACTTTTTTCCTACGGTCTTAGGCGATTCAGAAATCCGAATTAAGGCAATTTCAACGTTAAAGATTAATCTCATTCATAACATTGTTGGTAGCGATACTCGCACACTGACCCCGGAAGAAACCCTTCAGAGTTTTCATAAAGATGAGTTTGATTTGCAGACTTTCTTCAAAGACGAGTTCGATAATGCAGATAAGAGTGAAGACGACTTGAGCTGGGATTCTGTATTTATTGAGGACTACGAGATTGCAATAAGAGACAAAGGTTTGATGGAAGATATTGAGAAAATTCCACGACGTTCACGAATCTCTCGAACTAGCAGTAGCGAGCAAAGGGGAGTTATTTTCAGCAAGCGTGGGCAGAATTCTGTTTTTGTTACTTCAACGCTTGATAGTGATCCCGAGGTCATTTCTACAGAAGACGCCCTCAGGTTCTTTAAGGCTAAGGAGGATGAAGTTGGAGCTGAGATTACCTCTGCCTTCGCTAAATTGTTCGGGTATGCAAAGGAAAAACTCGGAGAGAAGCATGCTTTGGCTGAGATCAGGGGTCGCCGAGCTATTGCCTTACAACTTATTGAGGCTGTTCGATTAAGCCTTCCTTCAGCTGAGAGTTACTGCGTTGATTTAGGAAAAATTATCAAAGAATATGATGACGTCAGCGAAGGCACATTGAAGGATTTGTCTCAAATCAGAGAGAAGACTCCTGAGGCGATTTATGAGGCTATTCGTAAATTAATTCCAGAATCATTTATTAGAAATATCTTAAACCGCGTTGATCGAATGGAAACAGAGTCAGAAGTAATTCTGCTAGCAGAGGAGTTCGTGAAATGATACTTTCAAATCCATTCAGTCAAAAGGAATTCACGGACTTCATAAAGGATTTCTTGCCCGACTTCGTTCTTAATTCTAGAAAAGTTGAGGTAGGTAGTAGCGGTTTTATGGAAGTTTTACGCCTTGGCGAATCCTCTTCTTTAATGACCAGCGTTTTAATTGTCAGAAGTTCCAAGAATATAAATAGTCGTATTTCACTAACAAATAATAGTTTTAAGATACTCAAAACTCACCAAATTTATCGAGCTCTAATTGTTTATGTTAATGAGGACGAAACTATCTGGCGCTTATCTCTTTTAACAGCTTTACCAACTTTTGACCCTACAGGCAAAATAATTATGAGTTATTCAAATCCTCGCAGACACTCTTATGTCCTTGGCTCAGATGTGGGTATCGCAACTGCAAGAAAATACTTATCAAACTTAGGACCTGTCACCGATTTCGACAATTTACAATTTAGATTTTCTGTCGAGGCGGTTAATAAGGACTTCTACAAAGAGATTGCCGGCCATTTTTATGAATTGATCGGGAAATATGGTGACAACGGAAAAGTAATCAAGAATCCTGCTCTCCATTTGCCAGGGAAAAAGACGAGAATTGAAGACTTGCAAAATTACTCTGTGCGACTTCTTGGTAGAATAATTTTTGTTTGGTTTCTTAACCAAAAAACAAGCGCTTTAGGAAAATCGCTCTTACCTATTGATTTGCTAACGGGAACAACTGCTAAGCAAAAAAACATTTTGCATGATCAAATCGAACCCCTATTTTTTGAAGTGCTAAATAAGCAGCTAAATGAAAGAGAATCAAAATTTCAAAAGGGGCAGTATGCAGAGGTTCCATATCTAAATGGTGGCCTATTTCATGCTACGGAAGGTGAAGCAGGAGATTTTTACAACTCGAAAACAAGAAAATCTCAGATCGAGATTCCTGATTCCTGGTTTGAGAGCTTGTTTCAAACGTTAATAACCTACAACTTTACAATCGACGAGAATCTTGAGAATGACGTTGACCTCTCAATAGATCCAGAAATGTTGGGCCGTGTATTTGAAAATCTATTAGCAGAAATAAACCCTGAAACGGGGAAGATGGCCCGTAAGAGCTCCGGCAGTTATTACACGCCGAGAAAGATTGTTAACTTTATGGTTGACAACTCAATTAAGCAGTATTTGTCAGCTAAAACAAATATCCTCGAGCAAAAAATTAAGGCTCTGTTAACAACAAGCAAATTAGATGATGTTGAAAATCCCTTGAGTGAATCAGAAAAATCATTAGTCGTTGAGGCCATGAAGGAATTTAAAATTCTTGACCCAGCTTGTGGCAGTGGGGCGTTTCCAATGGGTCTTTTACAGAAAATCATGTGGGTTTTGCAAGAGGTTGATCCGACCGGGGAGAATTTTCTTGAAGGGGATGATTACGCGGGGACAGAGCATCGCATGACTTCTAAAGGTTTAGATTACCTAAGAAAACGCAGAATTATTAGAGACTCTATTTTCGGTGTGGACATTCAATCCTTCGCCGTCGAGATTGCTAAGCTACGTTGCTTCTTAACTTTAATCGTTGATCAAGAAATTGACGATAGTTCTCCAAATCGCGGAATTGTTCCACTACCTAATTTGGATTTCAAGTTTGTTGTGGCAAATACACTTGTTCCCTTAGAAAAAATAAAGCAAATGACTTTTGGTGATGACCCCGAATTAGAAGGGAAATTGCTGAAAATAAGAAATAGATACTTCACAGCGTCTACAGAGGAAAAGAAATCAAAATTGCGAGTTGAGTATGAAAAACTCGTCTCGACACAACCTTCTCTATTTGAGGAAAGCAAGAGAAATACTCAACTAAAAACTTATCGACCACTCGAGTCAAATACTTGTGCCACATTTTTTGATTCAGTAACAATGTTCGGAATACATGGCTTTGACGTGGTAATTGGTAATCCTCCATATGTAAGCGCAGATAATATGGGGAATGAACTGAAGGATACTTATAAGCAATCCTACATTTCCGCAAAAGGTAAATATGATCTGTATTATCTCTTTTACGAAGTTGGGAAAAACTTACTTTCTCCGAGTGGTGTGCTCTCTTTTATCACGCCAAATAAATTTTGTGCTGCCGATTCCGCAGATGAATTACGGACTGTCTTATCGAAAAATACTGAATTGGAGATTTTCAGTTTATCAAAACTGAAAGTTTTTGAAAGTGCAGCGAATTATCCACTAGTCGTTTTTGTTAGTAAGACTCAAAAGGACGGGAAGGTTAAATTCCGCGAAGTCAGCAGTTTGGAATCGCTTGATGAAAGTCAAGATTCTGGATACGAAATATCTGACAAACAAAGATTAAAACTTCCAGCTGGTGTAATCCCAATCAATATTGTCCAGAAGCAAGTAGATCTCATTATCGGATTGCTAGGAACTAATCGATATTTGGCAAAAGAGATCAGTTTTTCTGAAGGCATAAGAATTAAACCTGAATTTGAATTAGCTAAAAAGAATGACTACATGATTGTTAAACAGTATCAATTTGATCAGTGGTTGCCTGTAAAAGAAGGAACTTACATAAAGAAAGTTGATCTCGAAAAAGTAATGCCAAAGACCACGGACAGATATATAAAGTCTATGCAAACGAAGATACTAATTGCTGAGGATGCATTAAAAATTTCTGCAACTATTGACTTTGATAAATACATTCCACAAGGAGGAATATACTTTGGTGTAGCAGAAAACCCTTGGTACGTCTTAGGGTTACTTAATTCTTCCCTTTATTCATCGATGTATAAAATACTTTTTGGTGGCATGCACATGGGTGGTGGCTATTTAAGATACAGGAAGAATTTTCTAGAAGGCCTCCCACTGCCTGAGGAGAATGAGAAGAGTAAGGAAATTATTTCTAAACTCGCGTCAGAGATTACAAATCTCGCCAAGGAAGAAAATGACACTAAGGACTTACAACAGCAATTAGATTTAGCAGTATGTGAAGCTTTTCATCTCTCTGAAGCCGATTATTTAAGTCTTATTAACTCCACCGATTGAGCTTGCGAGACTGGTCTCGATGAGCGACACAGGTACTAGATTTATTTAAAGCTGGATTTTTAGCAACTTTATGGGTGCCGTTACTACCCCCGCCTGCGGGTAACTAAATACTGCACTCTCTCGCTCAAAATTACTATCTCTGTTCCTG
>Ga0247837_1009620_pt1 | contig 11481 bp, 10 predicted proteins | sample LaCtaG_2_FD_187115 | JGI IMG/M metagenome (GOLD analysis project Ga0247837, IMG submission 187115) | Freshwater microbial communities from meromictic Lake La Cruz, Castile-La Mancha, Spain - LaCruzMarch2015_14.5m | ecosystem: Environmental > Aquatic > Freshwater > Lake | place: Spain: Castile-La...
CTGCTCCCCGCCACTTACAGGGAAAACTGCGTTTGTATCAGAAGTTGGTTGTGGAGGAGTCACTGCGGCTCGCGGATACGGCCACATGATAAACTCGCTTCGGTCAAACCACGGTCCCGAGGGCATAATCAGAGCCGATCCCACCCACTCCGCCCCTACCTTCGAGCGAACGGGAAAATAACCCGTTGCCCCAAGTAGGGCGAACTGCTGAGGCCCTGCTAACAAAAACTCCAAAAAACGGAACGCGATCTCTTTTTTTGATGACTCCTCTCTTACTCCCATCACTTCAAAATCCACAACCGTACCCGCAGGCAACGCAGACCAGCGGATCAGACCCCCACCCGCCTGTGGATCTAAGACAAGCCTCCAGGCAGGGAGATAACTCAACTGTACGCTTCCATTCTTTAATCCGTCCCAACACTCCTGCTCTGAAGCCAATTTGCCGCTTAATGTGGCCTCGACCTGCTGCCGTGCAGTCTGCTGAGTTGTCTCTCCGCCCAGATTGATCGGTTTGCCCTGTGACTTAAGCCAAATTGCGCCCATCAGATCTGGATCGCTCGGAAAAAGCGACTGGGGCTCTCCAGCCCAACGCGCGGGAGCGGCCAAAGCCACCTTGTGCGGAGTTCCAGGCGCCACTTTTTTCATAAAAAACCATGGGCTAATTCTCCAAGGCCGACTTTTGACCCCGGTGGGGTCGAAAGCTTGTCCTTGGAATACAGGATTGATTCCGTCCATAGGCACTCGACCTGTAAGATCAGCCCAAGAAAATATCTGGCTCAAAGGCTGGAAAGTCCGTGCCTTGATCAAGTACACGTCTCCGTCCGACGGCCAGGATCCGTCTGAACTCCTTTCTAAAACCCGTAAATCTATCTTTGGGTTTCCCGATCCACTCGAAAAGGTATCCAGCCACAAAGCAGGAATCGCAGGTCCCTCCTGATAAACGACCAGTTTGGATGGAAGCTGAAAAAGGGATGGTGCTGACGGGGGGGGCAACCTTTCAGGCTCAACCCCACCCGTTCCGAATTTCTGCCCCAGCCCGAACCCCAAGGCCAAGGCCAATAGAAGCCCTACCCCGACTATCCCTGGGACGCGGGAATCTGGTTTATTTTCTATAGGATTCACTTCTCTACCTTCTCCCAAAAGCCCGCTGCAGGAAAGTCACAAGGTTGTCCTTTGGCTGTGCGCTGGGCATAAAGGAGATATGCCACAAACCGACCACAAGATTGCCCTTTGGATGGATCAGCTTCGCCGGATGCGCGAGATGCAGTACGCCTACCACAAAAAGTTCTTCCACGGTCTCTACCTCTTTCTCGTTCTCGTGATTGGCTGCCTTCTTTGGGACAGCCCTGTGTCTTTGGCCCTTGTCCCACTCCTCGTCATCACTGCAGGAACGCAGTCCTGTTTCTATCTCCACTTTGTCGACTTCGCCCGCATCCACGCTCGTTTTGTCGAAGGTCGCCTGAATCAGGCGCTGGGCAAATCAACCTTGGTTGGATCCGAAATCGAAGACCTCTACTTCTATCCCATCGACGCCCCCAAGATCGGCGGTTTTGTTCCCTCGACCCCGCTTCGCTTCTTCAGCTTCTTCACCTTCCATTGGGTCACGCTATGGCTCGGACTTGCGGCTTTTGCCCTCTGGCGCCTTCTTCCCATGATGGGCCCCTGTGGCAAACACTACCTGGGTCTCCTCGGTCTTTGGGGCGGCCTGAATTTTATCTACCTCGCTTGGTTTTTTTATCGCGAACAAGCCTCCAGCGCCTTGGGGCAATATCTGGGAAAAGCCCATTAATTCCTTTGGCTTACGCATTCGACCTTCGGATCCTTTTTACCTAGCCTGAATTAGTGAACCAAATACGGCGCGTTCTGGCCTTTGGCCTCCCCTTTTTACGCCCCTATCGAACCCGCTTCCTCGCAGCAGTTGGGTTGGCTTTATTTTTCGGAGTCAGCAATGGTGTTTTTGTTCTTGCGACGAAGACTTTGTTTGAAAGATTAAGCCCCTCTCCTGTCGTGGTAGGGCAAGTCGATCCCCAGTCTCTGGCTACACGTTTTTCTCACGAATTTGCCGAAATCATGGAAAAAGTTCTCCCCCGGTCGGGACAACCGATCACTCCACTGCAAATCGCTGGTGCCGTTCTGTTTTTGCCACTGCTGATGCTGCTACGCTCTGGCACAAGCTATCTCAGTGCCTACTGCATGTCCTGGGTCAGCACCCGAGTCGTTCGGGATATGCAGATTCGGGTTTTGGAAAAACTTCACTCACTCTCCTTGGACTACTTTAATAAATCCACTTTGGGGGACCTCACCACCCACATTTCGGGTGATACACGCCGCATTTTTGACGCTATGAATAACGGCTTCAGCGACCTCATTAAAGAACCCTTCACCATCCTAAGTATTTTGGCGGGTATGATCATCATTGATGCTCGTCTCACTCTTGCCGCCATGGTGATTCTTCCACTGGTCATTCTTCCTATTCTAGTTGTAGGAAATCGTATAAAGCGCCTGGCCCGTCAAACGGTCAGCGTCGGAATCAGCCAAGGTAGCGGCCTGATCGAAGCCCTCTCTGGCATCCGCCTAATCAAAGCGTATGGTTTGGAGAATTTCCAGCTGGACCGGTATCGAAGGGAGAGCCTGGAACTGGTCAACCTTGAGGTTAAGAAAACACAGGCTGGCAAACTGGTCAACCCGGTCATCGAGGTGATCAGCACCTTGGGATTAGGCATCTTTATCATCGTGGTCTTTGCGACCCACCAGTCAGTCTCCGATTTCGTAGGGTTTTTGACCGGGTTGGTCATGCTGCCCAACCCAGTCAAACGCCTCGCCCAGATGCATGTCGATCTGGTCTCAGCCACCGTCAGTTGTGATCGTCTCGAAAAGTTCTTAGCCCTGACGCCGAGCGTTCGGGAGCCAGCCTCTTTCTCCCCCCTTGCTCCGCTCGCCAAAGAACTGGTTTTCGAAAAGGTTTATCTCGATTACGGACATGCCCACGTTTTGCAGGAGATTTCTCTCAAAATTCCGAAGGGTTTTAAGCTCGGCATTGCTGGAGCTAGTGGCTCTGGCAAAAGCAGTCTCATCAATCTGCTCCCCCGTTTTTACCAGCCCACCTCGGGTCATATTCGTTGGGACGATCGAGATCTTCGCACAATTCACTCTCGTGATCTTCGCTCCCAAATCGCTTTGGTCAGCCAGGATGTAGTCCTTTTTGACGCATCGGTTGCGGAGAACATCGGCCTGGGTCGATTAGGGGCCACCCGCGCTGAAATAGAGGAGGCGGCTCGGAAAGCTTTCGCCTACGACTTTATCAAAGCTCTTCCCAATGGCTACGAAACGCGAGTGGGGGAGAGAGGCGTTATGCTTTCGGGCGGCCAGAAGGCTCGGATCAGCCTAGCCCGTGCGTTTTTACGGAACACCCCTATCCTCATCCTCGACGAAGCCACCGCCGCCTTGGATGCCGACTCGGAAGCGGAAGTTCAAAAGACAATCGATCAGCTCGAAGAAGGCAGGACTGTTCTCTGTATCGCCCACCGTCTTTCCACGCTGGCCAATATGGACGAGATCGTGGTGCTAGACGGCGGGCGAATCGCCGAACGGGGCTCTTTTCTTAGCCTGCTGGCCAAAAAAGGCCTCTTTGCAGGAATGGCGGCTCAACAGGGCATCAGTTCTAATTGATCTCGGATGGAAATTTCTATTGTAACCCCTTGTTTTAATTCGATCCGCTGGATCGAACTGTGCGTTCGCTCAGTCAGGCATGCCCTCCACGGTCGAAACTACGAGCATATCGTGGTGGACGGGGGCAGTACGGATGGAACTCTGGACTATCTCAACCAGCAGAAAGACATTCACTTCATTCCAGGGCCAGACAAAGGAATGTACGATGCCCTAAACAAAGGCATGGCTGCCGCACGTGGTCGTATCCTCGGGCACTTGAACGCCGACGAGCAGTACGACCGGGCGGGACTAGTCCACGCCCTTCAAAAACTTGATCAAACTGGGGCCGACGCGGTCTTCGGGCCCACCATTATGCTGGATGGCCAACTCAACTTTCTTTACCTGTTCAATCAGATAACCATTCCCCGTCCCATCGATGCGGATTGGCACATGCCAGTGCAAACCTGCTCCTTCCTGTTCCGCCGAGGAATTTGGGAGCGTTGCCCCTACCCCGCTGAGTATCGCATCGTGGGCGATCATGTCTGGTTCCGCCGACAAATGAAACTGGGCCTCAAGCTGGTCTCCGTCCGCAACCCCATCGGTATTTTCACGTGGCATGAGGACGACATTGCAAAACGCATCGGCCCACACGGAGAAAATGCCCTCGCTGACGTGAACCGGAAATCTCTCCGACTACGGTTAGCCAAAATCCGTTTTCGCATGCGACATCTAATCGAAGGGGGGCTTTGCCGTCCTGCCCAGTTGGCTTATGAACTGTGGGCAACCCCGTCTTACATGGAAAATAAAACCCACATTTGCCCGTCCATTGGATGACTACTCATTCGACAACCATCCCAATTTAATGAAAGATTTACTATGGCTTTAGCAGACTACTTGCCGGCAAATCCAGAAAGTCGCGTGGCACGAGAGTTGGCAAGGGCTTGCAGAAGGTATCTCCACCGATTTAACGGATATTCCTATGATTTTATTGAAGGCGGGGAGCAAAACGTCATGCAAAGGCTTTCCCCATTTGGATTTCAGACCGTTTTTGATGTTGGGGCAAATGTGGGCAAGTGGTCGACTCTCGCTAAAAACTATTTTCCGAATGCCACATTTCATACATTTGAAATATCGAAGACTACTTTCAAGACGTTAACGGGAAACCTTGCTGGGCCTGAATTTAAGAACAATAACTTTGGCCTTTCTTCTCAGAAAGTTGACATATCCTACAAGGACTATGGCTCTGGATCGGGCCTAAACAGCATTCTTCAAGAAGCGTCTGTTCATGACAAAAATGCACCCCACGAAATGCGGACAGCCCGGGTGGAGACAGGGGATGGGTACTGCCTGGATCACTCAGTCAGATTTGTGGATTTTCTAAAAGTGGACGTCGAAGGCGCTGAACACATGGTTCTTCAGGGCTTTGATGAAATGCTTAAAAAAAACGCGGTTCGCGTAGTCCAGTTCGAATATGGTTACACGAACGGTGACGCAAGGTTTCTTATGCGGGATTTCTTCAGATTTTTTGACTTATACGGCTATAAACTTGCTCGAATTCGTAAAAGAAAGATTCAGTTTTCTGATTTCTCATATTCTATGAATGATTTTGAATCCGGACCGAACTACCTCGCCGTACGCAAGGGTGACCAGCAAGTCTTGGATGCCTTAACTCGACCCTCCTAGTTCCGGGTTAGACTGCCCGAAACTCTTTCTTGGCGTGAGCAAACCTGACCTGTCTTTTACCCTCGTAAGAAATTTTTTCGAAAGATCTCCATTACGATTTTTGGATCAGCATATTCCGCGTACTCAGTTCCTACAATCGCACGACGTCGAAATTCCCTAAGGAGCTTCAGTAATTCTTCCTTACTTTTGTAGATCAAGGCTTTCTCCCCAAGCATCTCCAAGTGGGCTCGCTCCCTCGAACCCCCATAGGTGATCACCGGCTTGCCCAACACCGCGAATTCTCCAACCGCTAGGCCAAATGTTTCCCCATGCCAACGGGCATGCAACATGGCATCGCACGTGGCGATGAATTTCGCCTTTTCAACTGGATCTACAGTAGCTGGAAGGTAGTGAACATTAGATAACTTTCCCGTCCCTCGTATAAGACGCGTATTGAGAAAAAGGAAATGATCTCGAGGAAACTTACGTGCGTGCTCAACCACTACCTGCCAGACAAATGGAATGTTGAATGTATCATTGCCCCCGTGCCTTCCAAACACGGTAGCTTCTGACGGAATGCCGAGCTCTACCCTCATATTCTCTTTACTTTCCAGTTTTGGGACGAAATGCGGAACAAATGACACCTCTCTTCCTGTCATGACCCTCGAGCACCACCGGGACACATAGGCAAAAGCATCCGCATGAAATTCATCGCTCAGAAACATCGAATGAATGCAGTTCTTCACGCCGGGCACGACAAATCCGTCATAAGGCCCTGGCTTGATTTGATAGAGGATGTCCACCCCCCTTTCCCTCAGCTTTGAGGTTAGTTCGACCTTAGTCCGGTAGGGAACAAGCGGAAATCTCGCTTTCCATTTTGAAAAGGTCGGATTTTCAGTGTCCTCCATTTTGGCGGGATAACAAATCACCGAATGGTTGCCGAGTATTGTTTCATTGAGATTTGCATAGTCCCATAAAGCATTTTCAGAGCCGCGCAGCGACATGGAGTTGGAATGAAAAGCCAGATTCATTTTCTTCTATCTCGGTAAAACTCCATTCTATCATAAACTATTTCGAGCTGATATCCCTCTCGAGCAAGCCGATGTATCCAGACAGGACGACGGGTGGGATTCCAAATTCCTACAAAATTCGGCCGAATCCTTCCCTTCCGGATTTCTCTGCATATCCCGGCACTTTCTCGCGTTCCGCGGCTGGTAACTCCAGCTAGACTGGCACCTGTTTCTTTCACCGTCCAATTTGTAAGGCGATCCCCATGAATTTCAGTTCCCGGACGGTTTTTGCAGAAAGCCGCCAGCGGATGGGCCCGGTGTTCCCATGCTTTCACCCTCCATCCCCCACGTCCTCGCTCTAACCACGTTCCTAAACTCCCCACCAAGCCATCCCCCACAACCAATTCATAAAAGTCGCCAATCTGTACCTTGGCCATCATGTTCTTTTGCAATATTCTAAAGAATCCTTCCTTAGTAAAACCGTCTTGCTCCAGCCCCCATCTCCGTTCGTAGCCTGCCAGTTTCTTGCGATACCACTTCATGTTCCATAACGGCATCCTTCGATAGATCCAACCCCTGCAACTACGGATTAGCTGATTCCAGCATAGTGCTTTATTTCTATCCACTTCTTAGTCTCCGCAGAGATGCCACCCGCAAAGCTTATGTATTTTATTTCTCATAACTATAAGCACATCGACGTCTTCGCAAGTAACCCCGATACCGAAGCCCATTCAGTCCATACAAAAACAGTTGTTTGATGTTCCTGCGGTAATTCGGTCGAAAGAAAGATTTCACAACAGGCCAAGACCAGCCGGTTAATCCAGGGATGTGGTTTTTGTAAAAGCCAGCCACATGGACGGCCGCAAGAGCCAGAGTGTTACCGCCTATGACAGTTTCAACGGGGCCCCCTGCTTCCTGCTGAAAAAGAAGGTCTACGTCCTTTCTACCATGCTGAAAAGCACCCCCCAAGCGCCCCGAATCCACTATTTTCCCATTGGCAGGTTGGGTTAGGTCCAAAACGCGAATTCCCTTTTCCTCAATAAACATTTTTGCCAATGCCATATCCTGAATGATTCCGGCTTGCTCTTTTTCACCAGCGAGATGACGCCGGAATGCTGCCCCCCATTTCTCGATCACCGCCGGATTGCGATACTGCTGAAAGATCCAATCCGTGAAATTCCCAACTAAGTTCTTTTTTAGAAAAAAACAAAAAGCCCAAAACATTGGGGCCCCCGCAGCATCGTACCCTTGGGTCGTTAGAAGTATTTCGCGAATATCGCTAAACAGAAGCATGTCACTATCCAGAAAAAGAAATTCCTCAATCTGCTGCTTCTTAAGGAATTCACTCAGGTAAATCCACCGCTCAATACAACGGCGTTCGTCTCCGAGGTGCCCTGGATGGAAATGGCGGTAACATTCTAGAAACTCTTGATGTCTGCTCTTGAAGTCCGAAAGGAGATGATGCTCATACGGAATCCCCTTGATCCGATTCTCGCTATCTCCCAAAAGAATAATTCGCGCATCAGGATTACTTTTACATGCCTGCCAAAGAGTAAATGGCAGGTAGGGGCTAAAACCCTCGTGAAAATAAATGATACACGGTGACGCTCTCGCGCTTCCTTGAGGGTCATTCCCCATGGACCCGATCCCGTTTCACCAACCTCAAACGGGTGATTGGCCAGAACCATCTACGCCGTGCTACTGGGATGTCCTCCCGATCGATTTCCCGAACGAGAAATTCAAGCAACTTGTCCTGATAGTAGATTTCGGGCACTTGATTTCCCTTGAGGGGTGGCTCAGCCAGTATTTTTGCATATTCCGAAGGACTGTTCTCCAGATGGAGAATATAGTCGCAGCATTCGGTAAAGTTTTTGTAGTTCCGAACATTAATAAATGATTTTGGATTAAACCATTGGAGCGCATGATCATCCCCCCAATAGATTGGGACGCTAAAAGCTTCAAATGCATCGGTAAACTTTTCCGTAGTCCACCCTGGAGACAATCGATTCTCAAAAGCGATATGAAACCTGTATTTGGAAATAAATTGCATCTTTGCCCGTCCAGCAGTTCCCGGAACTTCATAACCTATGTTATTGAAAGCAAGTCCTCCTGAATCGACCTTTTTCCTTCGATTAAGTTCGTGAAAAAACGCAGATCTTGGTCGTACCGTATGATCCGCGTACTTGTGCAGAAAAGAGCAAAACCCTCTTGGCTCATCTAAAATACGCTGGCAATCAAAGTTTGCAGGGCGAACAAGATCCTCTCCTTTTCGATGGGCAGCGAAGAACGGATAGTAGTAAGCCCGCGGATGATCCATGTAGGCCGAGGTCACCGCCGCATCACACTGCTTCCAATCGGGGAGATATCTTTCTTGAGTATAAAATATCTTTTTACAGGAATAGAGGCGGTTGCGACTTCCGTAGTGGGTAAAAATCAGGACATCAGGAGTATCCACAATGTGAACGTCGTAGTACCGAGCCAACAAATTGTGGAGAAAGTTGTCGTTCTTCTTCAACTTCCCGAGAGCATCAGCAAAATCCAGAAAAAGGACTGCCTTACTCATGTAATTCCTCCTAGGCCTATTTTTCGGGTGACGCAGGTGCAGATTTTTTCCCAGCGATACTGAGCCAGATCCCTAAAGTAACTCCATAAAACCTTATCTTTTTTTGCCTGTTTGATTCGATCCTTGATTTCATTGCTGGCGAGGCCATGGAAACGTCGAGCTGTCCTTCCTAGTTTATAGAGCAAAATGCTCTCCTCGTGCCGACCCAAAACGGTGCCGGCTTCTGCTAGGAGACTAGTAAACAACCGCAGGTGCTCCTCCGCTCCCCGACCCGCCTTCTCATTGACACGAGTAGCCTGCCCCTCATGCTCGCGAATATTGATTAACGGATGATCTAAAACCTCCACGTCGCCGTAACGGAGAATCTCCAGCCACCCTTGCAAATCCCAAAGCTGTCGGAACTCCGGATCAAACCCTTCTGGCAAAGCACTGCGACGAAACATAACCGCACTCGGCTCTCCCAGTGGATTCGCCTCGGTTGTCAAAACCACCCGGAGGATGGCCTTTCGGTCGTACCGCCCCAGCCCCAACTTTCTCTCAATGCCAAGAAGCTCAGAGGTTTCACTGATTCTGCCCCGCGCGGAGGTCACCATGGCGAGTCCAGAACTCCGTTCAATGGTACCCATCATTTCCTCCAACGCACGGGCCTCCCGAAAGCCATCGTCACTGTGGAGAGTCAGGACGTATTCCCCTTGAGCTTGGCAGAGCAAAAAGTTGGAATTCTCTGTGATTCCCAGATTTTTTCCCTGTCGAAACAGACGTGCCCCCTGCCGACCCCGGATCCACATCTCCACGAGGTTGGCGGATTCGTCGCGTGAACCGTCATCTGAAAAAAGAATCTCGTCTGGTTGCCTCGTCTGCTGCTCCACCGAACGAAAAAGATCGGGTAGATATTTTTCGTGATTGAAAACTGGGATCAGGAGGCTCAGCCATCCCTGCTTCACGCCTCCCTCCGGGCCAGCAACGTCAGGCCATTGTTGTTGGAAAAATGTTTCTGCAGTATCCAACCGGGAAAAGCGGCTAGAAATTCCTCAACGGCCGGCCACAATCCCCGCGAAAGCTCCGTTTCGGTCATGCCCGTCTCCCGGGCCATTTTACCCGCATCCCACCCCATCCTACGCACCTCTCCCAAATCCCTATCTACCTCTGTGTCGTGAAGAACGATAAAACGCCGCACCCGTCCTTGGTGCGCCCAAAGTTCTGCTTTCAGTTGTCCGTAAACGTGCAAGGTGTCGATAAAGAGAAGATCGAATTCATGGGGCAGGACAATCTTGCGTGAATCCGCAACCTGCATGGTGACACGCACCGGCGGCATTAGTCTTTCAGCCCATCGGGCAAGCTCGGACGTGTCCGCCGGTTCAATATCTACGCACAAAAGCTCCTTCTTCAACATCGAGCCCTCGTCCAGACCTGCCAGAAAAGCCCATGAGGATACACAGCGACGCACCCCCATCTCACAAATGCTACCACAGGAACGGCTGATCTCGCGTAGAGCGGGGAGATGCTCGTGTATATCGCTGACTTCCTGCACTTTTTTGTGATAGATCCGCCGGATTCTCCATCGAGCTAAGGCTGCCTGGATTTTCGCACCCCATGTGGCCCGACCCGCCCCCCCCATGTCACTCGATTGTCCCGATTCGGTGGCTCTCATTCCCGACCCCATCTCGACAGGGCATCCTCCAGAGCCTCCTCGACAGACCGGATCTGCACTCCCGCCTGCCTGACCCTCTCTCCATCCAAAATGCAGTTGGAGCGAGGTGCCTTCGCGCCCATACGGTAAAACTCTGTATCGTCCCCCCAGAAGACAGGTTGCCAATCTGGACGAAGCCTCTTTTGGATTTTTGCCACCACTTCGCGGGTGGAGACATAACCCGGATTGGTGAGGTTATAGGCTCCCCCCGGCGCACCCTTCTCCCAAAGGTCCAAACAAGCTTTTACGAAATCCCCCCGGTGACTGAGAGAGTTCCAGTTCTGGTACACCTTGGGATATGCTTGAATCTTAGTCAGATAATTTCTGTCCTCTCGCCGCTCATCAAAAGGGATTCGCAGACGCCAAAGGAATGTTTCCGGAAAGGACTGCAACGCCTCCTCTGTGAGAGCCTTCGTGCCGCTGTAAAAGCTGCAGTTGTTTTGGTGAAACGTGAAGTTGGGCAAATCCTGCTCCTGAAACCCCGAAACACGCTTCGACCGCGCAGCAAGAAGCTCTGAGGCTCCAGCATCAATCAATGACTCGTGCGCCTGCCAACTACCAGAGGAATCCATAAACTTCGCCCCGGTAAAGATGCATCCAGAGGAGACATGCCCCATCCGAACACCTGTTGCAGCACAAGCCTCCGCAACTGTCAAAGTCAGAGCAAGATTCCCCTGTAGAGTTTCGACCCTCATCGTTTCGCAGGCATCGACGTTAGGCCGCCCGGTAAATCCGGCCGCCTGAATAACCAGCGCGGGTTTTTCCTTAGCTAAACGAGCCTCCAAAAGACGGCGATCCATGTAGTCGAAGGTCGCCCGCGATAGGCCACAAAAATCCAGCCCGCGCGCCTTCAGTTCCCGCACGAAGGCCTGACCGATATATCCCGAGGATCCAAGTACCCATATCAT
>Ga0247837_1009626_pt1 | contig 11475 bp, 13 predicted proteins | sample LaCtaG_2_FD_187115 | JGI IMG/M metagenome (GOLD analysis project Ga0247837, IMG submission 187115) | Freshwater microbial communities from meromictic Lake La Cruz, Castile-La Mancha, Spain - LaCruzMarch2015_14.5m | ecosystem: Environmental > Aquatic > Freshwater > Lake | place: Spain: Castile-La...
GTCTGGAGCATCACAGTGGAACCCTGTTAGTTCCTCTTCAGATGTAATTGATTGTTCAGAATCAGTATCCTCATCTGACGAATCTAACTCTTCAGGTTGCTGAAGGATGGCATCCTTGACCTCCTGAGGAATGCTTTCATCAAAACTCAATCTGAATACCTCTTTTTCTTGACTAGTCCAGAACCACCGCGCATGACGATACGACATATAGGAGTCCGTGATATTGTAGGCATACGTATCGGCTTTTCCACACATCGCACCATAAAATAAATGAAAATGAGGACTGAGATTGGTTTCGCGGAGTTTGCTTAAGGCGTAGGTGGCCAGGGCTTCCACATAGGCTTGATTCATAGGGTCTTGAAGTTTATTCCAAGCGGCTTCCCATGTCTCTTGATGCCAAGGGAGGAATGTGTGTTTGGGGAGACTGTATTTTCCTTGGAGCCAACGAACAGGGTCCAACAAGTGCGTAATTTTGCGGAACCCTGAGATATCTTGAACATCGCTTCCGGTCGTTGTTGTATTTTGTTCAACTCGTAGACTTACTTTACCTGAGCGTTTGGATGTTTCTTGCGATAAAAGCTCTTTTATGCGATGGGAATGGTCTAACCATAAATCCGTTTCTGGGGCAATTTTCAGATTGCTAATTATGCCGATACCGGGATAAAACGTTTGAAGTTGGTCAAACCCAGGCTGATTCTTACACTCAAGAGGTGAGGAAATCAGCTTTGGAACAGACAAAGAACTACCTTTGAGACGGGGATCCATTCTTGTCCTTTCACAGAACTCCTAACTGCGTTCATATACGCGGTAAAAATCTTTTGCTCTTGACATAGGAAATGTCTCACCCCGCAGTGAATGTATCGCTTCGCAAGTTTGATATGAAGAGGATTCCACAGGATGCTGTTGCTATTTTTATTGGTCGTCGTCGCACAGGTAAGTCAACGCTTGTTCGTGACTTATTATTCAATCACCAGGATATGCCTCTCGGAACTGTGATTTCAGGCACAGAAGAATCCAACGGTCTCTATGGAAAGATGGTCCCTCCCATTTTTATTCATGGTGAATTTAGTCCTGTGATTTTGTCAAACTTTTGTAAGCGTCAAAAAATGGTGATGAACAAAATTTTACGAGAGGAGCAAGAAGGTCGCAAAAGCCGTTTAGATCCTCGTTCCTTCTTAATTTTGGACGATTGTATGTATGATGACAGTTGGACACACGATAAAAACATTCGCTACTTGTTTATGAACGGTCGTTGGCTCAAGGTGTTTTTCTTAATTACGATGCAATATCCGCTTGGTATCCAGCCTGCTCTCCGAACAAACGTGGACTTCGTCTTTATTCTGAGAGAGCCCTATTTATCCAATAGACAGCGTATTTTTAATAACTATGGATCTGCGTTCCCGAATTTTGAGTTTTTCTGCCAAATTATGGATCAATGTACGCAGAACTTTGAATGCTTAGTCATTGACAATACAAGCCAGTCCAATAAAATAGAAGATTGTATTTTCTGGTATAAGGCCGAAATGCATGCTGACTTCCGTATCGGCGCCCCTGAGTTCTGGCAGCATTCTGCGCAATACTACAAAGAAAAAGATGAACATGACGACAGTGCCTATGACCCAAATTCTCACAGACGGTTGAAGGGCCCTCAAATCACCGTTCGTAAGTTCTAAACTCCATATAGAAATGGGTCTTAGTCAAGACAACATAAGCGCAGTTATCATCTTGCTTGTTGCCTGCGTTCTCTTTGGATGCTCTGCCTTCATGCAGTTCCGCACAGAAGGATTTGAGAATTTTTACACAGGAGTTCCCGAAGGAATGTGTGGGGTGGATATGGCGCCCTGTCCGTTTGGAACCCGCTGTATTAACGGATATTGTAAGACTGAAACTACTATTCCCATCTCACCCTCTTCCGGTCTTCCCGTAAAGCCTGAAGGATATATTCGCCTCTAGTAGAAATGGCAAAGCAGGCTGGTTACACTCTCTTAGGACTCGCAGGTGTTCTCTTAGCAATCTTAATTGTAGTTCCTATGCTCAAGCGTATGTTCCCCATGTATTATGAGGGCTACATCAACCCGCGTTGCACCAAGACAACGTGTCCTGAGGGTTCTTTCTGCTTGAAGCAGGCCAACCCCAATGAGGGTGCTGATGCGGACGGCGAGGAAGTCTGTGTTCCGATTGGTCCTAACCAACAATAAACAATAAACATCTAATGTGATTTTTAAAAATCCGCTTAGAAGTTTTTTACTTTGCCTCACGATCCATCTTGCGCTTGATAGCCAAATCCGCAGGACCCGAGAACATGCCGTCAAACTGGGAGGAGCCAGTTCCCAATGACGGAATAGAGGTATCTGTCTCTGTCTCTGCCTCTGCCTTAGAGACGGTGAGGTTCTTGCTAGAGTTGTAATCGGTATCGGCTGCCTGATTGCCATCCATATTCATCACACCCTTGCCCTTGCGGGCGCGCTCACGCTGCTCCTTGTGGAACACTTCACGAGCCTCCTCGTTCTCCTTGTATTTCTTCATGAGGGTGTTGAGCTGGTCTTCGGCGTATTCCTGGTCGGGGATAGCGGAAGGGGAAGGATCCCACGGCAGCCACTTGCCCACCTGACCCACGTAAATGTTGTGGTCCGGGTCCATCTTCTGAAGCTTCTTGGCACGAGCTTCGGCCTCTTCCTTTTGACCATAGGACCCACGAATTTTCATTCCACGCATAGTCGTCTGGAAGTTGTTCTTCGCATAGAAGTCATCTTCTAGCTTTGCAATATTGGTATACATGAAGTCATCAAATTCATCCTTGATGTTGCTGGCGCTGAGTTCCTTCAGATTGGCCTTGACAAACTTCTGGAAATCAGAGACATAGCTCTCAATTGTCAGCGTGGAATTCCGGCAAGCTGCGGCAGCACCACTGAGATCCAGAGCCTCGAGTCTGGTGGCTTCGGCATCTAGCTTTGCGTTGATAGATTGGATTTGCTTCACAAAGAACTCTTCCATTTTCTTCGTGCGGAGGTGAAAATCATACTGGTTGATGAATGAAGTAAAAAAGAACTGGTCCTTCCGGTTCAACACGTTCTCGGGGCTGATGAAACTCAAAAGACACCAGCGCTGGCTCGCGATTTCGGGATCATCGCTCAAAAAGGACTCCTTCTCTTCGTTAGACATTCTACTGGGGTTCGTGGAGACTCTTTAGATGAATAAAACGCAGTGAGTTCAATTAGTCTTCGGCTGAATAGGTCTCTGGAAGAAATTTTCTAAGTTCTGAATATAGAACAAATGGATGTCTCTGAAGTTGTCAATCGCGCTATCAAGTATTTAATTGAGGGCCTCGTCGTAGCTGGCGCTGCTATCTTCATCCCTCGCAAGAGCTTGCCTCTTGATGAAATCACCACACTCGCCCTCGTTGCCGCGGCGGTCTTCGCCGTCTTGGACTTGGTCTCCCCGTCTATCGGTGTGACGGCCAGACAGGGTGCTGGCTTCGGTCTTGGTGCTAACTTGGTGGGCTTCCCTCGCGGCTTGTAAGCAGTTACCCCCGTGTATCAATAATTCTCCCATGATTGTAAAACAATCCAATGAGAAGTAGAATGAAAGTCGGTTGGATTCTTGGTGTTGTCATTGGTATTTTAGCGCTTTGTTTGTTCATGCGGAAGGATGGCTTTACGAGCCCTGGCACGATGGTTCAGCTCGCATCCAGTCATGTTCCTACCCAAGAAGATGTAAACTATTATAAAAATATCTACCCAAAAATGGTGCGTCGTGACCTAACTGACATGACAGGTGGTGACCCTGGACCTATTTCTGTGCCGATGCCTCAATTATGGTTCTAAACGTGATTGTTAGACACTCCGAATATATTGCCAACTTAAATCTTGGCAAATCATCTGCCAAATTTTGTCTTGGCAAAACAATTTGTCGCGATTTTTCAAAATCGGGAAATTGGGGAGATATTCATCGAGTTCTAGCAGCTCGCAAAATTTATACAAGACATAGGAATAACTCAAAAAGTTGCTGCGACCCGCAGGACAATGTTTCTGGAAACTTGGTTGAATTTCAATAAACATGTGGCGCAGCTTTTCTTCTGTTTCTCTCGTAATCACAGGGGCATTTTTTCCATTGATGCGGTTCATAATATGAGGCGCATGCTCATAATACTTGTTAAATTTGAGTTTTTTCAGAATTTCACGAATCTTGGATGTCTTAATATTTCCAAGCTCCGTGATACGCTCCTTTTTCAATTCAGTCATAATCGCATCAAAGACTTCTTGAGGAATATCTGTAGATTCCTTGGCCTGAATCTGTGCCAACCATTCATTGAAATGATTAATGCGTTTGTAGGCGTAATAGCTGACTTCACGAGGAGGATCCTTGTAGGAAGGTTTGTCTGAATCCACCAAGACAAACTCCTGAAAGCCGCATTGAGGACAAGTAAAGAGCGCTTCATTGCTACTGAACACCATTTCGGTTCCACATTCATTACATTCTCCATAGGGGTCATCGGGTGTGACACCGCTGGTTCTCGCATGTCCTGGATCCACCTTTTGTAAAAAACTCTCTAGCAATTTGTCACGACGCATATCTGAGCCAGTCACTGTCGCGCCAATCATTCCACCACTCAAATCTGAGGCAGTTTCTAAGACAGCCCAAATACTTCCAGGCTTGGACTTGACCACACGAGTTTCCTTGGATTCGACTCCACGACTAATTTTGTCTTGGATATCATAATATTGAAATAAGATATCTCCTGTTTCCAAAAAATAGTCATACACAGCTGTTCCAGACTTCCGTTTCTTATATTCTTTTAAAAGGTCTTGAAGGTCTTTTTCTAATTTCACCCGCTCAATGTCATCAGAACAACTATTTAATTTTTCTTTTAATTCACGGAAGTTTACTTCAATATCATCTAAATTCTTTGTTTCGTCTAAAATACGATTGAGATGAGAGTGGTGGATGCTGTCTAACGTAGTTCTCGCCTCAGGATTGCTTCTTTTCGTGGGGCGAATCTTAAAGAAGGGGTCACCCATTGACATCTGTAAAGGGGTTTCCTGGGAAGTGTTTAGACTAAAAAAACAGACCCTCCCGGTTAGTTTTCCAAAAACCCATCTCTGGTAAATTTTTTTTCTCTTTTAAAGGTATAGACTCAAATGACAGGTGGTGGTTTGATGCAGCTCGTCGCCTATGGCGCCCAAGACGTTTACCTCACAGGTAACCCCCAGATCACTTTCTTCAAGGTTGTTTACCGTCGCCACACCAACTTCGCCATGGAGTCCATTGAGAACCCTTTCAACGGTTCCCCTGGCTTTGGCAAGCAGGTGACTGTCACTGTTCAGCGTAACGGTGACTTAATCTACCGTATGTATCTCCAGGCCACACTCCCTAAGGTGCAGCTGTTAGCCTCTGACGGCTCTGGTGCTCAGTTCCGCTGGCTCAACTGGGTTGGCCACAACTTGGTCCGCGAGGTCGAGCTCCAGATCGGTGGTCAGCGCATTGACAAGCACTATGGTCAGTGGCTCCACATCTGGAATGAGCTCACCCAGGAGCCTGGCAAGCAGGCCGGTTATGCCAAGATGGTTGGCAACGTCCCCCAGCTCACCAACCTCATCGTGCAGGGTGGCGAGACTTGCGACGACGACTGCGTCTCTGGCGAGCCCAACATGTCCAACGAGATTGGCAACTGCGCCCCTGAATACACTCTCTACATCCCTCTCCAGTTCTGGTTCTGCCGCAACCCTGGTCTTGCTCTCCCTTTGATCGCCCTCCAGTACCACGAGGTCCGTATCAACTTGACCTTCAACGACATCCGCAACCTCTGCTTCGATGCCGCTCCCCAGAACTCCAACGTTCACGTCATCCGTGACCGCGTTGCCGCTGCCAACTTGGTTGCTGCCTCCCTCTACATCGACTACATCTACCTCGATACTGATGAGCGTCGCAAGTTCGCCCAGGTCTCCCACGAGTACCTCATCGACGTCCTCCAGTTCACTGGCGGTGAGTCCATCACCTCTTCTTCCAACAAGCTCAAGCTCAACTTCAACCACCCTTGCAAGGAGCTCATCTGGGTTGTCCAGCGCGATTCCTTCGTCGCCTGCGACGATGCTACCATCTTCCCTTGGAAGGGCCAGCAGCCTTTCAACTTCTCCGACTGGTGGGACAGATCTGTTCTTGAGTCTGGCTACTCCGTCACCCGCGTTGAGGGCATGGCTGGCAAGAACCCTTGCATCACTGCGCTCATCCAGCTCAACGGCCACGACCGATTCCAGGTCCGCGAAGGTCGCTACTTCAACGAGGTCCAGCCTTACCAGCACCACACCAACATCCCTGCCGTCGGTATCAACGTCTACTCATTCGCTCTCCAGCCTGAGCAGCACCAGCCCTCTGGCACATGCAACTTGTCCCGTATTGATAACACCACGCTCCTCCTCACGGTGTCTAACAACGCGGTCGGCACAACCACAACCTCCACGGTCTATGTGTATGCCACCAACTACAACGTGCTCCGCGTGATGTCTGGTATGGGTGGTCTTGCCTACTCAAACTAAGCGCCAAACCACCCAGTGGTTTCCGGCAGTTTGTATGGTTGTTTTTTGTTCGTATTAATATTTCGTAAAATTTGATTTTATATTTCCATTTTTATAGTATAGTATTGCTATGGAACTGGAAGAGCTTGAATACAAAACTGGATACAGAAATTCTGGAAGAAAACCTGGTATTATTGATTATCGCTTTGTAACGCATAATACCAAGGAGTATGGTATTGGGATAATACAGCACAATGGGAGTGATATACAATTTGTCTTTGATAAAGAAGACTTTGAGAAGGTTGAAAAACGCCCCTGGCATGTTTCCTCAGGAAAATATATTGGATCAACCTTTTACCTTGATGGTGGTGTGAAACTAGAATTATATCTACACAATTTGGTTATGAATCACAATGCATTTAATGGAAAAGGGCCAAAACAATCCATAGACCATATTAACCGCAATGGCCTAGACAACCGCAAAGAAAATCTGCGGTTGATTACACAGAGTCAGCAGAACATCCATCAAATTAAAAAGAAACGAAATGTCATTCTTCCTGAAGGGTGTCCTATACAACCAAATGAGATTCCCAAACATATTTGGTATGTACGAGCACAAGGGCAACACGGTGACCGGTTTGCTATTGAATTCAAAACAGAAGGAATTTGTTGGAAGACGACCAGTTCCAAAGCAGTGTCTTTGCAACAGAAATTAGAACAAGCCAAAGCTAAGTTAGCAGAACTGTATGAAACATATCCACAGTTGAATCCAACCTATGAGGAAACAAAAACACAGGAGTTAGAAATGTCATTTCATGATATTATAATGAAGGGCTAAGTAGAAATGGATTCATCTGTTCTTGTAGAGCGTTAGGAAGAGGTTGCCCAGGACCAGCAGGAACTGATGTCCAACCTCTTTATGGCTCATTTTTTGAGTATGAGAAGAAGCTAAACTCGAAATACAGTTCCTAAGTAGACCAGCTATGTCCCTTCATACTCAAAATATTGTGTAGTTGAGTGTCTATACCCTCTTTATTCAACTAGCTCTGCTGTTTGAATACAGACGAACAAAAGAATCTCTAGTTTCTCGAAAATGAAAGAACAATACCCACAATTGCCATACAACCAACTAAGACAGCAGACAATACATACAAAAAAAACCATTTTGTTGTCGCACCTGAAAACTCGGTTAAGGGAGATGGAGAGGGATGCTGTGAGTTTTTGCGACAAATTGGACAGAATGGAAAGTCTAGATTACTGACTGCCTTTTTCTTGCGTATCCATTGATTCCAGCAAACTGAATGCACATGAAATCTACACCCATATGTTGTATACTGACTACTTTCTACAAGAGCACAACCACTTTCATGGGTGATGTCAAGGCAGACTAAACATTCTTCGTCAGGGGTCACTGCTGTAAGTTCTGTAAGTGAAGTTGTGGAAGTTGACGGCTTCATTAAACTAAACAAAACAACTAACTTTAGATTCTGTTTAAGACGATACTTTAGAGACTATTTGAACAGGAGCTTCACTTAATCCATCATCATCACGCTTTTTAAAATATTGAAAATACAAGGGATTCCATTTTTCTTTGTCTTTCCATTCCCAAATTCCGTTTTTGTTTTTCTCAATGTAGTCTTCAATATCTCCTTTAATATTTAACATTTTGTGCCGTTCCGCATATTGGCGATTCTCGCGGGAACCATGATACAAATGATAGAGATCTACATCTTTCAAATACGTCACTTTAGGGGAAGGACGACTCTTGAATTCTAAATACTTGGTACCAAGAGGAGTTGGAAGGCTTTGAAATTTCTCAGGAAAGGCTTTGCCAAGCCATCCTGCGGAAGACAATGTATCTCCACTTCCTGAAATCGCGTAATCAAAGAACCCAACTTGTTTGTAAAAGCTGCGGCGCATACACCAAGCAAATCCAGGATGAAATGAAAAATCCCAGTCTACTTTTCCATTGCAGACCACTGATTTTCGTGTGAGCATTGTTTTCTTATAGGTTAAATCCAACCAATGCGCTCGTTCAAAAGGATGAACTACTTCATGTGAATTGAGTAAATCAGATGTTTTTTTATACCACGACTTGTCCATAAAAAAGATATCTGCATCTAAGAATGCGAGTTTCGTATACCAGCTAGGAATTTTGGTTTCTAGGACCCTACACAAGTTTTCCTTGTGAAACAGAAAAGATGAACCGGATACATGGAACGCATCAGGAATTTCAGGCTGACGTCCTTCATACACTAACTCTAATGTGTAAACAGGTAGGCCTTGTGATACAAAAAGATTTCTCACATAGAGATAATTCATAAGGATTCGTTTTGTTTGTGCTGGATTAAACAGAACAAAGCAAATGGCCATGTCCTTTTTTACTTTTGTCTGACTCTGCCCCATACCTACTTTTTACAGGAAAAATCAGCTATTTAGACCCGTGCGGATTTTAAATGAGCGTTTCCAATAAGAAATGGTAGGCAAACAACACTCTTCCGATTACAGACTTTCAGCAATTACTCATTACGAAAAGTCTGGAAGTTTTACTGATACTTGTAGAGTTTTTGATTGTAAAAGGCAAACTCTGAAACGATGGTATAATACATATAAGTCTTCTAAATCACTTACTCGTAAAAATCGTAAAGAAGGGTCTTATAAAGTAAATAAGGCATTTGTTCGCCGTGCTTCTGAACTTATAAAAGAGAAACCTGATATTTTTATGAATGACCTTCTTATTGAATTGAAAAAGGAGTTTCCCAATATATCAGTATCAAGGCAACATCTCGGAGAGATTTTACGAGATAATAATAAAACAAGAAAGCGTCTTCATCATATACATCAACCTATAACCTATAGAGGTAGGGAAAGAAATCATAATAAAGAAATAACAGATTATTTAGCAAAAGTAAAAGAGCATAATATAAATGATATTATAGCACTTGACGAAACTGGTATATACGCTGAACTACATAGCACTTATGGTCGTTGTGATTTGGGTAAAAGATGCAGTTATAAAACAACAGATAATAAAGTATTCAAGAAGTATTCTTTGTTAATTGCTATAAATAGAAAAGGTGTTGTAGGTTGGAAACTATATGAAGAAGGAGCAGTCAATTCAGAACGCCTAAAATACTTTATAGCCGAGCATATAACCGCAAATTATGAGGGTAATCTGGTGATTATGGATAATGCTGGATTTCATAAGACACAAGATGTGAAACAGGAAATTCAGAAAAATAATGAGTTTCTTTATAGTATTCCGTATTATCCTCGTTCAAATCCAATAGAGAACTTCTTTAGCAAATTAAAGTATTATATCAAAAAGAAATCCCCTCTTACATACCAACAGATACATAGGACAATAGAAGATGCTATAAATCATATGAAAGAAAAAGAGTTCAAGAACTATTTTTTATATGCGTTTGATAAAGAGGCAGTTAAGAAGATATACAAGAAGAACTCAACACTAAGAAGAAAGAAGAAGGTTTATTTATAAAGATACATATTTTATTGATTCTGAATCGCATTTTTCTCTATAAATATCATATTCTGATATATTTTTTGGAAATATGACAACTGGTTCTGTTGATTCAATAATATATTTTATGGAATTAGATAAGTATAATTTCCAGTTATCATCTAACCTTGTAATTGATGGTTGATAAATTCGTATGATAGATATAGTGTTATCAAGACATTTTTTCATTTTATCTATATCATTACACTGCTGTTCTTCAGGTGATTTCCAATTCCAAACTTGTCTAAAGTGCTGTAATCCATCAATTTCAAAGCATGTATTTATTTTTGGAACTTGATAATCCATTCGTTTTGAACCCAGAAATGAAGGATTCCATTCTTTCAGATATGTGTCAAATTCCAATTTCAAGAATTCTGCAACCAAACCCTCTCCTTTACGCACACAAGACGGGCATCCAGTTGGATTTGTAGCATGAATATGGTTATTAGGCGAACATTCAAACTCACCATGCTTTTTACATATAATAATTACTTTCTCAGATGCATATTTATATTCTACCTTTGAATAATCATAATCGTCACCCCATACATCTTTTGCCCATTTTGTCCATTCCTCAGTAGATGGGCTATATACATTTGAACATTTCTTACAACCAGAACCCTGATTTTTATGATCTGAAGGAGTTTGTAGAAATTCGCCATGGACTTTACAAATAATAATTATGGGTTCAGTTGCTGATTTATACTCAACTTTTGAATAATCAAATCTATCACCATGAATTTTTTTTGCTTCTTCAATATACTCTTCTGTTGTATATACATGCTTCTTTCTACACCAATCACATCCAATTTCACTATACATATGTGAAGTAGGTGTTTGTTTGAAATCTCTGCCACAAGTAGTACAGCCTATAATAACTTCCGTGCCAGCATTTGTATATACGACTTTTGAATAATCAAATTTATCAATGCCGTGTTTTTCTTTAGCCTTTTCAATCCATTCTTCGGTTGATGGAGTATAAATACCAGCACATTTTATACAACCATCACCACGTAAATGATTTCCTGCTTTTTGTTCAAATAAACCATGAATTTTACATTTAATTTTAACTTTCGTTGTATGATTTTTATAATCAACTTCTGAATAATCATAAGTTTCTTCTCCATGTTTTTCTTTTGCTTGACTAATGAACATTTCTTGTGTTTTTTTCCTTTTTGAAGCAATTGTTTCATATCTACATTTTTGACAAGCCCCTTGAGTTTGAATGTGACTATCAGGGGTTGTTTCAAATTCTCCATGCCCATCAATCTTACAAATTATGATTATCTTATCTTTACACGTTTTATAGATAACCTTTGAATAATCAAATTTATCACCATGTTTCTTTTTTGCCTTTTCAATAAATTTTTCAGTTGTAGCCTTATTCGGTGGAGTTCTTATAGTAGCCATCCTATTACTAATTATTACTTGAACTGTTTAGCC
>Ga0247837_1009633_pt1 | contig 11468 bp, 7 predicted proteins | sample LaCtaG_2_FD_187115 | JGI IMG/M metagenome (GOLD analysis project Ga0247837, IMG submission 187115) | Freshwater microbial communities from meromictic Lake La Cruz, Castile-La Mancha, Spain - LaCruzMarch2015_14.5m | ecosystem: Environmental > Aquatic > Freshwater > Lake | place: Spain: Castile-La...
AAGGACCTGGTGCTATTGTATATACTGTAGAGATATCAATTTTTTCTTGTTGATATACGTCTGATACTGGTAATAAAGCCATTTTTATTTTTGATTAAATTTTATTATTTCTATAAATTATGCAACTTTTTTATACATATTATTAATTTTATATAAACAATCTTTACCTATAAAATCTATTGTAACTTGTGTTACAGTGCCATTTTCAGGTTTAAAATAAAATTGTTTTTGTGTTGGTGTAATAAAAAAATTAACCCCAGTAATTGCTGGTGGGATTGTTGTATATAAAGAATCTGGTATTCTATATGCAACACTATTTGTTGGTATTTGTGGTAATAGTACTGGCATTTTATTGATATATTAACGGTGTTGTTGTGGTGTCATTTTCGTCATAAAAAAAGTTAAGAATAACTTCACCACCTATTATTTTTGTTATTGAATTTAAATCTTGATTTGAAGCAGAAACATTCAGCGTAATTGGCATCGAATAAACACTACCGTCCACTTTACCATAAGTTTTAAAGAACAATTTACCAGCGTTAACCAAAGCAGTTATTAAAGTTTCTCCACTATCATTAACGTTTGTCATGTTTAAAGCATAACCAATAAGACGTTCATTAGTTGGATATGGTGTTGTCGTGTTTAAAGTGTAAATACTATTTCCTACTTTTGCTGCCGGTATAATCGATTTATAATTGTTTAAATCAGATTCTTCAACTGTTTTATTATCTAAAAAAGTGTTTCCGTTAACCCAATAACCGAATTGTGGTAAAAAACTAATATCAACACCTGTACCGTTAACAGCCATACCATTAATTTCACTGGTCGAGAAGTTCAACATAAAAGGTGAACCAAATCTAATACCACTATTATCAACCAACTGTCTTTGTTTATTACCTGTTAAAGTAACATAAACAGGACTAAGTAATTCCAACCTTTCGCTATCAGATGTTGTTGCCGGCTTCCAAGATAAAAATAAATCATTAAGTATTTTACTCGTATCGTAAGACTGTGTACTTATGTTAAGTGTTTGTATATAGGCGGTAACATAGTTAATTAAACCTAAACTTAAACCTGGTGACATATTTGTACTATAAGTCGTTAGATTCGTTAAAGCGTTAAACCAACGGGACATGTTAATATTTAGCGTTAAATAAGATTCTTCAAAAGAATCGGTACAATCAGAATTGGTAAAAGTTAATTTCACCTGACTGGTAACACTTTGTACTTCTTTGGTTGTTGGTGTTGTATTAAAAACACCTCTATAATCAGAAAAGTTAGGTTTTGATGTTGTAATTTGGTAATGAGATCCAATTACCGGATTGATTAAACTTTCTGTTGCTGTATCAGTATAGTTATGAGTGTTATCCATAAAATTATAAAATTTTATGGAATTAACTAATCCGTCTGCAATTAATTTTTTATATCCGTTTGGTGTTATAGTTGTTGTTATCGTTGTCATTATTATGGTATTAATTCATCTCTAAATATTATGCTATTAGGTATTATTGTTTTATTGCTACCACAAACGTCTACCATTAGATAAGGGTATGCGTCAATCCTATAATTAACTTCTGGATCGTATAAAGTATAGTATTTAATTGTTTTTTCTAAACCTTTTTCGGCTAAAGTTTTTTGACCTAATTTAGTTAAAACAAAATTTAATTTATTAGTATTACCCCCAATAAAACTCATTATAAATCAAAAGCTATTTCAATAATTATTGTTGCGTTCGGTATTTTTTCTATAGGTAAATTCATCTTACCGACCGCAACTAAATTTTTATTAACATCATATACACCAACTTCGTTTATATGTACATATTGGCCTACGGTTGATGACCAGGTAGGATTTGTACTTACGTTAAATGCTGTCGGTGGAACTGTGAAAACAAATTTTGTTCTGTATTTGTCAGTAACACCTACAGATTCTATATTACCAAAGAAAAATCTTTCATCTCCAAAATTCAAATATTCACTTTGTGCTATTTGTGGTATTGTAATAAAATTGTTTAAATTATAGGTAACACCTGAGTTTGCGTAAATGGTGTTTGTGATAGTAAATGTTGTTGCTTCTAAGTTTGTTGGGTTAATTCTAGTTCCAACAGTATGTCCGTTAATCTGTGATGTGTAATCAATTACGGTCCAAGCAGTTGGATCTGGGTAAGCACCTATTGGTTGTTTTTGTGCTAAAATATAAAATTTATCAGCGTACCAACCTTTACCGCCACTTAAATTCATGTACGGTAACTGACCAACAGGTAAACTTACGTTAACAGCCTGTTTTAAAGTTGGTGGACAGTCTATATTAGGGAAGTTAACACAAACAATATCTTGACAATGAAGACCTGTGGTGTAACCAGAATTACTTTCAAATAAATAAGTTACAAAAAGATTTTCGGTTGCGTCGATAACCCCATCGTTATTGGCCACAACTTCTGTTTGTAACGTTGGCAATGTCCAATTTCTATTTGCTTTATAAGATAATGACGCAACTAGTTCTTGGTTGTCAATACTAAACATTTGGAGTTCAGGGAATAATCTTCCTACTTTAAACCCAAAATTATCTACTAAATTATTATATTTAACAGTTGTGTTATTACCAGAAAGTGTAACATATTGTGTACTTCCTGTACCAGCACTAAAAACATGACCAATTGTGGCACCAGTTTGGTTTCTATGCCACATTAAAGTTGGCATAATCAATTTTGGTGAACCTCCGACCGTTGTGTCTACATAAAATTTTTGACCGTATTTTTGTTCTGTTTGGTTATCACAGGTTTCTTTGTTGGTGTAATGAATGACACTAACTGATGGTACTAAATTACATGCCGTATTTGCGGTATATAAATAAGCTATTTCAGAAGTATAACCAAAATATTCTTTAGTACCGATATAAGTTTCTGAACCATATTTATCATATGTTTCATAAGTTGCACCATTAACACCTGGTATCGGGTAACTCCAAACATTATTCATATTCCAAACACAACCACCGCTAAAGAATCCTCCGTCACTAAATAAACTATTTTGTGTACCTCCAGTACCTAACGGATAAAATATTACATTTGCATAATTACTTCCAGCGTAAGATGAGAAGTCAGCAAAATTCCTATCAACAGTTACTTGTAAAGTACTTCCAGCTAAAGTACCTGATGTACCTTGAACCTGGTACCAAAGATAAGGTACTGGTGTTGTTAAGTCGACAACAGCTTTTGAAGTCTGACTTAACTGGTCGTTACTCATTTTAACCATCATTAAATCACCTATTTTTGGTTCATATGTATTTGAACCGTAGGCTGTCCCTTGTTTAACAGGTACCACATTAGTTCCTGTCATACCTGTAACAGGTATAATGGTATCAGCCTGAAGTACATGACAAACAGTATCAGTGTATGCCGTATATTGGATAACCGTAGTTCCACTATTATACTGAAAAAAACCTAATCTTGGTGCCGCAGTTAAAGTTTCTAAAATAACAGGACTTAATGTTGGTATACTAGAATAACTATTTGTTGCGTTAACTGTTGGTTTTATCGGTGTTTTAATATCAGGATTTTGTGCTTTAGCTCTTATAATGTTCTCTAATGAAATATCATAAGTAGAACCTAAAGTTGTGTAATCAATATTGGAATCACCTAACCTAAAAGTGTCAAATGTTAATAAACCTAAAGATAGTAATCTTCTTCCTTCGTTAGTTAATCTGGCTGAAATAACCGTGTTTGAATTTTTATCTATATAGCTCACTTTGTAATTTTATTTTATAAATATCTAATTGTTATTTTTTTATTTGTTAATGAAAAAGTTTTTCCTTAATTTGGTTATCGCTGTTTTACCCGGTATTAAACCAAAATAGTAATAAGGTACGTTAGACCTAGTGTTTCTATTGTTTCTATTGTTTGCCTCAGTTATATAATCAAAAGCTGAATTTTTTGCAGATATTTCAGAATAATCCCCTGTTGAATTTGAACCCATACCAGGCCAAGCATTACCACCATCCCAGTTATGTAATGGTTCACAAACACCAGAACTACCACAAGGGCTAAATCTATTAGCCAAATCTAATGTAACTTCAAATCCACTATAAGCATTAGTTGTAGACGCACTAAAATCTACTATAGGTGAATTAGCTATTGGGTTATTTATATTAATCGGGTCAAAAGTGTCAATTTCATCATTGTTTATATCACTCAAAACAACATCATTGTAAATCTTGGAAACTTCTTTAACAAAAAAGTAGTTATTGGGTTTCAACTCATATTCATGACAACCTTGTTGTTTATCAAATAAATCATTTAATTTACATTGAGCTTTTGTGGCTAAATATCTTAAAACGTCAGTTGGGTCTTCATAAGAAGATTCTTTCATAGAATTAACCCATATGTTAGAATCCCAACCTCTTTCGAAGTAAGTACCGGTATAGAAGTTAGGATTTTGTGTTAAAGGATCTAATGTAGTACTCTCTAAAATAGCGTTTTCAATATCTGTTAATATTTCTGGGCACATTTCAATCCTACCTAAAGATACTATTTTTGTTGACATTAAAGCGTTACAGTATATAATATCTTCAACATCGACAGAACCTACTTGACCTTTACTTACTGCATTATTATGATTAAAACCTTGATAACCAGTGACTTGTGGGTTTTCTAATAAATATGCTGCATAAAGAATAGCGATACCTAAATACCCTTTAGAAAGTAAAAGAAGTCTTTTGGGGTCAGCAAAAACCCACTGAATAAACTTTGGATCGTTACTTAAACCTGGTCCTCTAACTAAACACTTATCACAGGTACTAGATTCTGTATCTAAACAACAACTTACATTTCTATAGTTATCTGCTCGATTTTGGTCGGCTCCTGGGCCACAAAATTTTTCTTTTCGAAGTTCCCCAGTACGTTTTTTAGTTTTAGCTTTATATTTAAACTGAAATAAATAAGCGGTACCAAAAACCCAGGAATCAGCAAAGATTCTTCTAATAACATTTCTGTTTTCTGCCACATTTAATTTAACACAACATTGCCAATCTTTAAGTTGGTTTAAGCATGTATTAGTGTCTGTATTAGTACCAGTAGAACCGGCATTAAAATCAGTTTCTATAGGTTTACAATTAGGCCCTACGGTTTCACTAAATTTTATAATACTTGTTTGAGGTCCGCAATACCCTATGTTTTCACCACAATTACCCAAATCAATTGGTATTTCGTCACTACCTTCGGGTCCACAACCTTCAGCCGGTAAATTTATAGTACCAACTAAATCACCTAACCATTTAAAAGGACAGATACTTAAACATAATTTTAATAATGGTATATCAATACCTAAAGCATTAAACCTAATCCCAAGGCAAAACCCAAAACAGAAACTAACAAGTATGATAAATGTTTTTAATAAAAAACTAAAAACATCAATACCGGCTGCAATTATGTAGTAAAAAATATCAAACTTCCAGATAGCATTTGTAAAAGGAAATAAGTTGTTTATATCACTAACATCAGTATTTTTGACGCCGACAAAACTAAATCGATTACCACCTCTTTTATATTTTTTAATATAATGAGCAATGGTGTAAACTTGTTTCCATTCAAACAACTGAAAGTCTAAATTAATTCTAGAATTTTCATATTCTGTAATATCATCAAATTGTGGTGAAATAATCGGTGACGTACTTTCTATGGTACCTTTATTATATTGTGTAATATCGGTTGTAAACCTTTGATCTTGAGTACCATTAATATCGGCATCATTACCCGTGTCAACCGAACCTTTAGTACCACCAAAATCAACACCTAAACTAGGAAAAAACATTGTCCCTGTTTTAAATTTTTGATTTTCATTACCTTCACTAAATTTAACAGCAAAACGATACATCCCTTTTGTTGCGACACCTATTGTTGGGTCTGGGGATGGTACCAAAGCACCAAACTCATCGGTGATAACATGGCAAATATTCATTGGTATTGAATACGCAAAAGTGCCATCGTCATCTATTAACTCACCACCTTCAATATCAAAATTTTCTAAAACTAAAGGTTGTATTTTTGAATTTCCCGCCCATTCTATTGGGTTAATCTCTGAAACCCTTATCATTTTAATGGTTCCGGGGCCTGTTCGTAATTTATCTTGTTCTCCCATATCATTTCTGGGATTACATCCTTTATTTAAGGCCATTTTACCTGAATCGGTGAAAATAGAACCAAAAAATAAAGAAGTATATTTTAAGTCTAATCCAGTATCAAAATCGGCTCTTGTGATACCAATTTCGCATTGGTCTAAATCACCCCAAAACGGTATAACATCTACCGCAATATCAGCAGATTTTATTTGTGGTAAAATATCTAAATTTATAGATTTTTTAAATTGTGCACTTGAATCAAATAATTTTTCAGGTGAACCTTCAGCTATTAAATCGTATGGTCTAACACTAGCCTTACCGATATCACTGACATCTAAATCTATGTGTATTGTTTGTTGTCCTGTTGGGACTCCAAATAACATAAAATCACCTGAAGAATTGGTTTTAGTGGTGTACTTATAATACTTATCAAAAACTTCTAAAATTAAATCGTTATCTAAAACCTCATCTTTTGATGGAAAAGTACCGACAGCTGTGTTTAAATCACAATCATATTTTGATGGTAACAAATTATACCTAATACCACCGTTGTTTCTTTGAAAAGGTGTTTTATAAGGGTATAAAGCATTTATAAGTGTATTTTTTTGGTCTTCGTCTGTAACAGGTATAAAAATAGAAACTTTAGCGTTTGGTATTCCAAAGCCTCTGTTAGCGATAACTCTACCGACCACAACACCATAATTAGCACAAAATTTTTGATATAAATTTTCTTGTGTTAATTTTAAACTTAAAACCTCAAGAAAATCAAAATCTTGTTCTAATTTAACAACAATATTTTTATTAACACCAGGTGTTGTTCGCAGTCTTATTGATTTGTTTGCCATTAATATGTATTGTTAATATATCTATTTGTAGTACTAAAAAACCCTTCGGAAGAAGAACATGTTTTTATTTTGTTGTTTAAATAACCAGTATATACTGCTTCATTTATAACTCTAAATCGATAATCGTTATTTAAACCGATTGAGGTTACGTTAGTATTATAATTACCTACACCAGTAACAAAAGGTAATGTCTTTTCGTAATAAACAGAAGTGTATCCTGAATCATTTTTTAAAGCTACTTGTAGTTTAAAAGTTGAGGTTACATTCTCCGGTATTGTTGTTGGTACTACCCAGTTGGCAGTAAACTCATTTGTTTCTAACTGCCCATAATCATTACCGCCGTATATCGAATCTTTAGATACTGTAAAAACAGAAACAACATCCCCTGTTATTATTAAATTACTATATGTTTTATCAAAAATAATCATGTTATCTATTGACGTACTTTTGAAAAACTGTTGGTTTTCAACCATTTCAACACCATTAATTGTTAAAAATATAGCATTATTAGGGTTTATTGGTTGTGTTAAATACATCTCTTGATTACCAGTTGTTGAATTGTAATTTATCGATGTAGCGTAACCTGGGTTGGTGTCTATAGTAATACCAGTAACATATATAGTATTAACAAACCACTGATTTAAAGGCCCACTTAAAGGATTTGGTGGCCCTACTAAATAATTGGCAACTAACCAATCAGTACTTTTAATTGGTGCAACACTAATTTTAACAACTGGTGGAGCTAAAAGCCCATTGTAATAGATTAAACTATAATCAGAACCTTCTGTTAGTTTAACACCATTAAGAAATAACATTATATTTTGACTAACAGGTGTTGTTTTAAGTGAGAAGTAATTAAGTTCATTATTTATTGCTTGTGGCCCCTGTGGTCCAGCAACACCATTTATTAAAAGGGTGTCTTGTATAAAATTGTAGTTTGGTAAAGGTTGTAAAGAAGGCCCAACTAACTGTGGTTTTGGTGGGTTTACAACTGTCATAAAATAAAAATCAGTTTCACTGTTGAATTGATTTAACTGAGTCGTTGAACCCCATTGATTAAAACTTTGACCAGGATTACAATTTGTTGATTTAAAAGTGTAATAAGGTCTAATCAAATATTCGTTCCAGGTATTAGGTGTGTTACCACTAAAAAACCTTTGTGTTACGGTATTACCAGTTATGTCACTAAAAAGAACACAATTATTAATACTTTCTGAACCATTATTTAAAACTTTAATATTACCATCAACATTAAAATATTGTTTTGGGAAAACTTTATAACAAAAATTGCCCGTATAGGCGGTGTAAGCAGTATCCCCTGTTATGTTGAATGTGATATTAAAATCTGGTGTTGTATCTAAATTGTATGTTGCTAAAGTTTGAGTAACAACAACGGTTATTGCTGAAGTTGTTGCTGTTGTTACACCACTAACAGAATAACAGGTGTTACCACTTGTTCCGGCCGAAAAAGTATAACCACTAGGACATTTTTTATAATTTACTGTTGAAGTTGTAAAATCTGTTGTACAACCACTGTTTGTGGTGTTTAAAGTAAATAAACTAGTAGCTCCACTAACATAAAAGTTTGGGCTTAAGAAAGTTTCGGAGCATACGTTTACGTTTGTTTGAACATTATAAACGTTGTTTAACCCTATGTCACGTAAAAAATTCTCTTCTTTTAGTAGATTTTGATCTACGTTTTTTTCATTATCCCTATTTACACACAAAAATCCCATTAAATATTTTCTATAACTGTTAGTGTTACACTTGTAAACTTATTCCTATATGACAAAATGTCAATATCGTTATCTGAAGGTTTTAAACTGTTTGGTGTTTCAATGGTAAAACCTAAATCTTTTGTTGGTATAATATTGTCAGTTTCTGTTTTCGGTAATTCCCCAGTAAAACCGGTAGAATTACCTAATGTCGCAACGGAAACAATAACTTCTGGTACGTTACTTGAGATGGACGACCTATTGGCTTCTGAAGATTTATTACCACCCTCTTCAACGTTAATAAGAGATACTTCCGATTCTGTTAAATCAAAACCACAAACATTTATTATAGAACAAGGTTCATTACACCAACGTTCTCCAGAAACCCATATAGCTGTTGCCGGTGTAAATTGTTCCATAAATGGAACCCAAAAACTTTGTACCTGTTTTTTATATTTTTCTAAATTTAATAAACTTAAATATGTGACATTTATTTCTGTTGTTGCCGATGTTATAACACTGCCACTATAACAATAAATCGTACCTGCCGATAACGTATACCCACTAGAGCAAACTAAAGATGTACCACTAACAGGGCAATCGGCACACATGTCAAATGTTAACCAAAGTTCTTTTGAGTTTAAAACTAAATTACTGTGTTTTTCATAAACACTTGATTGTTCCCAATAGTTTGTATATCGCCAAGGAATTTCAGCGTCTGGACTTGGAGCGAAAGTTCTATTGATTGTGCCTTCACCAGCTATAAGACCAAAACTACCGTCGGCTCTTTCAATGACATCATATTCTGATATACCAACTTCAGGTAACCCTGGATTGTAAACCCAAGATTTTTTATTATCAATAACTTTAGTTAATTCAAAACCAGGACATTTAATATCATTAACAACTAAAGATTCACTGGTTCCTATACATAGAACACCGATTCTGTCTACAAAAACATCGTATTCACAACAACAATTTAAACCCGTATCTATTTGTAGGACAACATCAAAAATATTTGTTGTTGTTGACGGTGGTAATGTTGTTTTTAACTGAACCCAATTATCAAAGCCGTCAGATTCTGAATTATAAGTAACAACTTGGGTTAAAGAGTTATTTAAATTCGAATCTGATAACGAAATTTTTGCCGTTATCGGATTGGATGTATTGTAACAACAAGGGGTTATTTGGGTATTATCTGGCATTTACTTTAACTATAAATATTTAACAATCGTTTTTATCCACTTTTTTAGGTATATTTGTACCTATCTTTAAATTTAACAAACTATCTTTAGATGAAACCGTTTTAACCACTCTTTTATTAACATTATTTGTAATATTAGTACTTGAATTGGTTCCACTTTGAGTGGTTGGTGTTCCTTGTTTAGATGAGAATGTTCTAGAGTTAGCCTCTGGGATATAAATATTTGGTGACCTACTTAAAAAAGTATCTTCGTCTATTACAGTACCGTCTACTGGTACGCCAGGAAGTATTACGCCACCACCTTCACTAGAATTACCACCTACCGGTGTAACTACCACGGTATCTGGTGGTGTTGGTTCTATTGGGATTACAACTTCAGGTTCAGAAGTTAAAGGTGGTTCTGATGTTATTAAACCTGTGTTAGGTGAAATAGTAATTTCTGAAGGTGGTTCTTCTTGTGAAATTATAACAGAAGAACTATTTTCAACAATATTTTCCGGTAGGTTACAACTATTTTTAGGTGTTCCAAAATAAACCCACATAAAAACTTCAACCCCACTTTCACAAGGTTCCACTGTTACTTGGTTTTCGTTTAAATTAAATGTAACTGGTAAGCAACTAGCCGTTTGCTGAGACGCATAACAATAAGGATTTTCCCAATGCCATGATAAATTATTTTCGGTTTTTAATTTTAAACAACATTCTTGTGATATCGAGCTTGTTGTTCCTTTTTGTACTACAATTTGTACTGAATTATTATAACCATCAAAAGAATTTAAAACCTGTACATCAGTTAAATTACAATTTATAACCTGATCTGGCGGCGTAACTGGATTGTTACACATACAACTATTGCCATCCCAGTAACCAGGTGCGGGTGATATTTTAGAACAATCAGATTGTGATACCAAACTAGGGGTGTTAGTGGTAACACCAAAATTAATATAAACACCACCTTTAACAGTTAACGCATTACTTAATAATAACCTAGCCTCAGTTAGGTCCGGAATACCGTCATTATTACCGTCATTACTATTGTTTATATTATTTATTATATAGGTTATGTCTGGTTGTGACAACCCCAATGAACTACCTATAATTGTAAAATTTTGTGAAAAAAAATCTGTAGGTAAGTTTAAAAAACCGTCTATAGTTGATACACAATTTGCAACACTATTTTCTACTGTGTTTTCGTTTTGACAAAGACAAATACCGTTTGATTGGTAACTGTAGTTAAGTTGTAGACAACAGGTTTCATTTATTAAATCCCCTGTGTCAAAATAAGTAAGAAAAGAACCCCCATTATTAACTGTTTGAACTAAATTAGTCCATAATGAAAGGTTGCTTATTTGTATACTTTGACCGAACTCTGATGTGTATATGTTATCCCAAACATCAAAGCTACTCAAACCAACACAAGTAACTTCACCACCTTCTGGACAAATATTTGTTGGTGGTTGTACGTTATAATAACAATTACCGTTTGCATAAATATAAGTACCTCTTCCTATTATAGATGATAAAGTACTAGAATTACAACAATCTTGTGGTATCGGTGCACCATTAACCAAAACCTCACCGTTAATCCCT
>Ga0247837_1009635_pt1 | contig 11466 bp, 15 predicted proteins | sample LaCtaG_2_FD_187115 | JGI IMG/M metagenome (GOLD analysis project Ga0247837, IMG submission 187115) | Freshwater microbial communities from meromictic Lake La Cruz, Castile-La Mancha, Spain - LaCruzMarch2015_14.5m | ecosystem: Environmental > Aquatic > Freshwater > Lake | place: Spain: Castile-La...
TGTTATTAGTTTTAAAAATTTTATAAGATTTATTTTTATAAATAGTATCAACCATAATAGCATTATGTTAATTAAAAAATATGAGTTTAAGATTTAAAAATTTTAGCAATTTAAAATATGAAGGTGGATTATCTCAAATTAAAAATATTAAAAATTCAATAAAACTCTCTGCAAATGAGTCTGCTTTAGGACCTTCAAAAAAAGCTATCTCTGCATTTGTTAAAGAAAGTAAAAAATTATCCAAGTATCCGGACGGAAATTCGAATATTTTAATACAATCAATATCAAAAAATTTAAAACTAAATCCTAATAATATTATTATTGGTAATGGTTCTGACGAAATTATTAGCTTAGCTTGCCAACTTTTTTTAAAACCAAATGATGAGGTAATAGTCACAGAATATAGTTTTTTAATGTATAGAATTTATACTAAAACCCATGGTGGCAAAGTTATCATAGCTTCAGAAGATAACTTTAAAGCAGATATAGGCTCTATATTAGCAAAAGTGACCACCAAAACTAAAATTGTATTTTTAGCTAATCCAAACAATCCAACAGGAACATATTTGGATAAAAATGAGATGCTGTTACTTAGAAAAAAATTGCGTAATAATATTTTGTTAGTTGTTGATGACGCTTATTTTGAGTTTGTTATTAAGAAGGATTATGTTTCTGGTTTAGATCTATTCAAAAATTTTAATAATGTTCTTATTACTCGATCTTTTTCAAAAATACATGGTCTTGCTAGTTTAAGACTTGGCTGGGGATATGGACCTAAAAATATTATTTCAGGCATGAAACTTATAAAGCCACCATTTAATGTTAATTCAGCAGCACAAGTAGCTGGCACCGAAGCATTAAACGATAAAAACTGGTTAAAAAAAAATATAGACCACAATACTAAGTGGGCAGATATTTTCTTTGAAAATTTTGTAAATTTAGGAATCCTAACAAATGTTCCCATGGCAAACTTTTTTTTAATGCATTTTAATAATAAACAAATAAATGCAGATCAAGTATTTGATAAATTTATTAAATCTAAAATTATATTAAGAAAAATGAAAGCTTATGGATTGCCTAATGCATTAAGAGTGACAATTGGAAATAATACAGAAAATAATCTATTTTTAAAAACTTTAAATAGAATTTTTAATGTTTAATAAAATAACAATAATAGGCCTAGGCTTAATAGGTTCTTCAATTGCAAGAGCAATTAAAAAAAAAAAATTATGTAAAAATTTGATTGCTCATGATAAATCAGAAACAGTTTTAAAAACAGTTTTAAAACTTAAAATAACAAATCAAACTGAAAAAAATTTAAACAAAAGCGTTGAGAATTCCGATTTAGTCATTATCTGCACACCGTTAGGAACTTACGAAAATATTGTCTCTAATATTAAAAATAGTTTAAAAAGAACATGCATTTTAACTGATGTTGGTTCTGCAAAAATTTATGTAACTCAGATTGTAAGTAAATTAATTAATAAAAATACAATTTGGATACCAGCTCACCCTATAGCAGGCACTGAACAAAGCGGACCTAGAGCGGGTTTTGCTGATTTATTTAAAAATAGATGGTGCATTATTACTCCAATCAATAAAAAAAATTCTATTCATGTAAAAAAATTAAATAAATTTTGGAAAAGAATTGGATGCAAGGTTCAGCATATGTCAGCAGAGCATCATGATAAAGTTATGGCAATCACTAGTCATATTCCTCATTTAATAGCCTACAATATTGTAGGTACTGCAGCTAATCTTGAGAAAGATACAAAGTCAGAAGTTATTAAGTATAGTGCCAGTGGATTTAGAGATTTTACCAGAATTGCTTCATCAGATCCTGTAATGTGGAGAGATATAGCACTAAATAATCGCAAACAAATTCTTCATATGTTAGATAAATTTAATTCTGATTTAAAAAAATTAAAAGGAGCAATTTTAAAAAGAGATAAAAACAAACTGTTTAAGTTATTTTCTAAAACTAGAAAGATTAGACAAGCCATTGTTAAAGCTGGACAGGATATTAATACTCCTAATTTTGGTAGGAAAAATTAATTATATATTTCTTTTTCCAGTTTACTCATAAAATCATTAGTACTTAAACCTGGTTCAATTGGTTTCTTAAATTCAATACAAATCTCCCCGGGAAATCTAAAAAAACTATCTTTTGGCCAAACATCACCAGTATTTAATTTAACAGGTATACAGGCAACGTTTGCTTTTTCATAAATTCTTGAAACTCCCTTTTTTAAGGGAACTCTTTGATTATTTTTAATTCGAGTTCCTTGTGGAAAAATAATTAAAGGAGATCTTTCTTTATTAATAGTTTCTGCAGTTTTTTCTAAAAAGACAAAGTGATCTTTAGTCACCTTTTCTCTACGAATTCCTATAAATCCTAATTTTTTTATGCACCATCCATAAAAAGGTATTTTAAATAATTCAGCTTTGACAATAAAAATCGGAGCATTAAGCACAGCATTAAAAACAAAAGTTTCACAAATAGACTGATGTGCAGATGCTATAAAAAATTTTCTATTCTTTGGGATATTTTCTAATCCTTTAAATATTATTTTTGTATTAATGATAAATCTTACACAAAAGATAATATAGAAACCTAGCATTCGGGCTAAGAACTGCATTGCTGTTTTTGGCATTACTAAAGTAGGCAAAGCTAATAGCGTTGAAAAAAAAGATCCACAATACGTTGCAAAATTAAACACCAGAGACCTTAAAAAATGCATTTAATTAATCAAAGCTTCTAACTTTTGCCTTGGTCTTATTACTTGATATTTATTTTTACTAATTAAAATTTCTGCACAATAGGGCCTCGTATTATAATTTGAGGCTAAAGATCTTCCGTAAGCTCCAATATTATTAATACAAACATAATCACCTTCATTGAGTTTTTGATATTTATTGTAGGAAATAAATGTATCAGAACTTTCACATACAGGACCGACAAACTCGGTGTTTTTATTAATATTTGAACTATTTTTTAATAAAGGATGAATTTGATGTTTTGCACCATATAGAGCGGGCCTGATTAAATCATTCATTGCAGCATCAATAATTACGAATTTTTTTTTGGAAACATCTTTTAAATAAATTACTTTAGAAACTAATATTCCGATATTTCCACAAATAGATCTTCCGGGTTCAAATATAATTTCTACATTATTTGTCTTTTTAAAATTAAAAACAAGATTTGAATATTCTTTTAAATTAAAATTTTTCTCATCATCTGAATATGGAATTCCAGTCCCTCCTCCTAAGTCAATATATTTTAGATTAATTCCAATTTGATTTATCTTTTTATTAAAATCTGAGAGTGCATTTAACACTTTTTTAAAAGGATTAATCTCCATAATTTGCGATCCAATATGAACACTAATGGCTTCAAATTTTATATATTCATAATGATATTGATTATTGAATATTTGCAAGCAAGCATTCATCGTAACACCAAACTTGTTATCTTTTTTTCCTGTAGATATTTTTTTATTAGTTTTTCCAGAAATATTAGGATTAATTCTAATTCCCACAGAAACAATTTTATTATTTTTTTTAGCAATCCTATTAATAGTTATTATTTCAGCTTCGGATTCTGCATTAATTAAAAGAATTTCTTTTTTAATTGCAAAATCTAATTCTTCCTCTGTTTTTCCAACTCCAGAAAATACTATTTTTTTTGGTGAAATTCCTGCTTTTAAAGCAATTTTTAATTCACCAATTGAAACAACATCTGCACCAGAACCAAGTTTTTTTAATTCAGAGAGTAGCCTTAAATTTGAATTTGATTTTACTGAAAAACAAATAATCGGGTTTGTTGTTTTAAAAGTTTTTTTAAAATTGGTAAAATTAAATCTAAGTTGACTTAAAGAATAAAGATAAAAAGGTGTTTTAATTTTATTTGCTATTTTTGATATAGCAATATTTTCATAAAATAATTTTTTATTTTTGAATTTGAGAAAATTCATTAAATAATTTTGATATCAATTTTAGTTTCTAAAGATGGTTTTTCAAAATTACTATTAAACGATTGATAAACAGGGTTATTTTTTACACCACAAGATGTCGTCAATAAGATTAATAATACTAATAAAACTCTAGTCATTTAAACTCTTTTTGATATTTGTTTATCATTTTATTAACATTAAATGGTGACGTCCCGCCATAAGATTTTTTTGAATTTACTGAATTTTTTAAATCAAATATTTTTAACACATCTTTTTCAACGCTTTTTTCAACTTTTTTAATTGTTAAAAAATCTAACTCATCAAGAGTTTGATTATTTTTCTCAGCGATATTTACAAGAGTTGCAGATTTTTTGTGAGCATCTCTAAAAGACATTCCTTTTTTTACTAAATAATCCGCAAAGTCTGTTGCGGTTGTAAAACCTAGTTTTGCCGCAGCTAGCATTTTTATTTTATTTGGCTTCATTCCGTTTACTAACTCTGTTGCAAGCTGAATATTTAATAAAAGACTATCGTATGCATCAAATACACTTTCTTTATCTTCCTGCATGTCTTTGAAATATGCTAATGGCAGCCCCTTCATAGTAGTTAGCATAGAGGATAATTGACCAAATATTCTTCCTGTTTTTCCTCTAATTAATTCTGCAGAGTCAGGATTCTTTTTTTGCGGCATAATTGAGGATCCTGTTAACAAATTATCTTCTAGGGTGATTAAATTTACTAAATCTGAATTCCAAATAATAATTTCTTCAGCTAGTCTTGAAAGATGAACCGAACATAAAGACGCTATAAATAAAAACTCGATGACGAAATCTCTATCAGAAACAGAGTCAATGGAGTTGTCAGTGGGCTTTTTAAATCCGAGTTTTTTTGAGGTAAAATGTCTATCAATATTATATGAAGTTCCAGCAAGAGCAGCTGATCCTAAAGGATTTTCATTAATACTTTCTAAAAAGTTTGCAATTCTTTTTTTATCTCTTTTAAACATTTCCACGTAAGCCAATAAATAATGGGAGAAGAGTACCGGCTGCGCATTTTTAAGATGTGTAAACCCAGGCATAATCACATCGGTATTTTTTTTAGCTTTATTTAAAAAACTTTTGATGAGTAAAGTTAAATTTTTATCAACGTTATTTGCAGATTTTTTAATCCAAAGTTTAAAATCTGTTACAACCTGGTCATTTCTAGATCTTGCAGTATGAAGAAAACCAGCATGGTCTCCAATAATTTCAAATAATCTTTTTTCAATATTTAGATGAATATCCTCATATTCTTTCTTAAATTGAAACTTATTTTTTTGTATTTCTATTTTAATTTTCTTTAAGCCAAAAATAATTTTTTTTGCAGATTCATTTTTAATAATTTTTTGTTTTGACAACATTTCGCAATGAGCAATAGATGCGTCAATATCCTCATTAAATAATCTTTTATCAATATCAATTGATGAATTAATGGATTGCAAAAGTTTTGATGTAGGTTTTTTAACTCTTGTACCCCATACTTTATTTTTATTTTCTTTAGTCATATCTTTAATAATATATAAATCTAAATCATGTTTTTTTTGCGTAATATTTTAAAATATTTAGTTTATTCAATTAGTTTATTGTTATTTATTACTAATCACTCTTTACCACAACCAATTAAAGATCTTCCTTTTAAGAATATAGTCGTTCATGAAATACCAAAAGAAATCATTGGCGAAGAATTTATAGATTTCTCTGGAAAAAAATTTAAATTTAATAAATTTGATCAGGAAATTACTCTTATTAATTTTTGGGCAACCTGGTGTGTACCATGCAAAGAAGAGATGCCTTCTATTGATAAATTAGTTAACATTTTGGGAAAAAATAAAATAAAAATATTTGCAATTAATCTTGAGAAAATAAATAAGAAAAAAACTGACAAGTTTTTAAGCGATTTAAAAATTAAAAATTTTTCTACTTATTATGATCCTAATTATGTTCTTGCTAATAGAATTGGACTTCGAGGTTTGCCAACAACTTTAATTATAGATCGAAATGGCAAAGAATTAGCAAGAGTTATTGGTTCAATAGACTTTGCTGATGAAAAATTTATTTCTTGGTTAAAAGAATTGTAGAATTAGTTCTTATAAAAATAAAATAAAGTCATCAAAATAACTATAGCAACAAACTGTGCGATAACTCTCAATTGCATTAATTTGTTACTTTTTCTCTTATCATCGATATTACTTCCAAGAAAAAACGATTTTAATCCACGAATAAGAATTACCGTTACTACTATCAAAGCAATTATAGCAATAATTCGACTTAAATCTGACATTGATAAATAGTTATCATAAAATGATTTAAATTATATAAAATAAATTTTAATGAAATTAATTGAAGAAAATATCTTTTTAAAAACAATCTCCCTACAACAAACATCTCCTGTTGCAAAATCTTTAATTGTTTTTTGTCACGGATATGGCGCTGATGGCAAAGATTTAATTAATATTGGAAATTATTGGCAAAGGTTCTTACCAGATTCTTATTTTACTTCACCAAATGCACCAAATATTTGTTCAGTAAATCCTGGGGGGTTTGAATGGTTTGATTTAATGAGTCAGGATAAAAACAAAATAAGTTTTGAATTAGAAAATTCAATAAACAAACTAACAGAGTTTATTAACGCAAAACTCAAAGCATTAAGTTTAGATCATTCAAAGCTTTTTCTTATTGGTTTTAGTCAAGGAACAATGATGTCTTTACATTATTCTTTAACAAATAATAATATAATTGCAGGGGTTGTTGGGTATTCAGGAAAAATTTACGATCCTACTTTATTAGAAAAAAATATTAAATCTAAACCACCAATTTTTTTAATGCACGGCGATGATGATAATATTGTTCCATTAGAAGAAATGCTAGAAGCAAAAAATTTTTTAATTAAAAATAAGGTAAATTTAAAAACTAAAATTTTTAAAGGTTGCGGCCACACAATTCCAACTCAAGGACTAAGTTTAGGTCTAGAATTTATTAACATTAATAAGAAATAAATATTTTGATTAAAAATAAAATTAATATATCAATAAGTTATTAAATGATTATAAAAGAAATTAATTCAGTACCATTAGATAAGTGTCCAGCTCTCGTATTGAACGCAGATTATAGGCCACTAAGTTATTACCCTTTATCACTCTGGTGTTGGCAAGACGCTGTTAGAGACGTATTTTTAAATAGAGTGACCATAGTTTCTGAATACGATCGTGAAATTAGAAGTCCTTCTTTCTCGATGAAATTGCCAAGCGTAATATCACTAAAAAAATATATCAAACCCTCCGAGTTTCCAAATTTTACAAGATTTAACGTTTTTTTAAGAGATAGGTTTTCCTGTCAGTACTGTGGAAGCAATAAAAATTTAACATTTGATCATGTAATACCAAGATCAAGAGGAGGAATCACTTGCTGGGAGAATGTAGTTTCTGCTTGTTGCACATGTAATGTAAAAAAAGGTGGTAAATTACCAAGTGTGAGCGGAATGATTCCCAAAATAAAACCATATCGTCCAACGGTTGAAGAATTACACGACAATGGAAAGTTCTTCCCGCCAAACTTTTTACATCAAAGTTGGTTAGATTATTTATATTGGGACGTTAAATTAGAAAGCTAATATTTTTTTGTTATAGCTATTGCAAATTTAGAGCTATTTTTTATTACAGAATCTAACAAAGAATATAACCCATCATTATTAGCGCCCAGTTCTTCAGCTTTATCCTTGTGCTCTAATTCTTCTTCTCTAAATTTTTCAAATTTTTTTTTTAATTCTTTTTCTTCTTTAAATTTTTCAGATAAAATATCGATTTGTTCAGCATAATGTCCTCCAATCACTTCTTCCACTGAAGATGTACATAATGTTGTAGCTTTTTTTCCAAGTAAAGCAGTTCCAAAACCCAATGCCGTCCCTAGTAGGTCCCAAATTGGCAAAAGAACAGTGGGCCTAACTTGTCTTTCAATAATTTGTTCTTCAAAGAATTTAAGATGTTCTAATTCATGATCACGCATTTCTTTAATAATATTTTGAAGTTCCGGATCTTTGTTTAAAAGTTGTAAAGCCTTTAATTGCCCTTCATAAATTTTTATGGCCCCACGCTCTCCTGCGTGGTTGACTCTTATCATTTCATCTATCACACGTTTTTTTTCATCCATAAATAAATCTTATAGTAAATAGAGGTTAAAATTAATGATAAAATTATATTAATCGAAGCTAATGAAAAACCAAATAACTTAAAATTCACCTCTTTACATGATGAGGCTAAATTACTCTCAAATTGCTTTAAGATTGCATCTTTAGATAAATTATTATTACTTAAGGTCTTACAGCTCATAGTCTCTTCTATAAAACCAGTTTCTATTCCTACGTGATAAACAGATAATATTATGCTCACTAAAGAAGTAAAAATAATTAATAAAATTAATAAAATTTTTAAATCTTTTTTTAAAAAATAAATTATGGAGAAAAGAATAATGATATAATAGGTATAACGTTGGTAAATACAAAGTATACAAGGTTTAATTTTTAAAAAAAATTCAATAAATAACGCTGATAAAATAATTAAAATATTAATTAATAGAATTGCTAAGAAGTAATTAGTAACTTTATTCAAGCAGCAAAATAATGTGGAAATTTAATATAAAATAAATACATGCTTGATAGTACAATTATAAAACTGCCTACTACCCAAAGCATAAAATTAGTAAATCTTGTCTCAATTTGTCTTTGAATTTTAGGACCATACTTTGAAAATAAATACGTTAATAAAAAATATCTAGTACCTCTTGTAAATAAAGCGGTGAATGCAAAAAATATAAAATTAAAATGAACAAACCCGCTGGCGATTGCTAATAAATTAAAAGGCAAAGGGGTAAATCCAGAAATAAATAGTATAACAATAAATGCTACCATCGTACTTTTTTTATAAAAAATTGATAAAAATTTTTGTGGGTCATCTACTCCGGAAAGTTCAAAAATATGAACACCAACTTTATAAAACATAAAACTTCCAATTCCATATGCTACAATTGCTCCAAGAAAAGCGAAAAATGTTGCAATAAAGAAAGTTTCTAGCCATTTTTTTGGTTTAGAAATTGACATTGGAATTACAATTGCATCCGATGGAAAAGGAAAAAAAATATTCTCTATAAAACACCAGGCAGCAAGAATATACTTAGCAAATTTGTGTCCCGCTAAGCTTATAAGTTTATTTAATATATTTTTTAACATTAATTTGTCATGTATATTTGAATTTTAATAATTAAAAAATGAAATTTAAATTTGAAATTATACAACTATTGATATCATTAATTATATCCCCAATAATTTTTTATATTATTATTGGAGTAGCTAAGCTTGCGGGCGCTACATACAATATAAATCACGGTGATGCTTTTATTATTTGGGTGTTGTTAGCAATTTTAGTAAAATTGAGCATTCATAGTAAATAGTATTTTAACTGCGGAAGTGATGGAACGGTAGACATGATAGACTCAAAATCTATTGCTCGTAAGAGTGTGAGGGTTCAAATCCCTCCTTCCGCACCAATTAAAAATAATATTTCACAAAGATAAAAACTAGAATTAATAATAATGCAGTTATTAAAGTTAGAATATTTAAGTATTTTTCTATAAAATTTTTTATACTTTCACCAAATTTCCAAATTAAAAAACTTATTGTTAAAAATCTTATTGCTCTTGAAATAAAGCTTCCAATTATAAAAATCCAAAAATTAAACTGAACGAAACCACTTCCAATAGTTAATAATTTATAGGGAAAAGGCGTGAATGCATAAAAGAAGACAAACCAAAACTCCATCTCTTTGGAGATAGAATTAGTAAATTCTAAAAAGGAGTCTTGATAACCGTAAAGGCTAATCACTTTAGCGCCAATAGTGTCGTAAAAAAAATAACCTAAATAATAACCTAAAGCGCCGCCTAGCACTGAGCTGACTGTTACTAAAAACCCAATAATCATAGCCCTATGCCTTTTGACCAGCTGTACTGGAATCATTAAAAAGACTATTGGAATTGGAAAAACGCTACTTTCAATAAAACTAATAAAATATAAAACTTTTTCAGACTGTTTCTTTAAGCAAAGTGCTAAAATTTTATTATATAAAGATCTCATTATAAAAAGCTTATATATTTAATTTTATTATTAGCATCTAAAATAACTCATATAGAATAAAATTTTTAAAAAAGTAGAATATTGTCTATGAAAATTTCAAATTTTAAAAATCTAAATGAAATTTCTTATTTTCAATTTGAAAAATTTAATAAAGAAGAACATCTTTATTTTAACAATCCAAATTTAAAAAAATTTGAAATATATACCTGGAGCGAAACTAGAAGTTATACTCTTAAACTTGCTAAATATTTAAGTGAGAAAAATGTTAATAAAGGTGATCGTGTCCTAATTGTTTCTGAAAATAGACCAGAGTGGCTAATAGCTGATCTGGCGATACTATTTAACGGTGCAATCGCAGTTCCTAATTATACGACTTATACAATCAATGATTTTGCATTTACGATTAATGATTGTAAGCCAGTTGGATTAATTGTTTCAAGTGATCAACTATTAAATAAGATTTTAGAAGCTTGTAAGAAAATAAATTATAAATTTAATTTTATAATATATCTAAATCAAAATAAACTTGATGCGGTTCAAAATATTATTAATTTTTCTGATATAAAAAAAAAAGAAATTAATGAAGAATTGGCTTTATCTTTTTTTAAAGAGAAAAATAAAGATTTATTAAGAGTTGACCCAGCATGTATTATTTATACATCCGGAACACAGGGAACACCTAAAGGAGTGATACTATCCCATGGCGGAATACTAAAAAATTGTGAAGGTGCTTTAGAATTTTTAGATTTTATAAAAAATTCAAGGAGTACTTTTTTAACTTGGTTACCATTATCTCATTCGTACGAACATACAGTCCAGTTTGTTCAATTAACTTTAGGAGCTAAAATTTTTTATTCAGAAAGCTTAGATAAATTGATGAATAATTTAAAAATCGCAAAACCTACAATTATGACTGCAGTTCCAAGATTTTATACAAATCTTGTAAATAAAATAAAAATCAATTTACAAAATCAAAGTAATTTAAAAAAAATTATTTTTCAAAAAACCTTACAGTTAGGTGAAAAAAAGGTTCTTGGTGTTCAGATGTCCTTTTTTGAAAAAATTGTTAATTTTATTTTAGATTTAATTGTTAGAAAAAAAATTAAAAATCAATTTGGTGGAAAGATTAAGGCATTCATCTCAGGAGGAGGTCCTTTAGATTATAACGTTGGTCTTTTTTTGAATTCTTTAGGATTACCAACTTTACAAGGCTATGGTCTTACCGAGGCATCCCCAGTTGTTAGTTGCAACCCAATTAACAAAATTAAAATAGATACTGTTGGAAAGATTTTTAAAGACGTTTCTGTAAATATTGCAAGTGATGGAGAAATTTTAGTTAAAGGTGAAAATC
>Ga0247837_1009639_pt1 | contig 11463 bp, 7 predicted proteins | sample LaCtaG_2_FD_187115 | JGI IMG/M metagenome (GOLD analysis project Ga0247837, IMG submission 187115) | Freshwater microbial communities from meromictic Lake La Cruz, Castile-La Mancha, Spain - LaCruzMarch2015_14.5m | ecosystem: Environmental > Aquatic > Freshwater > Lake | place: Spain: Castile-La...
TGGGCCCGGAGTTTGGCATGATGTTTGAGGGGCACCGAGGTCGCTGGTCGTGGCAGGTCGGCGGAAAGTTTACCGCGGGCTTTAACTGGCAGAACAACATCTACAAGGGATCGAACTTTGCCGAGGCGACAAGTGCCGACTATCTGCGGACAAACTTCGCCGGTGGCGGCCTGACGACTATCAACGTCACCCAGGGCCTCGTGGGAGGGGCCACCGCCACCGTGGTCGAGGTGCCAAACTCACCGCTGATCAACCAGATCTTCCCGACCGGCCAGATCAACACCACCAACGCAGCGGAACATCGGTTTGTGTTTTCGCCGATTGGTGAGTGGCGGTTTGGCGGCCAGTTTAAGGTCAGTCAGGCCATCAGCCTCAACGTCGGGTACACCGGGATGTGGTTGTCACAGATCGCCCGGGCCTCGTCGAACACCGGCTACATCACGGAACTGCGGCCAAAGCAGGAGGTGGCTCGCAATAACACCGGCGCGACAATCTACGTCAATCCGCTCGGTGTTCCGCAGCCTGGTCCTGGGCCCGGCCTGCAGGCGGTGCCACCCGACTACTCGTACGTCGAGACCAGGCTAGCGGCCTTCAATCAAATGACGCCGATCAGCGGTGGCAACGAGTACGTGTTTACCAATGGTGTCGACTTCGGCATCGAGGTCAAGTATTGAGCTGGCCGCGCGGCCATCCCTGGCCCGCGACGCTTCGACGCGGCGGATCCCGCTCAGCCCCCCTCCAGCGCCGCGATCCAGTCGCCGGTCGCGCCGCGGATGGCGGCGAGCTTCTCGAGCCGGGCGACCAGCGGCTGCCAGAGCGGACCGCCTGCCGCCACCTCGACCGGATGCGGGAGGGCTTCGGGGAGCCCGGCCGAATCCACCTGGGCGAAGCCCAACAGGCCGTCCATCCAAGGGAGCGTGTGGCCGTCGAGCGGCATCCCCACCACGCCGGCCACGAGGTAGCCCCGCTTGACCTGCAGCACCGCGCCGCAAATCTCCACGAGCGACCCCACCGGCACGCTCCGACGGCACTCGAGCGACAGCACCCGCCGGAGCATCAGGTTGCCCGCGGGCCCCGCGGCCCGACAGGCGGTGGCGTAGCCGCTCTCGAGCGCATAGCGCAGCAAACTGCCGGCGTAGAGCGTGCCGTGGTGGTTGGCGTCGGCCGGCAGCACGAGCCGGTGGGAGGTCGTTATGGGGGCGGACGGAGGGGTGGGCATGGGGGCGGGTTATACAAAAAGGGGACATCCCCCGTTTCCGCAAACCATCGCGGCCCGCGGAACCGGTGAAAGCCAGGCCACCTGCGGTGGCGGGGAAACGGGGGATGTCCCCTTTTTCAGCCGGCCCGGCGGGCGTAGCCCGGGTCGATCTTGGCCAGTTCTTCCTGCATCGCCTGAATCGTCCGCCGGATCTGGTCGGGCGTGTGACGGGAGGTGATGAAGAACCGCAGCCGGGCGGCCTTCTCCTCGACGGCCGGGTAGAGGATCGGCTGCACGTTGATCCCGCGGGTGAACAGCGCCCGCGAGAGTCGCAGGGCGTTCATCGAGTTGCCGAGGATCACCGGCACGATCGCCGTGCCTCCGGAAGAGCCCGTGTCGAGGCCGGCCTCCTTCGCCAGGGAGAGGAATAGCCGGGCGTTCTCCCGCAGCTGCGACACCCGCTGGGGCTCGCGCTGGAGCAGTTGGATCGCCCCCAGGGCCGCCCCGGCCGCCGCGGGCGGCAGACCGACCGAGTAGACGAAGCCCGGCACCGTGTACTTGAGCCAACGCACGAGCGTGGCTGAGCCGGCGATGTAGCCGCCGCAGCTGCCAAAGGCCTTGGAAAGGGTGCCCATCCAGAGGTCGACGTCGGTCGGGGCGACCCCGAAGTGCTCGCCGGCGCCCCGGCCCGTCGCGCCCATCACTCCGATCGAGTGGGCCTCATCGACCATCAACAGGGCCTTGTGTCGCTTGGCCACGTTGACGAACCGCGGCAGGTCGGCGTAGTCACCGTCCATGCTGTAGATGCCCTCGATCACGACCAGCACGCGGCGGTACTGGCCGCGGACCTGGGCCAGGATCGCCTCGGCGGCGGCGAAGTCGTTGTGGGGGAAGGGACGGCGGCGGGCCCCGGAGAGGATCGCCCCCTGGAGCAGGCTGTTGTGGGCGAAGGCGTCGTGGAGCACGAGGTCACCCGGGCCGACCACGTGGCCGATCACCGTCTCGTTGGTGGCGTGGCCGCCAACGAACGTGACCGCATCCTCGGCTCCCACGAGGTTTGCGATCGCCCGCTCGAGCTCGCCGTGGATCGTCTTCTCCCCCGAGACGAGCCGGCTGGCCGAGACGCTCGTGCCGAACCGGTCGATCGCCCCCTTGGACGCCGCCGTCACGGCCGGGTCACCCGACATGCCCAGATAGTTGTAGGACGCCCAGCTGATCAGCTCGCGGCCGGCGATCGTGGTGCGGTCGCTCGTGAGCCCCTCGTGGACGCTGAAGTAGGGGTTTTCGAGGCCCGCGTCGCGGACCATCGCGAAGTTCTGCTCCAGGGCCCGGACCTCCGGAAACTCCTCGATCTTCCAGGCGTCCCGGGGGATCTCCACGGCCGACCGCGTGGCCTGCACCCTCTCCCGGCTTTCGACCGGCATGTGGTCGATGATCGCCTCGGTCACCTCGCGGCAGGTTTCGATCAGCGGCAACACCTGTTCGGGGAAACGGGCCCCGAAAGCCTCCTCCAGGCTGGCCACGATCTCCATCCGCTCGAGCGAGTCGAGCCCGAGCTCGACGATGTTGGTGTCGAGCGTGAGGTTGCCCGCCCGCTCCTTGGCGATCCGGCGGACGTGCTCGAAGACGGTCTGCACGATCTCCTGCGGCAGGTCGCGATCGGGCCGGTGGGCCCGGGTCGACTCGCCGAGCGGCCGCTGACGGGCCAGCCGCGGCAGCGCGGGATTGGGCGCGACCGCGGGCTGAGCGGGCTCGAGCCAACTCACGTACTGCTCGACCACTTCCAGCGTGCTGTCGAGAAACTGGCGACGGCAGGCGTGCCGCTGGATCTTGCCGCTCGAGGTCTTGGGCACGCTGTTGGGCCGCACGAACACGATCGCCTCGACGGCCACCTCGTGCTCTCGCGCCAGCCGGCTGCGGATCGCGTCCATCGCGGCCAGGATTTCGGTCCGCTCGCGGCGGCCGCGCTCGAGTTCGGCCACGATCACCACCCGCTCGCGGCCGTCATGGTCCACGGCGAACGCGGCCAGCGAGCCTGCCCGCACCAAGGGCGACGCCTCTTCGACCGAGTATTCGAGATCCTGGGGATAGTGGTTGCGGCCGCGAATGATGATCAGGTCTTTGAGTCGCCCGGTCACGAACAACTCGCCGTTGTCGAAGAAACCCAGGTCGCCCGTCCGCATGTAGGGGCCGGGGTTGGGCCGCCAGCGGGCGACCACCTGGGCCGGGGCGTGCGGGTCGGGCTCGGCGAGCATCGCACCGAACGTGGCCTGAGTCGCTTCGGCCCGGTTCCAGTAGCCCTGGGCGACGCTCGGTCCGCTCACCCAAATCTCGCCCACCCGGCCCGGCGGCAGGGGCTCGTGGGTCTGCGGGTCTACGATCAACACGTCTTGGCCGTCGAGTTCGCGGCCGCTGCCCACGAGCCGCCGGGCGTTGGCCGCGTCCTGCCGGACGTGGGCCACGGTGCCCGTCTCGATGGAGATGGAATCGAAGGAGCGGATCGCCGGCACCTCGAACTTCATCCCGCCGGTGACCATCAGCGTGCTCTCGGCCAGCCCATAACAGGGGTAGAAGGCCTCGCGGCGGAAGCCGCTCACGGCGAAGGCTTCGCAGAAGGCGTCGATCGTCTCGGCTCGCACAGGCTCCGCGCCGTTGAAGGCCAGCGACCAACTGGACAGATCCAGCGCGGCCCGCTGCTCGGGCGTGGTCTTCCGGACGCACAGCTCGTAGGCGAAGTTGGGGCCGCCGCTGATCGTGGCCCGGTAGCGGGAGATCGCCTGCAGCCACCGCAGCGGCTTCTGCAGAAAGGCCACTGGCGACATGAGCACGTTGAACTTCCCGCCGTAGAGCGGCACGAGGATCCCGCCGATCAGCCCCATGTCGTGGAAGCTCGGCAGCCAGAACACGCCCGACTGGCTGCGGGTGATCTCAAAGGCCTGCATGATCCGCAGCGAGTTGTGGAGCAGGTTTTCGTGCGAGAGCATCACCCCCTTGGGCGTGCCGGTCGAGCCGCTCGTGTACTGCAGGAAGGCAAGCGTGTCGCCGTCGATGTCGGGGCGTTCCCACCGGTCGCCCCAGGTCAGATCGAGCTCGGAGTCGACCTGCCAGGTGAGGTGCTCGAGGCTCGGGGCGGTCGTGCCCAGATTTTCGAACCGGTCGAGGACGTCGCGGGTGGTGAGCGCCACCGAGGCGTCGGCGTCGGCCGCGATCGCTTGAATCCGTTCGACGGAGCGGTTTTTGCGGGGCGGATAGGCGGGCACCGCGATTGCCCCGCCGTACAGGCAGCCCATGAAGGCGGCGATGAAGTCGAGGCCCGAGGGGTAGAGCAGCAGGGCCCGCTTGCCCGTCATGCCCCGGTCTATCAGCCACGCGCCGACCGCCCGCGCCTTGCGGTCGAGTTCGGCGTAGGTGATGTTCAGCTCTTCGTGCTCACCGTCGACGAGGAATGTGAACGCCCGGTCGTAGGGCCGGTAGGCAGCCCGCTGGCGGAGCAGATCGACGAGTGTGGGCGCAAAAGAGGCGTCGGTGGTCGGATTAGGGATCACGCGCTGAGTGCCTCCGCCCTCGACTCCCCCCGCGCCGGCGGCGGTGCCAGGGAGCCTTGCAAGTTGTCGGCCCCGGCTTCGCCGCGGCACCACAGTTTAGCCGTGCCGCCCACACAGCCGGTAGTTTCGGCACAACCTATTTCGCCCGCCTTTTTGCGGGGGTGGGAGCGGGTGAGCGGCCGGTTTAGGCGACCGGCTCGGGGTCAAAAAACGCCCGTTCGAGCAGCACGAAGCGGTCGGGCCCAAGCTCCTCGGCCCGCGCCTCCGGGCCGAGCCCCATGGTGGCGTAGGTGGCCTCGACCCTGGCCCGCGCCTCCGGGCTGCCTTTCCCGCCGGCCAACCGCAGGAGCACGCCGCGGAGCAGTTTGCGGCGGTGGCAAAAGATGTCGCGCACGAAGGTGTGAAACCGGGCCAGGTCGGGAATCGTCGCCCGCCGCTCGGGCTGGAGGTCGAGCCGGACGATCGCGGATTCGACCTTGGGTCGCGGCCAGAAGACGCTCGGCGGCAGCAGCCGGACGATCTCGCCCCGGCACTGGCAGCCCACCCAGACCGAGAGGGCGTTGTAGGCCGACGCCCCGGCCGCCGTCGTCATCCGTTCGGCCAGCTCCCGCTGCACCGTCACCACTGCCGCGTCGAACGGGCGGGGCAGGGCAAGCAGGTTGGAGATCACCGGCGTGGCGATGCAGTAGGGGAGGTTGGCAACCAGGAGAAACCGCCCCGTGGGCGACGCGGCCCGGGCTGCCTCGACCGCCGCGAGTAACCTGGGCGCGAGCCGATGCTTGGACGCGAGCGCATCGCCCTCAACCAGGGTCACGTTGTCGTGGTCAATCAGCCGGTCGCGGGCCAGTTGGGCCAGCCGCGGATCGATCTCAGCGCTCACGACATGGGCGGCCGCGGCGGCGAGCCGCTCGGTGAGGGCGCCGGTGCCGGTGCCCACCTCCAGCACCACGTCATTGGGTGCGATCTCCGCCGAGCGGGCCAACAGGTCGAGAAGATTCAAGTCGACCAGAAAGTTTTGGCCGCGCCGGGTGTCGATCGTGAAGCCGACCTGGGAAAACAACTCCTTGAGATAAGCCGTCGTCTGCCGCGGCGGGGCGGCCGGCGTGGAGGCTGGCTCGGGTAGGGCAGGAGGCTCGGTTGTCATTGAGCCCCCGGCCCGCGGGCTGCCAGCCACCGCGCGACATACTTAAAGACGAGGTCGGTCTCGAGGTTCACCGCGTCTCCCTCGGCCAATGGCCCGAGTGTCGTGGCGGCGAGCGTGTGCGGAATCAGCGCTACGCTGAAGGTTTGATCGTCGACGTCGACCACGGTCAGGCTCACTCCGTCGATGGCCACCGAGCCCTTGGAGGCCAGTTGGGCGAGCAGGTCTCGGGCCGCGGCAAACCGGTAGGTGGTCCAGTCGCCGTCGTCCCGCCGGCTCGCCAACCGCCCCGGGCCATCGACGTGGCCGGTGACGAGGTGCCCGCCAAGCCGATCGGAAAGCCGCAGCGACCGCTCGAGGTTGACGCGGCTCTCCGCCGCGAGCCGCCCGAGCGTCGTTCGGGCCAGCGTCTCGGGGCCGAGCTGAAACTCCAGCCGGGCGCCGTCAATCTGCACGACCGACAGGCAGCAGCCGCTCACGCACACGCTGTCGCCAAGCGCTGCGTCGGCTGCGATTTTCGCCGCCGCGACCACGAGCCGGACGCCGGGCGGTTCGGGCACAACAGCCACAACCTGCCCCAGCGACTCGACGAGACCAGTGAACATGAATCAGGCACACCCGATTGGGCAGGTCATCCGCACCGGCCCCGGTAGCCAGCGCCGCACACCTCCGCAGGATACCGCGGGATTCGGTGGCAACCATGCCCGTCCCGAAAACCACTTGCACGCGGCTCCCCTGCCGTCACAATCTACGCGTCATAGGCTCGGCCTTCGGCCAATCATCCCCTCGGAGGTTTCATGTCCACGATCGTCGACATCCACGCCCGCCAAATCCTCGACAGCCGCGGCAATCCCACCGTCGAGGTCGATGTGACGCTCGCCGACGGGGCCTTCGGGCGGGCGGCCGTGCCATCGGGGGCGAGCACCGGTGCCCACGAGGCGTGGGAGAAGCGCGACGGCGACAAGGGGGTCTACCTCGGCAAGGGCGTGATGGCGGCGGTCGAGAACATCAACACCCGGATCGCCGAGGAGCTCGAGGGCTGCGACGCGCTCGACCAGACCACGGTCGACGAGTTGATGCTGGAGCTCGACGGCACACCCAACAAGAAGGATCTCGGTGCCAACGCGATCCTCGGCGTGTCGATGGCGGTGGCCCACGCTGCGGCCGAACACTGCGGCCTCCCGCTGTATCGTTATCTGGGGGGTGCGGCCGCCCGGCTGTTGCCCGCTCCGATGATGAACATCATCAACGGCGGGGCCCACGCCGACAATCGGCTCGACGTGCAGGAGTTCATGATCATGCCACTGGGCTTCGATTCCTTCGACACCGCACTGCGAGCCGGCGTAGAGACCTTCCACGCCCTCAAGAAGGTGCTCAAAGACAAGCAGCTGGCCACGAGCGTGGGCGACGAGGGGGGGTTTGCGCCGCAGATCGGCAGCTGTGCTGAGGCGCTGGAGGTGATCCTGGCGGCGATCGGCAACGCCGGCTACAAGCCGGGCGAAGAAATCGCCGTGGCCCTCGACGTGGCCGCCACCGAGTTTTACGACGCCAAGGCGGGCACCTACGCGATCGAGGGAAAATCGCTCGACGCTGCCGGGATGGTGAACTTTTTGGCCGATCTGGCGGGCAAGTATCCGATCGTGTCGATCGAGGACGGTTGCTCGGAGGACGACTGGGCTGGCTGGAAGCTGATCACTGAGCGGCTCGGCGAGCGGGTGCAACTCGTGGGCGACGACCTGTTTGTCACCAGCGTGGAGCGGCTCGGCCGTGGCATCGCCGAGGGCGTTGCCAACTCGATCCTCGTGAAGGTTAACCAGATCGGCACGCTGACCGAGACGATTCAAGCCGTCCAACTCGCCCATCGCTCGGGCTACACCTCGATCGCCAGCCACCGGAGTGGTGAGACCGAGGATGCGACGATCGCAGACCTGGCCGTCGGGCTCTCGACCGGCCAAATCAAGACCGGCAGCGCGTCGCGGAGCGACCGGATCGCGAAGTACAACCAACTGCTGCGGATCCAGGAGTCGCTCGGCGATGGTGCGGCCTACGCCGGCCGCGACGTCCAGGCCCGCTGGCCGGGCGTCTGCTGATCGGGCAGTCCACTCGCCCGCGCTCGGGATTGCCCATGCCATCTCGCCGGACGCTCCCTCCGGCCATCCATGGCCTCCGGTCGCTCGATGCTAGCATCGGCTGGTATCCCGCATCCGCTTCGCATCCTGCCTGCGCTCGCTATCAACGCCGCTCGATTGGCATGGGCAACCCCTCGCAGCCCAACGGTTGACGGGACAGCAGGCAACGGGGTTCGTCTGTACGAACGCCGCGCGCCAGAACGCGCACGAACACGGCCGCCGGGAGGCGCGGCCGGCGGGCGGAGGCCCGCCAAGGCTGCAGGGGGCATGGATGCCCCTGCGGCCGTGAAATCAGTGCGGCCGCCGGGCGGAGGCCCGGCAAGGCTGCAATGGCCATGGATGGCATTGCAGCCGTAAGGCTAGCGCGGGAAGTGGTCGCGGACCACTTCCAGGAACTCGGTGCGGGCCACGACCCGGGAGACGCGACCGCGGAACTCACGGGCTCCGGGCAGCCCTTGGGCGTACGTGCAGGCAAACTTCCGCATCAGGAGCGTGCCCCGCTCCACGCCGAACCGGCGGCAGACCAGATCGTAATGGTGAAGCACGATCTCTCGTTGCTCCGCGAACGTGGGGTCGGGGGGCGGCGCGTCGCCGCGGAGCAGGGCGGCCACTTGCGCGAAGATCCATGGTCTGGCCAGCGCTTCGCGGGCGATCATCACCCCGTCCACGCCGCTCTCCCGCAGCCGCCGGACAGCCGTCTCGGCCGAGTCGATGTCGCCGTTACCCACCACCGGCAGTCGCGACACGCTCCGCTTCACGGCGGCGATCGCATCCCAGTCGGCCTGGCCCGTGAAGAACTGCGTTGCCACGCGGCCGTGCACGGTGAGACAGGCTGCACCCGCCTCCTCAATCTGCTGGGCGACCTCGATCGCGGTTTGGCAGGTGTCGCTGCAGCCCAGCCGGATCTTGGCCGTGACCGGCACGCCGTCGCAGGCCTCGACGACGCGACGGACGATCGTGCCGACGCGCTGCGGATCACGGAGCAGCCAGGAGCCGCTGTGCGCCTTCTCGGTCACCTGTCGAACAGGGCAGCCGAAGTTGAGGTCGACCACGCTCACCTGGAAGTCGCGGGCCAGGCGGCGGCCAACCGCGGCGAGATTGTCGGGATCGTTGTCCCACATCTGCACTGCCAGCGGCCGCGGCTCGTCGCGGACCCCCCACAGCCGATCGGGGTGCTCGCCGCGGGCGGTCTCGAGCCAGATGGCACTGCGGGCGGCGATCATTTCGGTCGCGAGCAGGCCAGCCCCGCCAAACTCGCGGACCACCTGCCGATAGGCGAAGTTGGTGAAGCCCGCCATCGGCGCCTGGAGCACGGGCGGATCGACGACGACCGACCCGATCATGAGCGGGGCCGTGACAGAGGGGGTTGTGGGCAGAGCACCGTTCATCAGGGCCATGGTACCAGCCGTGCCCCACGGCTCACTCGGTCGGGCTGGCCGGCGGAGCCGTGCTCGGCGGAGAAGTGGCCACCGCCGGCAAGCCCGGGGCGGGCGGCAGTGACGCGGTGGCCGGCGGATCGGTCGGCGGTCGCCATTGGATCGGCGTGCCGATCAGCATCGCCACAAACTGGTCGTCGGGAAGCGTGAGTTCCGCCACCGCCATCGCATATTCGGCGATCTCCAGGTTGTAGGTGCGAACGGCCTCCAGAAAATCGAGCTGCTGGCCGACGAGCGCGGCGTGCGCCGCAATCACCGCCTCGATTGGCCGCTTGCCTTTGGCGTGGTCGGCCTCGGCCATGGCCATCGCCTTTTCCGCGGCGCGCACTGCCGTGGCCCGGGCTGCGAGCGCCTCGTGCCGGGCGGGCAGGCTGCGGACGATCGCTCGCACCCGACCCGTGGCAATGCGGTTGGCGAAGATTGCCTCGAAGTGGGTCTGGTAGGGATCGGCCAGCGGCCGGTCGACCGGCCACGGAAGTGGCTCGCTGACGGGCAGTCGGGCCAGGTCCACAAGCTCCTGCTGGGCGGTGTTGAGTCGGGCCCGCGCGTCGGCGAGGTCGGCGCGGGCCGCGGCCGTGGCGACATCAAGCGTGGCCCGGTCGTGCGGGTCGGCTCCTGGGGCCACGAGTTCCAGCCGTTCGAGCGCCTCGGTGCCGCACCGCACGTTGGCGAAACTCACGGCTACTCTCCAGTAGGCCTGCACGATCCACAGCCGCCGCGATCGGTCACCGCTGCGGACGAGCGGCTCGACGAGCTGCATCGGCCGCGCATAGATCGCCGTATCAGCCGGCGTCAGGGGCCGTCCCTGCTGGGCTGCGATCGGCTCGAGCATGCCGCCGAGCACCGCGGCGGATTCGCTCTGCGGCGGTGGCTGGCTGGGCGGCGGCGGCGGGCTGGCGGCAGGGGCCTGGGTCGGCACCGTCATCGGCTGGGCGGGCGGAGGCAGCGCGGTCGGGGCAAGTGAACCGGGCGATAGCGGTGCCGGAGCGGCGGCGGGGGGTGCTGGCGTGTCGGCGGGTACGACGACCGACGTGGTTCCGTCGGCTGCCGGCTCCCGTGCTGGCGGCTGGGGCGGGGCCGGCGCTGGATCCGTGAGCCCTGGCACCGCGCCGCCCTCGGGCGTGGTCGCTGGCGGTGGATCGCCGAGCGGGGCCTGGTCTTCAGCGCGGGCAAGAGCCGCAGCGCAACCGAACACGACCGCCCACACGATCACCCGATCGACACGGAGCCAGGGGCTGGGCATGAAAATCTCCTCTCCAAGAGGCTCACAAACCCGCCGCCAAGCGTCAACAGCAGAAGAATTGCCCCGCCGAGGGCCCGGTGATCCGTGGGATGAAATCTCGAGCGCCGCACCGGGCGCGAACACGGCCGCCGCGCTGCAGCCCTGCGAGCCCGGAAGTGCAAGCAGCCCGCCAGGCGAGCCAGACTTCAAGTTTGCCCCCGCCGGGCCAAGGCTCCGCGGGCCAGGGATGACCACCCCAGCTCCGACTTGCTGAAGGCGTCCAGATCCGGGGAGCGTCGCCAAAGGGTATCCGGGACAAAGGGCATCTGGACAGCCGAGGCGATCCCTCAATCGGATGCGCGCTAGCTGGCGGCATCGAGATAGGGATCCTGGCTCATCTGGATGTGGGCCTCGGCCCGCTGGCGCTCGACGTATTCAAGCACTCGCCGCTGCCGCCGGTGCCGGGCCTCGACCCGCTCCTGGGCGCGTTTGAAGGTGGCGAGCAGCCGCTCGGGGTTTCTGTCCAGCCGGCCGCGCAGGGCGGCCGCGATTCTCTGTGCCCGCTTCGGCCCGTAGGCCGCGATCAGGATCTCGTCGTCCAGGCCGACATATTGCCGCCAGGTGCCCGGGTCGCCCTGGCGGCCGCAGCGGCCGACAAGCTGGCGGTCGATCCGGGCTGAGTCGTGGAGTTCCGTGCAGATCACATGCAGGCCGCCGAGCTCCGCCACGCCCGACCCGAGCTTGATGTCGGTACCGCGGCCAGCCATGTTTGTCGACACGGTGATCTGCCCG
>Ga0247837_1009643_pt1 | contig 11455 bp, 9 predicted proteins | sample LaCtaG_2_FD_187115 | JGI IMG/M metagenome (GOLD analysis project Ga0247837, IMG submission 187115) | Freshwater microbial communities from meromictic Lake La Cruz, Castile-La Mancha, Spain - LaCruzMarch2015_14.5m | ecosystem: Environmental > Aquatic > Freshwater > Lake | place: Spain: Castile-La...
TCGTTATATTAAATATCTAAGTGTGCTTCCACAGTGCAGAAGTTGAGATGCTAAGAGAAACAAATAGCCTATATCCGCTTATAAGAGTCCAACTAGCACTCATCCAAAGACCTTCCCCTCTATTCCCAGCTGTATCGCCTATAATGGAGCCAGCAGCCAAGCCCATTCGCACTCTCATCATCACAGGCGGCCGCCGTCGTCTCATGACCACCTTCCCAGACGGCACGGAAGCAGTGGAAGAGTTCGACCTCACCACCCACGACCTACTGCTCCGAAGAGTGAAAGCGCCCAGCAGAGTGGGCGAAGGCACTTGGGTGTATGAAGTCGGGGAAGAGGTGAAAAGAGGGGAAACGGAGGCAGTCATCAGTCCTTCCGCTGTGAATGTAAGCGGTCTATAGCAGCCAGTGTTCTTTCGTAAGGATACTCGAGGGGAGTTCCAGTGGCGAGTGAGGAATTTGCCATATACTCAGGACGTGTTTTCAGTCACTGCAGACTCTGCGACTGGGAAAATCACAATTCGCACCTCTAACAAGAAGTGACCTCCACATAGGTACTACAAGGCGTATACAGTCCCGGAAATGCAGCGGAAAGCGCTCCCGCTGGACCCTGCAGCCCTGACCTGGACCTTCGAATACAACACGCTCATCATTTCCTATCGGAAGCCTGCGGCCGTACTACAGGAAGAGGAAGCCGTCCGAGCGGAACTAGAACGGATTCGAAGAAGCAAAAGCACTCCCGCCCGTGAAGGAGACGTGGAGTGCGTCCAGCAGTAGCTAAGCCTTATAAACCCTACTGTCTAGCTACCAACAGCTCCTTTAGGCGTGTCAGTTGCACTTTCACGTCTGTTGTATCCTTGAAATCCGCAATGGTGCCCAGTAAACTGCAGTACTCGGGCAAGCAGGCGCTGGACACGACTGCCTGCAGCGCCCCTGCGTACTCCTGCTCCAGTCCCACCCGCTTGCACAGTCTCAGCACCTCTCTATGCAGCAGGACCAAATCCCCCACAATCTGCGCTTCTTCCGCTGTCTTCAGGCTGACGCCCGCACTAAGGAGCGCCTGGGTAATCGGCACAGTGCGGCTTACAGCCAACCGCAGTGCAGGACTCAGTTCCCCTACTTCCCTCCTCCTGCCAATCATGTGAATCAGCAGTGATAAGGCCAACTTCACAGTCTAAGTAGCGCTTACTCCCGCTTCTTTCCAGTTGTCACAGATTTCGCAGAGATATGTGATGAGTTGGCTGGGCTCACTGACGCTGAAGAGGTCTAGGCCTCTGGACTCGAGGATTTCCAGCAGCTTTACCCAGGTGCGGCGGATCCCGGCGATTTGCTGGGAAATGGCGCTGATGCTGTCTTCGGGCCGGGCCACTGTCGTCATTACCCCACAAATAACCCCAGTCAGCACCTCCCCCGGTATCACCATCTGGGGCGTTCTCTTCGCCGTAGCCACCGCATTCGTGACCAACTTCATAAAGCTATCCAGAGTGTCCAAAGACGTGAGTCCATACAGTCTCGCAACTAGAGCGCCAATAGCCGGAATTCCTGCGTCTTTGAGGACAGCAGTGAGTTTCTGTGCTAAGTGAATAGCAGCTTCATAGAGCTGCACAGTGGGGGCGGTTAGGTTCGATGTGAGGAAGTTCGCGATTGCGATTAACTCGGAGTGGAGTTCCGGAGGGAGTTTGGAGTCGAAGCCGGAGATCATTTCGTGGATTCGGTTGAGGGAAGTGGGGGTTAAGGGTGCGGATAAGGAGTTGATGTAGGAGCGTAGATAGGCCTGCTGAGTCTCTAGTCCGATTGCTGGGTTGGCTATTAACAGGCCAAAGGCCTTTATTAGGTGGGAAGCCGTTTGCTCCTCCATGGGTCTACTGAGTCTTCCCTGGATTTCCGTCAGTAGCAGTCCTGCATGCACAATAGCTGCCACTGGCAACTTCAGTATCAACTTATACAGTAAGTACGCACAGTGTGTGGCCATATCAGTGTCCGCACTACTCAACTGCCCAAGCAAAGCCTGCAGCACTGCAGTTAGCTGGCCTGCCCGGGCCTGGGAGTCGAAGTAAGTGCTGTAGCGGACTGCGAACTCCAGGTACTGCTTTATCACGATTTTGTGGGTGATGTCCTTTAGACCACTAGACAGGACAAACCCCACTAACATGGAAAACTTGTTTTCCGACAATATGATTGATTTAAGGTCCAATACACAGTCCGCAAATTGACACAGGAGGAAAAGGAGGACTTCCAGTTCCTCGGCTTTGACGGCTGCGAGGCGGGAAGTGACGTCTTGGACGATTGTCACGAAGTAGTCCAACACTGCGTCCATTGTGCTGGCCACGCCTAGTAAGTTCTTGAATATGTCTGACAGCTCTTTGCGGTATTTGTAGAATTGGTCCTCTTCTTCCGAGTTTTCAGGACCCACGTGTTCAAAGTCACTAGGCAGTTGACACTGCTTCATGAGTACCAAGCAGATATTCCCAATATTGCCTCTTTCCGCCTCAGTGAGCGGCGCAGGCGGCACCAACTGCGTCTTCAGCTTGACCCCCCTCACATACTCACTCACAAACTCAAACACCATCTTCGATATCGTGGGTTCCGGACTGTTCAGCAGCAAAAGCGCCATTTCAATAGGCGCTTGGAGTTGGTTCCAATCCCCACACTTGAGTAACTGGACTCCGACACTGTTCACTAGTAAAGCAGCGGCTGCAGGCTCGTCTGTCAGGTCGAAGTTGAGTCTTTCTATGTGGAGGGACTGCAGGAAAGCGATGACTCCCAGCTGGTTGATCAGTTCCAGTTTCTTGTTTGGGTCCATGCCCTTGGTTATGAGGCTATTCAGACACTTCAAAGCCGGCATTTTGGCCACACTCCTGAATTTCTCCACGAACGGCAAAAACTCCAACGCAGTTTCCAGCGGAATCCAATCTATATAGTCCGCCAACACCAACAGAGTAGCAGTGGCGATTTCCATGCTTCCAGTGGTCAAGTACCCCTTCCACAGGTCTGCTGCAGAGGCGATGACTTGCTTGCGCAGTACTTCTTTGAGGCGGTTGGCCACGGGAGTGATGTGCTCTTCGCGCAGTTCTACGAAGTCTTCATTGAAGACTTTCAGCACGGTGAGGAAGAACTTCTTGGTGGGGTCGCTGGTAGCAGCCTCCATGAGTCTCTGAAAGGCCGTCGGCCAATGGTCAGGAAAGTCGTAAGACAGCACTTTCACATACACCACCGCCAGCTTATTCATCAAACTCGTATGCGTTTGCAGCAACTTCGACCTCGGCGTCAAAATAAGCTCCAAGTACTGGTGCACTTGAGTGCGCTGCTCCAGGGAGTACCGGTCATAGTCCCTGTCCACGATTTCCTGCAAGGACTGGAGGTAGAAAAAGACCAAGTGGAGGGCTTGCGGGTGCTCGAGGTTGAGTTCCAGCGACTTTTCCATGGCGAAGGAAAGGAAAGCGGGGTCCTTTTTGACTGCTTGGGTGTAGGCGAAGGCCTTGTTCTTCACCTCCTGGGTAGACCTGGGGTCGAGCAGGGCTACAATGGCCTGGTCTAGTTCAGACATTAGAAAGCTACTAGTTGGCAGGGATTCGGCTTGAGGTTGCGCATTAGGGACGCTAGTTACGGCGGATTCCTGGTGGGGAAATGAGGGGCAAAGACGAAATTATGCTGATTTCTAGCTTTCTACAATATCCTCTGATCTCATTATTGTAAGTCAATTTAGCTCCAATTTCCACCTAGTGAGGCTATTTCCTGGGCTTTTAGCCAGTATCTGACTCTCAATAGCACCTTACCGCCCGACACTCCCCTAGTTCTATAGAAGTAATAGCTAGGCCTCAGTCTTCTTCACATTGGTCATCTCCAGCACTAGCTCTGCCATCTGCAGCTTCGCTACATCTGATAAGCCCCTGTAAGCGCTCGCTATCTCTGCGTCATGCACACCTATGTGAGTTTCCATCTCCGCCTTGCTGAAGGTCTGGACACAGACTGGGCAGTTCACGGTGCAAGTCTCAGTGTAGGGCTGCACCAAGGAAGCAGGGCAAGCCACAGGGAGCTCCAGCTTGATAGGCGCGGGACTGCCGTTGTCCTCAGTACTTCCCAACCGTCTCAGCTTGCGCAGAGTGTCCTCCGCGCCTCCACTCTTCAGCGCAAGTTTCCACGCCCGCTCGCTATGTGTGTGAGTCCTGTGCACTGCTAGTCCCTTGTGGTTCTGACAGACTTGGAAGCAAGTTCCGCAGGTGAAGGTGGTATCGATTTCCTGCTTGTGGGTTTCTAGTGCGTGGATGTAGACATCGTTGTAGGTGGGGAACTTCCGCTGGCAGATAGGACAGGCGGGCTTGGGACTAATGTAGCGCTGGCGTCGGAAGGTGGAGGAAGGGCGCGTTTGCATGTTTAGAACTATATATGGAAAGCAGCAGGTAGGCTAAGGAGAAGCTTGGTCCCTTCCCAGGATGTATTGCCCTGTAATTGCCTTCAGAATGCCTCCTGGAAGACGACTAAAGTGGCGCTGGTGCGTCCACAGCAATCCTTTGATAGCACTCCAGTCTTTGATACAGATGCTTGCAGCCATTCCGGTCTCTAGATCGCAGATCACTAGCACTCTCCCCTCCATCAGTAAGTACAGTTTCCCTGCGCATACCGCATGCGACCGCACACTTCGAATGCCTCCAGGCAGCTTCCCTGCCTCTTCCGCGAACCTGATTTCAGTGTTATACACTAATACATAGGCAGCTTGCCTTTGTCCTTTCCTCCTCATCATTCTGCGCCCTGCACAAATCAACACTTGCGTCTGAGAGATTGGTATGGCAGTCAAGGACTGGAAGTTAAACCCAGCTACATGTCTCGGAATCGCTCTCGTATGAGCGTAGTTTCCTAGGGAGGATTCATATACCCGCAGTTTATTTTCTTCATTTGCAAATAGCAGTAAAGTCTTGTTATGCAAGCAGGGAGTCATGCATTTGGTGGACTTGTCTAGGTCGTGGAGGACTGTGCGAGTGGACTTGGTGTGTAGGTTGAGGAGTTTGGATTCGCTGCCGAAGTCCAGCAGTTCTGCATCAGAAAACAGCAGGGGAAAGGGCTCGGAGTTGAGTCTCGGCCAAGTCTCAGGAGAGCCTGGGGTGCCTGTGGGTAGTGAAAAGGTCTCTACTTGGGTAGTTGTGGGCTGGTAAAAGCTGCAGTTTGCCACACTCGCCACATACATGACGTTTTCCTTGATGCCGCATCGATACTTGGGAAAGCTTGGCTGTAATGTGCACACTAAGTCAAGTCCGGGCACAGAGTAGACCTCAATTGCTGCTCCATTGGCCTGCAGGCTATACAGCCACCTGCCCTCTTCCATATATTAGCCATCTAGACCTTGCATTTCCCATACCAACTTCATCACCGCCAGCTTCGCTCCGTAGTTCCGCATGCGTCCGAAGGCTTCCACCACTTCCTTCTGATGCGTATTGATATGCCTCAAGCCTTCCTCCCGCTTCAGTCCAAGGTGACACACAGGGCAAGCAGCCAGTGTCTCCACTTCCGTCTTAGTGCAGTCTCGCTTCAGTTCACTCATGCAGTCCGAGAGGTCTATCAAAGTCGAGGCAACTTCCATCCTCCGGGACTTGGCCATTGCCGGCTCTTCCTCTTGACTGCCCGAGTCTCTTTCCATCCTTTGCAGACTGTGATGCATGGTGCGCTTCCTGGAAAGTTTGTAGTGGGCGAAGGCCATGTGCCGCCACAGGCCTGCCTCACTCTTGCAGACCTGGTCACAGCGCCAGCAGACATGACTCGCGCTTAGGCGGATGTGGTGGTCTTCCAGAGTGTGAGTGTACAAGTCATTGTAGTGGTTGAACTTGCGGCTGCAGTAGACACAGCGAGGCTTGTAGCGGTCAGTGGAGCGGAGAGCAGGAGGGGAGGATGAGCGCGTTTCGGCCATTATGGGATAGGAGCTATGGCAGGAGTGCAGTATAGGTGCACACCGTAGACTTCTCGCTGCCTTATCCCGTTTGTGAGAATTGATACTCAACAAAATAAGGAAAAAAATTCGAATTCGCGACAAGGAGAACTGACATTAGACTGATAAGAGAAAATGCATATGGCATGTAGGTGTATTAGCAAACAAGCGAATAGCGCTTGCAGACAGACTGTGCAACTATTAGACTTAGATGATCAATTACCTGTGAATGTGCGACAGGGTGCTAGTGTGAGTAGACTGGACATGAGATTAAACAAGTGCAAGATCATCCCAAGTGAGTGTTGCAATTTTAGATATTGAGTCTCTTCTGGTGCTAGGCGGAAAGCGGCCTTGGATGAACGCGCTGACTCAAATGCCAGCTTGAAATTCTGGGAGCTGGCCTTCTGACCCCATCCTAAGCGTATGCAGAGTTGTGAATATTGGTGCTGGTGTTAGGGCTAATGCTTCTTTAATATCGTGGTGTGCGCTGTCCTTACTATACAAAGGTTTCCATCAAAAAAGTCCTCATCTGTATAGCTTTTATTTTTGTTCGGTTTGCTTTCATCCTCAAATCGTTCATCTAGACTAATCACTTATACTTTTCACATACGTCTGTAATTGCCCTATATCCGCCTTATATATTTCCCAGCAATGAACGAAATTAACCTTTTTTGCGACACATGCGGCCAAGCTGCCTCCACTTTCGGCTTCACCCAGCCCGGCCGCAAATACAAGGTCTGCATCACTCATATACAAGCCCTTACAGACAAGCACTTGACTACCTTCGATATAGCTGCTTTCGGCTTCATTGAATCAGTGCAAGACGCAGGGCTGTTCGAGGAAAGACGGGAACTGAGGAGAAAGGGACTGGGGAATATCGCTGCTTTGGAGAGTGATGGGGACAGGTATTGGGCTGAGTCCTGCCAAAGCCTGGAAACGGGGAAAGCGGAGTTGATGGAAATTGTAGAAACTTGCTACCGGGAAAAGTGGCAGGCCGCACATTCCAATTACGAGCAGGCGAAAATTGCATTACAGCAGCGGAAGCTCAATTTCGAGCGGCTGCTAACGAGCAAACAGTACCAATTGAGTGCGGAAGATGCAGCTCTATGCGAGTCACCAACATCTGCAAGGAGCAATATACCCCCTACTATATCGAAAGAATGGGCAGTACTGGGAGTCCCTACAGCGGAAATACTGCTTGGGAAGCTGATAACTGCGGGGAAGGAAACCGCTCTGCAGGTAAGTGAGCACTGTCCGCAGCTCCTAGTGGCCTTAGACGCGTTACTGCGCAGTTCCGCCCAGCAGACTGGAAACGAAGTTCAGTTGCTCAGTTCCGTACAGGGACGTAAGCTGTATATAGGCTTGAGTGCGCAGCAATGGCTGTGCTCCTACTGCCACACTCTCACTGCGGCTGATTTGCTCTACTCCATGGGGGAATTCTGCATGTGTCATGACTGCTATCGGAAGCAAAGTCAGGCTGCAGAGGTGAAACAGTCGATAACGTGTGATCAATGCGGGGCGGTCTCCCTAATTGATATCCCTGATAGTGCCCTTCGAATCTGGCATTGCCCACTATGCCTTACTCCAAGTCTCCTCAACTCTCCCTAATAGCAAATTAGTGCCTATTAGAGCTCTAAAGTTGCGAGAGGATCTGTCCTTCGGAGTTTCTTTCGGGTATGACCGTCGTCACTCTGATCGAGCACATGTGCCGAGACTCTGTAAACTCCCTCTGGAGGTTGGAAACAATATACTGAGTTGCAGGCTTGAATGCGAACTTGAAGAGGTGGAAAGTGTTCACTCCCGGTGGACGATACAGGAGTCCTGGGACTTTCAGCAGGATATAAACCTCTCCGCAGACTAGGATTACAGCTATTCCGGTGTAGAGAAGGATGGTGAAAAGAAGGGAATTGCCAGATATTGTGAGTTGGCATAGGGATATGAAGACGCTATACAGGACTGCGCTGGTGGTGCATAAGTGGCGGACTCGAATACGCTTGTAGCCGTAGGTACTTGTGAATATACAGAACATCAGTCGAATCGCTGCAGTTCCTAAGCAAATGGAAGCGTGCAGAATGGGATAGTCGTTGCGAATGCCGAGGAATAGGGCGACTAGCACGAGTTGAAATACTGGCGAGGAACAGAGGAAAAGAACATCCGCTCTTACGTTAAGATGCGGCCTGGAGGATTGCCAATAGGGCAGATAGAATACAGCTGCTGCCAAGTATATGAGCAGAGTGAAGACTGAAATCGCTATAGTGTAGGTATGACTGGACGTCCAGCACGTCAAATGGCAGTCCGCAGCCAAATAGCTGCTTTCAAAGGTGACAGCTTCGCCTATATTGGCCACTCCCTGTGTGCAGTTAAATACACTCAATAGGACCATTAAATTGGGCACAAACAGCCAATGCGCGAACCAATACACCCACAGGTCCAGCAGAATATGTCCCAGTCCATATCCATTCTTGCAGAAAGTGCACAAATGCAGCAGCACCACTCCCCCCAGAAACACGCCATTCATACTTTCCACTCCCACCCAAAAGGCTTTGAATTTGCCTTCTTTCAAGTCATGAAACTCAGTGAAATCGCCTATAGACGCACTGAGAACATGCTGAAGTTTGGAACTTGCGAAGGCCAAATTGGCGCTAAGGGCGATTGATTGGACTAAATCCACAAAGACTCCTAACATTATCAGCTCATCATCTGTGGTTATTTCTTTTCTCTCAGAAAGGTGTCGCAGCGGGGTGTTAAAGCACCGCCAGATCAATAAGCCTACAATTACCGCGTACACAAAAAAGGCGAAACACACTCCGATAAGCAAATTGCGCCCTTCTTCGAATCGCTGATTTAATCGATCTTCAAAAGGACAGCCAAGTAAGGATTCTCGGATATTACTTGGCAGCTTGGTAGTTCCGTCTCCCCACACAAAGGTATTATCGATACTCAGTAGCACCATTCCCGCAGGGTCATATACGCCCAAGTGCTTTAAATAAAGGCCTGTGGAGGGGGTATGTTGGAGGGTGTTGAGGGTGTAGCGCATAGGCTGGCGGTCATTTGTGTGCTTCTCGAAGTAGACTAGGCCTGTGCAACCCTTGAAGCGCACACTGCGGAGAGCCTTCATCATGTCAGCGGAGCTGAGGAAGTCTTTACCGGCATGAAGCAGCCAGTCCAAGGCGTGTCCAATGGTGTAGGCAGCGTCGTAGTACTGGCAGGAGAAGGATAAAGGCGGGAAATGAGTTGTCTCTTGGAATCTTTGCTCGAAAGATTTGCCGACAGTTCCTGCAAACACCTCAGGGGAGAGTTGTATGGAGCCGTACATTATTTCCGCCGTTTGAGCAGTTTGTTCTTCATTTAAACCCGTAAAACTGAGCGGAGCAATCCAGCCCCTCCCCACAATCACCAAGTCCCCCTTCCTCATGCCCAGTTCATAGAGTATGAGAGGCACTAGGTCCCAAGTGACAATGGTGATGGCCACTATCACTCTGCACCTGGTGTCTATGATGTGTTGGAGAACCGCTGTGAAGTTAGCCCTGGCCTCCTCCAAGCTTTTCACATTAGAGGATAGCACCTGGAAAGCAGGGTCGTTCACTATTTCAATCCCGCTATTAGGCAATAACTGCTGGAAAATACTGCGGACTTTAAAGCCATCTGCACTATCCACGACTAATAAAGCGCACTTAGTCCAGCCCAGGTGCTTAACCGTTTGAACGATTACAGTATTCACATAGTCGTCCGACAAGCAAACTCGAATGAAGTTGGGGTAATCTGCACTCGAGCTGAGGCGACTATCACTAGTAATTGCGCCTACAACAGGGGTAGTGACGTTGTGCTGGCGGAGATAGGAGATAAGGGGCATAGTGCTTTCAGACCCGATATTATCCATAATAGCCGCTCCTAGTCTGTCTTTGTTGGGTAGTACCACTCTAGCCAGGGCGGCCATATCCGGGGTCAGTGCTCCTGCACTGAAGTTCCAAACCTCGATGTTGAAGTTGCGGAGGAAACTAGGTGAGGAGTTGATCTCGCTAAAGGCCAATAGAGCCGCGACAGTCACTGCGTAAGTCCCTACAAAGCCATACACCGGGTCAGTTTCCGCAAAGTTTGCACTGACTGGGAGAGAGGCGGAAGAGGTGTGGGCGAAGACAGTGGAGTTGCCCAGGTAGTGAATTGGGACTGTTATAGTGCAGGTAGAGTTTTGAACTTGTCCCACCAGGATCTTCGTGGAGTTCTGCACATTGAGAAGGACAGGGTCGTCTTCTAGGAATCGGACATGCGTAGGGATGGTGGATTCCAGGAGAGCCTTGGCATCAAGAGATTGAAGGTACAAAAATGGACTGAGCAGACTAAACAGCTGGGCAGCTGCCTGCTCCTCAGTGGAAAGGGAGACTTCATCCCTCTCCGCTACTATCAAATTCCCATTCCTCAGACTATCCTCCAAATCCTGGCTGCCGAGGAGGTAAAGAGAACTATATGTGGGCAAGAGGTTTGCATAGCCCGCTCCGCCTATGTGCATGTGAAATTGCGCCTTCAGCACTTCTTTCGTTAGATTTGGTCGAGTCGTGAAGACAGTCATTCGGTTTCCCCTGGGTCTCAGTACTTTCCCCACGTAGGATTCCACCGAGTCTATATTTGACATGAGTAAGGGTTCATAGAGCACTGTGGAGTTGAGTGACCGCAGAGCTTGAACTACGTGCATTGAACAGGTCGAAGAGTCCCCTACTAAGTTGACAGTGCGGAGGCCTAAACATCGCAGGGTGGGGTCTAAGCTAGTGGCTAGCCTGTCAAAAGTTCCGCCGAAGTAATATGTCCATTCAGAGTTCTCAGCTTTGGCAACAGGTCCCAGGACTAGCAGGGGAACTCGCAGTTCTTGGCTGAGGGCTGTAAGTGTAACAGTAGACAGCTCTTCGAAGGTTGCATCTAGGAGCAAGTCTGCGTCGTTCACTGCAGTGGCTTGCGCGAGGGAGAGGCTGGAAGGGAAGAAAGCGGCTAGCGCTGGTGGCGTAGAGACACTGGTCACAGCGTAGTAGCGTGCGGAAATCAGATGAAACATGAGCAGAAGCCCGTCTAATCTCATCTATTTTTATATTCGTCCATGCCCTTTCGGGGCGATGGGCATTTCTATCATATGACTGCGGCATTTGTGTAATTTAAAGGCTAGAATTGGTATTTGCACCTCGCAAACGGTCTATGACGTGGTTAGTCCGCGGTATGTGTAATCTACTCTTTTACCCTTTTATTTTCTCAAAGCGCACATTTCTGCCTGCATTTCCTCCATAGAGAGGTTCAATATCAAGGAAATTACCAAATCTTTCCCAAACCTGCTCTAAATCCACTTTAAAATATGACTAGTGAGTCACTAAGTTAATCCGAATTCCCTTCCTTCTGAGTCGCGGGCACCAATACCACTGTCTATCCGCATTAACGCCGAATGTGAGACTTTTGAAAGGGACCATTACTCTATTACAAGCTGCAAGTTCAGAGAAAGTGCGGGTATAAACTCAGTTCACAAGAATCGCTTTCTCTGGTGCACGAAGTGTCTTTGTAATTC
>Ga0247837_1009646_pt1 | contig 11448 bp, 3 predicted proteins | sample LaCtaG_2_FD_187115 | JGI IMG/M metagenome (GOLD analysis project Ga0247837, IMG submission 187115) | Freshwater microbial communities from meromictic Lake La Cruz, Castile-La Mancha, Spain - LaCruzMarch2015_14.5m | ecosystem: Environmental > Aquatic > Freshwater > Lake | place: Spain: Castile-La...
AGCCGTAGTAGTCGCCTGGACGCTCCCATACAGACCTGACTTGAGACTTGAGACAGGAGAGGCTGGAAACTGAGGGAGACACTGCCTGGTACTTCTTGGAACAGCCTAAAAATCCTAAGTAGTGCTCGTCTATCAGAGCCAGAGAGTCTAGACAGCCTTCGCTCAGGTCCTTAGGGTCACTAGCAGGTCTGCTGAGCTGCGTGTAGGCTAAGTACACTGTAAACACCAGCGAAACCAACACCAATAGGATGTATATTGCAATGTCGAACACAAGTTCCTTATTAGCCGCTCTGAAGCCTAGCAGCGCTGTAAGGACCGCACACAGTCCAGACAAGGCTAAAAGCCATAAGAAAGAGTCCTCAACTCCCTCAATTCCCACTTGTTCCTTGGCTTTGTGTGTAAAGCCTGCACTGAAGAGCAGCAATAGGCCGAGACTCAGTTGGATGAAGCTTAGGACTTGCACCAGGACGTGCTGGCTTTCGTTGTCCACGCTCAGGACGACTTGCTTTGCGAAGGCGAGCAGGCCTAAAAGGCAGTACAGAGCGCACAGGCCTCCAGCCGCTAGGAGATATAGACGTAGCTGAGCTCGAATAGTCTCTGGAGAGTCCGTGGGGTGCTGCTGCGCCCAAACCTCCGCATCCGCCGCCTCCGCAGAGGTGAGCAGGTCTAACTGGTCTTGGTACAGCAGACAGCCACAGCCCAGCAGCAGCAAGCCTGCGAAAGCACACATAGTGGCGTAGAGACCGAACTGGGCGATGTCCTCGCCCACTGTCCCCTTCACACGAGACAACAGCGCAGCCCGGTCTCCCAACTCCGCCTGCGCCCTCGTCACTCCCACGAAACTCACCACTGCCGCACCCACCGCCAGAGGCACAAAGCACCCCAGCACGAAGAGCTGGTACAGCTGAGTCTGCCGCCACCCCACCCAGGCCAGCACTAGCAACGTCCCCGCCGTCACTAACATCGCGAGGAACAGCCACTTCAGACAGGCGAGAATGCGCTGCTCCTCTGCCAAAGGAATGTGGTTGCCGATGCGGATGCTGGAGGTGTGAGTGACGGAGCGACTGGAGCGCTCTACAGAGGCAGGGTTGCTTTTGTCCTCTTCGCGCTGCATATTAATAGCGGAGCGCTTAGCTAGGCCTTGCGTCCGCCCTTCTTGGCGCCTCTGCGTCTGGCAGGCGAGTCTCCCCGGCTCGAAGGTCGGGCGATGGGCCTGCGGTTGAAGTCTTCTTCTTCCTCGGAGTCGGTGTAGGAACTCAAACTGTCAGAGCCGTTGCTTTCCACAGGAGGCTGTCGGCCTCTGGGGGAGGGCGGGCCTCTAGCGCTGCGGAAAGGAGCTGCGGGCTCCGGCTTCTTGCCTCTCGCGCTTTCCACTGCCTTGGGAGAGGCAGGCGGGGGCACCACATGCGGCGGTATAAAGAAGCGTGCATCCGACTGCGCAGAGGAGTAGTCCGAGGAAGTGGCTGAACTCATAGTCTGCCGCAGAATATCAGGTATGGGCGGAGGGCGGACTGGCTGTTCAAAGGCCTGAGTCCGGTTTCGCTGCGTATTCACTTGACCAAGCGCCTGGTTTCCCTCTGATTTCACGAGACTGGGCTTGGCAGGGGGAGAAGGCTTGCGCACAGGCTTAACTGGCACGGGAATGTCAGGGACTTTAGTGGGTTTGGAGAGTTCTGGGAAGGATAAGGGCTTTTCGGCTGGACTTTCGGAGAGGAATTCATGCATGGACTCGTCTTTGAAGGGCTTTTTGTCATCTAGTGGCTGCAGCACCCGCACAGCTTCGTACCCTTCTCCGTACAGCCCTGCGATTTGGTCGTCCGCGTACCTTTGGCCGCCCACGAACATCTCTGCGTCACTCAAATAAGAGACCAACGACCCATACAGCAGTCCCCGCATCACAGCACCCAGCTCCTGCGCAATGAACCACGACACTACCAAAGCCACCACTGCCAGGCCCGTGACCGAACTCACATGCTTCGTCATTTCCTCCCGAAACGTCTTATCCATATGCTGTATCCAGTAAAACACGAACACCGGCCCACTTAGCATAGTCGAAAGCTGGAACAGCCATACATAGTAGTCCCCGCTGGAGGTTAATCGCTTGCAGTTGGCTTTATTGCGTTCAATTAGGAAGAAACCGCGCTTGGCTGCTTCGCTGAAAGAGCCGCCCCATAGTGACTGGTAGGCTAAGGCTTGGTAGTCCAGGTAGCGGAGTGCTCCGTCGTAGCAGTCGAAGCACAGGCCGCAGCAGCTTGCACAGCACTTGGACTTGTCTATGCCGAGCATACTTGCGAACCGTCGGACTGTCCCCAGCACATATTTCCATAGTCGCATAGAAGGCATGAGGACGGAGGCAAGGACTAAGGAGCCGAAATGGTACATGAAGGCGTTCTTGAGACTGGAGCGGAAGGGCTGAATTAGGCTTTCTTTGTCCTTGCCGAAGAACCAGTGGCAGGTGTAGGACGCTGTCAAGTACTCAGACACAGTGGCTAGTAGGGAAAACCACCACAAAGCCATCAGCAGTGCATAGAAAATCAGCACTCTCGGAGCGTAGTAAAAGTCCACAGTCTTGACATGTCCCTGAATTAGAGACACTGAGTCCATTGCCACCGCTCCGCTGCCTGCCGCGTAGGTAACCAAGGTAATCAACAGCGCATACACTCCCGCCCCTAGCAGCATCACAAAGCAAGGCAGGAAACTCACACAAGTCGCTCGCTTCAAAGGCCGCGCACAAAGAGACATGAGTTTCGAGCCTCGGCAAATGTGGGAAACGAAGGTGAGCGCTCCTAGGGAAATGGCGATGAACAGGACTGCAGTGGAATAGGCCAGGGCTTCGTAGGGGCGGCTCCAGCGAGTGCGGTTGCAGTTCTGCATTGTTACGTCCTCGAAGGACCCACAGACGTTGTCCGCCACTCGGTCTGCTTCTTCGTATATCATGAAGGAGATCCCGGCGAAGAGAAGCCAGATGGAAAGGAGAGATAGACAGGCGATAGGTAGAAAGCAGGCGCCGATGCGTAGCCAGAGAAGGTAGAAAAGCGCTACTGCTGCACTAACGACTCCAGATATAGCCAAGACGTCCCAGGCTCGATAGAGGTCGCCTGCGGTCCGAGTGGTGACCTGCATTGGGTCGTAGAGCCAGTCAAGGACCTCATTTCGCTCAGCTTCACTCGCTGGAAGACAGTAGCGATTGGCAAATGGCTTGGAGACGTATGCGTCGTAGCAAGGGATATCCAGCAAGTCAGTGCTGTGGTCCACATCATACAGACACACTGCCCAGACAGACGCGAGCACCGGACATCCCTCCAGACAGATGGCAGTTGTGGAGTTGCCCGGGGCTAGGAAGTAGGCATACGGCTTGCCACTCAGTCCTCCCTCCCCACACAGTTCCGCTCGAAAGTCCCACCCGTGTATCAGTCGCTGCGGGTCCCCCATCCAATAGCAGTACACAGCAAAGGCCGCCAAGGCTGCATTCGCCACAAGAAACAGCACCACCCAGCAGCAGTCTGTGCACTGCCTTGCACCTACTGGGCCGTTGAAGTTGGGGTCCGCACCCAGAGGAGCATTATACCGGTTATGCGAGGTCTTTGGGTCTTCGGCCCTGGCTGCGTCTAAAGTGATGTCCATTGATTCTAAGCTAAAAACTGCAGCTTAGCAGAAGTGAGAGAAGGAGAAGGCAGGCAGCACGGTAGAGAGGGGGAGGAATAGGCGAGATCAGGGAAGGGTTAACTTATGCTGTAGTGGAAAGCAAAGGACGCAGATATGGCGGAGGACCAGGTGGGACTGAGGAGGGAGAGACTGGAGTCGCCCTGGCAGGGTGAAACTGCTTTTTCTTAGCGCAGTTTAGCATTCACTATGGCATTTCCCATACACGAACTCAGTTCCTATGCAGCCACTGCACTGTGGACCAGTTCCCACTCTCAAGCCAGACCTACCAATCCCACCTATTCACTTACATATCTTATCGGACTCGAGACGAAATAAGAGTCAACAACCACTCCAATGTCCGGCACTTCAACCGTCTTATTGCACTCAAACCTGAACTCCGCCCCTGCAGCTTCCAGCAGTGCTTTCACCGCAGCACTGACATTCACTCTCCCTTCCTTCCCACTGCTTTCCATCTTATTGGCAATCAGCACATCAGGACCGTATATGTCATAGCGCACTAGTCTCGAACCTGTGATGCCCGCCACTACATCCCCGCAGTGCACGCCTATGCGCATTTTCAGGAGTTCGTGGTCAACACTGCACACTTCGTCCACTGCTCGCACCATGTCTAGGGCTGCAGAGACCATGCGGACACATTCATCCTTGCGATTGCGTACCTCTGAATTCGTGGTGGAGCTCAGCGCTACATAGCAGTCTCCAATAGTATGCACCTTATACAACCCCTGCTTTACGCATATTTTGTCGAACAGTGTGAATATCTTGCTAAGTTTCTCAATGACCTCGTGAGGCTGGTGATGTGAGGACCAGGAAGTAAAGCCAGATATATCTGCGTAGAGTATAGACACGCCTAGGAGCTTATCAGTGCTCCATTCTGCGTGTCGGAGGCTTTCGTAGGCGTGCACAGGCATCATTTGGGTCAGTAACTGCTCCGTTTTCTCGATTTCTCGCATTGCGAAGACAGACGCGTTGTAGATTTTCCGCTGGGTGACTTCCATGAAATAGTGAAAAACGCAGTTTTCGACCCCAAATAGAAATACGAAGACTGCAAAACTGACATTTTCCTGGCCGCCTGAAGCCCACAAAACCGCCACAGGCACTACTAACACAGCCATAGCCACCACTGCATGTCTGAAAAACAAAGCCGAAAAGTGAAATACCAGTACGCAAATGAACCCAATTTCCAACTGTAGAAACCCCGTTGGCAGGCCGTCGGCATATACAGAGTCCGCTGCACTGGCGATAGCTGTGATGCTGTAAAGGACTAGGAGCAGCCAGGACATGAGGTGGAGTCGCACTAGGTGCTGGAGGAACACTTTGAAGACCAGTGCGCTCACTGTGGCGAGGAAATACACTAGGACGAGGGCGGGCTGGTACTGGGTTTCGGAGACTTCGAGGACGAGTCGGAATACGAACATGGTCATGGTTGATACTGCGAAAAGGACTAAACTCAGCTTAACACAGGCCATGTGTACTAAATCCATTCTGAATTTCACCTCTAATTCGTCGGATTTCCGCACAAAGAAGCCCACGTTTTCCTTCAATTTCTTCTCATTAGTCGCTATGATTTCCGACATGAGTAAATGGTGGCCTGTTGCAGAGCCTCTGCGCATAGACGACCTTTGATGGGGAATCAGGACGACTTCCTCGAGTTCCGGCTGCACAGACAGTCTTTTCGTGAAGTTCGCCCGCCTCACCACATAAGTCTCCATATCTCCCTTGCCCTTCACAGTCACCAGTCTTTCCTCGAACTCATAGTCCTTCTTTTGGCTCAAAGCATGGTAAGTACTGGAGGAGATTTGAACAGTGTTGGGGAGAGTCAGGGTGGAACTCATGCGAGATGAGGTGTTGACTGTGTCGCCCACTAGGGAAAACTGCGGCTTGTGGAAGCCGACGACCCCGGCTATCACTTCGCCTGTGTTGATACCGATGTGGAACTGGAGATGTTGGTTGATCTCCAAGGGGTAGTGGCGGAAGGAGGAAAGGATGGCGAAAGCTAGGTCGAGGCACCGCTTTGCGTGAGGAATTTTTATATACTCTCCAGTGCTTTCGAACTCGAAATCCCGCAAACCCGCACACGCCAAGTACGTCTTCCCTACAGTTTCAATCTTCGCCACATTGAGTGAATCACACATCGAGTCGATTTTCAGAAAAATATCATCCAGCAGCGCCACCAACTCCAGTGGAGCATACTTCGCACAGATCTCATCAAAGTGGCAAATGTCAATGAAGATAACGGACACCTGTCCTTTGTCCTCTGCAATGTAGCCGAATCCATCGCGTACCTGCTTCCGCACGAAGTCTGGGAGTAGGACGGAAAGCACACTGTCACTCTGAGCGATCCGCTCTTCAGACTGCTTCAAAAGAGCGAATTTGTCACGACGAGATTGAGCGTTTCGGTAGCAGTGGAAGCCGGAAAGGCTTTGAACAAGCAATTGAACCAGTACAGTGCCAAACGCATTGATCGCTGAGCGGTAAGAAACAGAGTTCTGACTGAGAGAATAAGCCATTGAAGTCGTGAGAAAGACACAAGCCAGGACTGAAAGGGGGAAAATCATCGTCCACTTTTCTCGAAGGAATAGCAATAGCATCGCCACTACGTAGAAATAGAGTGTGTTGGACACACTGGAGTCCAGCAGGTCTAGTATAAAGGCAATGCTCAGTGCCCCTGCACTCAGCGCCCAGGCCGCCTGAGTCACTGCTCGTCTGCTCAGGAACACTGCCAGTGCGAAGATGCACGCCCCTATCAACGTAGCAGTATACACCGAATCCAGCTCCTCCTCCTCCACCCACAACTCCAAAGCCAGTCTCACCACCGCAATCACCAGCGTCAAACTCATCAACCCCAGCAGCACAGGGAAATTCGTGCTCAGGAAGAAGTGCTGGAACTCTGTTTCGATGGTGGAGCCCTGGAAAAGGCCTTTGTGGTTCAGGTGGAAGCTTTCGGGGGTGATTTCGGGTGGATTTTGCTTGTTTGAGAGAAGAATTTGAGCGGTTTTGTGCCGAATTTTGCGGATTTCAGAGCCTTGTGGCTTCAGGGGAATGATTTTACGGTCATTTGAGAGAAAAGGCTTGATGTCTCGCATGTGGAAGTAGAGTTTGAAGGCCTGCGACCCCACCAATCCCCACAAAACCGCTCCAATGAGTCCTAACAGCAGTCTCGGAGTGCTAAAAACCGCCTCCATCGCCCCTATTTCCTCCTCATTCCCCGCTGAAACGGCCAAAACCAGTGCAGTACTGAGTGCAGTCACTCCCGCCAAAGGCCCAGTCACATGTGGCGACTCGACTAAGCAGTGCATATTGACTATACAGACCAGGGCGAAAAGCAGCATTACGCCCTGCTCTGAAGTGGTGATGCAGGGTGTGGAGCCGCAGTAGAAGGCAGGGAAGAGGAACGTAGCGATGCAGAGGTAGTGAAGTAGGGCGAGGAGGAGATACCGGAGGGCGGTAGAGAGGGAAAAGCTCAGGTTGAGCCTGCAGAGCAGCTCTGCGCTTGTTAGCTGCGCAGTGTCTTGCTGCTTAAACCCCTGTGCGCCAACATATAACATAGGGAAGAAGGTCAGTACTGCGGTGTAGAGCGCTTTTCCCTGGATTCCCACAGGCATAAAAGCCGTGAAATCCGCAATACACGCGAAACTGACCGCAGCCAGGACATACAGCACCTGCGCATAGAGAAACAACAGCGTAGTCTGCGCAATCAACGCACTGGCCTTCCTGCCCTGCCTGAGCAGCAACTCCCCCAGCCTGGTAAAGCTGCCCACCACTATGTCAGCCACAGCGCCTGCGTCACTCTTTACGATCCCTGCACTGGTATTTGTCTGGCGGAACATTGGAATTTCACTCGCTTCGTCTCCGATCCCCAGCAGAACTGGAGTGGGCGACACATTGGCATGCATGAGCGCCGCTACTTGCCGCTTATGTCCCGGCAAAAGCGTGTTAAAGCAGCAAGTGGAGGCGAGGAGTAGCAGAGAAAGCAGTAGACGCTGAGTTTCGCCCTGGCTAATGGCGGCTGTGAGGGACTCACTGTCAATGGACAGGGCGAAGTGGACCTGGTCTTGGAAAGCTTTGTCTTGCAGGAGGAGGGAAAAGCGGCCCATTTCGATGGCGGAGGACTCGGTTTGAGAGGCTTGCATTAAGTCGCTTACTAGCTGGATTAGCCGGCGGTGGCAGTCTTCGGGCCGCTTCAGTCCTCGAAGGGATAACACGGGAATACCTGGTGCCAGCATCCCCAACTGGTAAGCAGTGGCCAGTGTATTGGACTCGCCCTCCCCACTCATCAGCCAAGTAGTCACGCCCGCCCCTGCTAACTCCGCTATCATCTCCGCTGTGTCTTCCTTGACATTGTCCAGCACACCAGTCACTCCCAAATAGCACAGATCTCGCTCTAGCTCCTGCAGCAGCACTTCCAACTTCCCCTCCACGTTCAAAGACGCTGACATCGCACTGATCGCCCGCACACTCACATCCGCCAGGTAGTCCCCTTCCAACTGACGATAGCACATGACCATTGTGCGCAGGCCTTTTTCCTCCATTTCCTTGATTCTCCGTTCCAAAGCGGCTCTTTCCTCACTATTCATCACAATCATGTCCTTCATTACTGCATATGCGCCCTTGATGTACAGCGTAGCGAAGTCGTCCATTTCCTGCTGCACAAATATGCGCATCCGCTTCACATCTGATGTGAACTTCTTGACACATAGCACTCTGTAGCTGTGACACATGTCGAAATACACAATGTCGCACTCTTCTCTGCCTCTGGAAACCAACTCAAACCCTAGCTCTTTTGCCCCTCGCATCAGTGCGGCTTCGTCAGCACTGGTGGCGAGGTGAGTGTTGTCCTTCTGAATCACGACGCTGTTGCAGAGAGTTACACACTCACACAAACGCTGTAACTCGTCACTCTCGTTTAGCTCCATTTTCCGCTTGAGTTCGTCAAAGGTCAGAACCACATCTCTGTTAAAGCCGGTGGTGGGCCGCTCGTCCTCAGAAGCTGGTATTGTGTCCAGTTTCCCTGAGGCAAACAGTGGGAACTTGGTATACATCTGCAGGCCTAAGAGCACTGCCACTAGTTCTAGTTCGTTCTTCGTCACTGTCCCTGTCTTATCTGCCAAAATGTACTGAGTACTGCCCAGGTCATCCAGAGCGCAGTTGAAACTCACTTGCACGAAGTCTTCTTTGTCTCTGGACTGCACAGCGAACAGCAGACGTAGCGCCGCTATTGCAATATAGACCACCACAGGCACCACGCCTGCATACTGCAACCAGTAGAGGATGAAGTCCTCCGCTCTCACAGTCTCCTGCGACTGCAAGTACTGCACTAGCAGCTGCACACCTGCTAAAGTCACAGTCACGATAGCAGCGCCTAGGACCCACAGGTTCAATTTCCGCTCTATGCAGGGCAGTGAAATAGCCGCAGTCCGTGCATTGCTCCAAAACTTGGTTTCCTTCCCCGCGTACACCACTACCGCTAGTATCCAGTCTTCACCGCGCACCAGGCTACCGCGGAGTAGGAAGTGGTCCGGCTTCAGGGGCACTGTCCTAGGCAGAGAGGGCAGTTTGAGGCTTCCTGAGAAGGACGCGAAGTCGGAATTCGGCTGCGGAATCTTGAAAAGGGCGTAAAAACGCTTGAGGTTGAAGTCAGGTTCGGACCTTTGAAGGAAACGGTAGGTCGGGGGTACTGCGGCTTTCAGCCCTAGGCTGCTTTCACCTATTGGGCGCTGAGTGCTGAAATAGCAGGAACCGTGAGGGGAACTGAGTAAAACCATATCCGCCGGCACTCTCTCCCCTTCCTTCAGCAGCAGCACATTCCCCACCCTCAATTCCGCTGAGGCTCGAGTCTTGAAGCCGCCCCGTTCCCACACCTGGTAGGGCACTGCGTTGTACCCCTCATCACTTTGAGTGTACCTCCTCAAAGCCACTCCAGCCTTGGCCACTTTCAGCACTAGGAGAAGTACCAGCAGGACAGCAGTGCTGTAGGAAGACTGGTAGTGCAGGCCGAAGGGATTCGCCTCCAGGACTACTACAAGTAGGAACCACACGGTAGACGGCTGGACCAGTATTTCCGCCAGCGTCCTAGGCACAAAGGACAACAGTGTGAACTTGCCTGAGGATACACGGTTGGAAGTGGTATGTGGAGTGGTCACTTCGCCGCCGATCAACTGGATTTCGCGAGAAGCGGCAACTGACTTGGCTGCCAGGCGGTCCATTCTATATGTGTTAAGAAGGAAGGAGGATGCAAAGGATCAGGAAGCAGAGGAGAAGGAGGGGGGGGGCTTTGGGGCAATGCGGTCAGCTAAAGGGATAGAAGGAGGCGGATAAGGAGAAGAGTGTGGCAGATTGGAAATACGCAAGGAAAAAGACAGAAAGGCAGGAAAACTCAAATTAGCGTTGAAAGGGTCAATTTTAAGCCTTAAATTGGACGTGAGAAGGAGCAGAAACGATAAAATCCGCTTTTTGCCTTATTCAAATGGAACTTTAGATGGTGGAAACTGCTCACTGCCAGGTTATGTTTAGTTTCCTGCCTCAAACCAGCTTAGATAGCCTCACTTCCTGGTATATCCAGAAAAGTGACTGTCCTTTCCTTCACCATTTGCCCTCAAACTTAATTTCTTTAATATTGCATATGGCATCCGTCAAGCCCAAAGTCCTCAAGCGAATAACGACTTGGCCCTCAGACTCAACCGATGATACAGACCCAAACAGCACTAAAAGCCATTACAAACTCCAGCTCTGCAAAAGTCTGCTCCAACACTCGTCCTACCCTATCAGAATTCCGGAAACTCTGATAAAGTCGCAGAGCCAGCCAGTGGTGTTTCTTATGACAGGGAAAACTGGGGTAGTGACGAGTGTAGAGCAGGGGTAAGTCCCCTATATAGGGCTGTGGAAGCCTTTATGACCCAAGTGGGCGCTGTTGTTTTTGCTAACCAAGTCTCAAAGCCCTCCCCCTATCGCTTGCCGATGTTCATCGCTTTTGGGGAGACTAGGCCCAAGCTGCTGTTTTCTATAGGGGATTTGATGGCTTTCCTGGAGAGGGAAGAGAGGATTATCATCCAGAGGTATATAGTGTCTCCAGGCGGCAGGGCCATGAAAGTCAGGGTCAAATGGGGGGCTGACACCAAGACTTCTTCGAGAAACCTTTGTCGCAAATCCCGCTATCCCTTTAATTTCCTCTCCGTCCTCAAGCCATCCATACTAGTCAGAGCTCGACGCGGTAGCATAGTAATTCAAAACTCGGGACTGAAGCTAGAGCATCGCAACACCCAGCAACTCTCCTTTCCAGTCCTCTTTTCCACAGTCAAGTCCCCCTCTCCCTCTCGCCTTTCTCTGAAGGTCTTCTCTTCCTTCTCTAGTTTCACATCCGCCTTCATGCCCCAAGACCCGTATACAGTCTCCTTTTCCATACTGTTCGATACTTATGAAGACAGTCCACTTCTCCCCGGCTTGGAAAGCGCAGCCATGGAGATAGTTGCAGCGCTGCAGGAAGGGAACGCACTGCAAGGACTGGATATGCAAACTGTGGAGTTCGACATGATGCAGGGAGTCAGCAGTCTGTGGTACTTCCTAGATGTGAAGCAGATGACTACCGAGTCCGTAGAGCAGCGAGTGGGGATGAGACTGGAAGCGCTGGGACATCAGGTGGAAACTGTGAAGTCGAAGGAATCACTGAATCGCACTTTACACAAACTCCAGACTTTCTTCCTTTCAGACCAGCCGCTGATCCAGCACAAGGCGCCGTTCCTGCCCCGGCCGACTAGTCACATCAGCTTCGCTTCTTTCCATTGCTAA
>Ga0247837_1009648_pt1 | contig 11448 bp, 7 predicted proteins | sample LaCtaG_2_FD_187115 | JGI IMG/M metagenome (GOLD analysis project Ga0247837, IMG submission 187115) | Freshwater microbial communities from meromictic Lake La Cruz, Castile-La Mancha, Spain - LaCruzMarch2015_14.5m | ecosystem: Environmental > Aquatic > Freshwater > Lake | place: Spain: Castile-La...
ACCTCACTGCGGCCTGCCTCAGACTTGCAGGACTCATAGGAAGCACTGCCTCGAAGCAGTGAACTTCAGGAAGGACGGAGGCGAGTTCTTGCACTTGGAGGTGTGACTCAGGGAAGAAGAAGTAAGGAGACCACACACACTTCCCTTGCTTCTTGCCCACTACACATAGTCCCAACTCTCCCCTCTCTCCATCCAGCCTTACCACTACGAGTCTCCAGCCCTCTGCTGGCCCGGCCTCGAGCTCTGTGCCTGTAGGACTGAGCGCAACTCGGCCTGACTGAACTCTGAGGACCAGTTGAGTGCTGTTCACTGGAGAACTCAGAGTCATCAAAGGGTCTTCCCACTCCAATGTCCACTTGTCGACCCAGAGATTGACTAGAGTGGTATGGGAGAGAGACCACATGAGCCGGGAAGCGGAGATGTAGGAGAGAAGGAGCAATAGCCAAAATAGAGCTGTCATTATAAGAAACATGCACCAGAGTTCGCACATAAAGGCTTTCTAAAGGGTTGGCCTCACTATAAGCTGGGCTGAGATTGTAATGTTAGTTCTAACTTCCTAGAACCACGCTTTCCTTGCCCTCTGGACGGCTGAAGGACCATGAACAGAGGCCTGTCTGAACCGCTTGTTGATCTGTTTGGAGTACTCACTAACCACCATGACTACAGTGGCCCCTGCTCGGTAGGTGGAAATCACCACGTTGACAAGCACCGCCAGGCGAACGATCCACAGTCCCGCCATACCTATGAAGGAACTCACCTCCTCACTGAGGTCAAACACAAAGGCAGACACGCAGACGTATATGAGGAAAACGCTGCCTTCCGATATCATGGAACTGACTTGCTCCACCCGGGCTTCCCAGGGCCAGGTAACCGTCACGTAGATGAAGACCTGAGTGAGGAGTACGGATAGAGCCATGGACGAGTTCACCAGTGCAATGAAGCTGGGGTACTCTTGGAAGAGAGTGAGAGTGATAGCGAACATGAAGCGACGCAGCAGGAAGGCAGGGTAGAAGGCGATGCCTGTGTACTCCGGTTTGAACTCGCAGGTAAAGGCGCCCCAGGCGCTGGTGAAGCACGGGTCACTGCGGGACACCAGTTGACTGTGGTGTTTCTGGAAGAACACGAAGATGAGGAGCGGAGTGGCAAAGAAGCCTGCTGCGAAGCACAGCGCTGCCACCAAGTTGGCCAGGTCTTTCGTACTCTCGTAGGACTGGAGCAGGTTTAGCGCTTGCAGTAAGGAGTACACTCCCAGGTCTAAATACGAAGTTATCCACATCTTCAGCGGCACTCCCCACTTCAAAGAAGGCACGAGTCGTGCAAAGTACTGCGAAATTGTCTTGTTCGGAACTCGAGCGAGGAGCACAATCGGGATATAGGAAAGCAGGATAGCGACGCAAGTGCTAAGGAAGGACTGCATATTGACCAGAAAGAGTGTGGTGCTGATGCCGTACTCCTGCACAAAGTCAGGCGGCTGCTGAGAGGTGGAGTTCACGTCCAGACTAGCAGCCGGAGACAGTGAGAACAGCGACCCTGTATTCAAGGCTGCAAGTGCACTTTTGAAATCACTGGGCAGTTTGATTTTCGTCATAGCGATATAGGACATGAGTTGCATTTGGTTGACTAGTCCAAGCAAACAAGCAGGGTTGCCAGTGATTAGCGCGGAAACTGCACTGGCAGTGGTTCCACCTTGCATCGCAGCCGCTGTCTGCTTGCCCACTGCTGTCTCTTTCACAGAAGTGCTTGGGGCATTACCGAAGGCTTGGAGGAATCCACTGAGTGTATTAACTTCTATGATCATGCCGCCTTCGCCCACACACTTCTTAGGAGTGAGGATCGTTAGAGTCACTTTGCTACCGCTGCTCACATAGTCCGACTTAATGGAGAGAATGAGGACGAAGGTTTTGAGGTCAGGGAAAACTGGCTCGGACCAAGAGAGGTCAATGGTGGCATCACTGGGAGAAGCAGCGTCCACTTGCAGGTCTGCGGCAGTGAGTTGAGTCATCTGCATGTCCTGGTCGAAAGTGACGTTGAGGGAGTTACCAATGGAAACTGTTAGCTGGGGTACTGGGGGAACGCTGGGCTTGCAGGTCCATACAGCTTGGCGGTAACCCTCGGGACAGGTCGTGATGCAAGCGCTTTGGAAGAGGAGGAAGCCAGCAGTACAAGCTTGGCAGGCGTTCGAGTCACACATCAGACAGCCACTAGGGCAGGGCTGACACTGGGCTGGGTCTCCGTAGTACTCCTGGGAACAGACACATTGGGAGGCTTCGAGTTGAGCGTGATCGTGGCAGGAAAGACACTCCGTGGGACTGTTGCAGGAGAGGCAGGAAGGGCTGCAGAGTTGGCAATTTGTTACATCGGGACTTGGGAAGTAGGTACTGAGACATTTGCATCGGTTGGGACTGACGCCCGCCAGTACCGCACCAGGACGACAGCTCAGACACTCTTCAGGCGAAGCGGACAAGCAGCTGAAACACAGCGGTGAACAGTTCTGGCAAGAGGCAGCGTCAGGGTTCGGGAAAGCCTCAATGGCGCAGATACATGCAGCTGGCGGAGCACTGCTAAGTTGCGCGAAAGACTTACAAGCGGTGCACTGCAGAGAGGAAGGTCCCTCGCACTGGTAACAGGCATTGTGGCAGGCCGCACAGGTAATTACCGAAGGCGCTGCATAGTTCCCTGTGCTACAGACACAATATCCAGAGGAAAGTCCATTCTGAACCTCGGCGTTTGCGTAGCAGACAGTGCACTGGTAGTTCAGTCCTCCATTGCAGTGCACACAGGTAGCGTGGCAGGACTGGCAGTTCAGAACTGTCGGGTCCGGAAACCAACCATTGAGGCAGAGGCAGGGCCCTATTGCCCCCTGTACTGCTGCATTCGGATAGCAACTGGTGCACCCATCCAGTCCCACTGCAGCGCAGTTCACACATGAATCGTCGCATTCCAAGCAAAGAGCTGCTGTGGGGGAAGGGGAATAGTGCGGGAAGCAAGTGCAAGTCCCCGGGGAAGTGGCCGAGGACGCGTAAGGGAAACAAGCAGTGCAGTCCGCTGTAGATCCGTTGTTACACAGACGACATGAAACATCACATGGCAGGCAATTAGCAGGAGTAGTAGCTGGGTAAAACCCTCCGTCACAGATACAAGGACCAGGCAGTCCAGATAGCAAGGCATTGGCCTTGCAGGCTGAGCATTGAGAAGGTCCTCCGCTTTGGCACTTTAAACAGGAGGAGTCACAGGCTGAGCAACTGGCTGGAGAGCCATAAAATCCATCATTACAAGTGCAGTCACTCAGAGGTGGAGAGTCGAGATGGGCATTGGACTTGCACGCTTGACAGTTAGTATTGAGTCCCGCGTTGCAACTTAGGCACTCAGAGTGACACAATGGACAGTTGGAAGGATCGGGGCTTTGGTAGGAGTTTGATGGACACACACAGCTTGAGGGAACGCTGCCCGACAAAGCTGCTATTGACTTGCAAGTCACACAGTCATTAGCCGTAGTCCCACTGCAAGTTGCGCAAGTCACGTCGCAAAGTTTGCAGTTGGCAGAGTCATTGCAAGGGGAGTAGCCTGTGTCGCAGATGCAAGAGGATGGAGCTGCAGCTAAGAGGTGGGCGAACACTTTGCAGGAAGTACATCCTGACACAGACCCATTAGTGCACGCTTGGCAGGTGTTATCACAGATGGTGCAGAGATCTGCAGTGGGGTTAGGCCAGTAGTGTACGTTGCATAAACAGTTGGTGGGCCCAATTCCATTTAAATTGGCATTGGATTTACAGCTCATGCAGGAGGATAGAGTTCCTGCCACACAAGTAGCGCAGGAATCAATACAAACCACACAGTTTCCAGCATCAGTTGAGGGATAGAGGCCGGGATTGCACACACAGGAACAGGGAGATACAGTTGAAAGTGAGGCTCCAGTCTTGCACAGTAAACAATCACTGCTAGAAGAGGAGTTGCAATTCAAACAAGAAGAGTGGCAAGCCGAACAACTAGCTGGGGTGGAATTGGGAAACCAACCGCTGGCACATTTGCACGAAGTAGGGGCGGTGCCGATGAGGTTCGCATTCAGTCGGCAGGAATTACAATCCGCTGCGGTCCCGCCCACGCACGTTGCACACTCTAAACTGCAGAGAGAGCAGGAAGCCACTGTTAAGTTGGGAAAGTAGTTGGAATTGCAGACGCAAGCCGAAGGCGCCCCGCTAGACAAGTGAGCGTTCGCAGGGCAGGCTGTGCACCCGCTTGGGCTGGCTGAACTACATTCCGCACATAAAGAGTCACACACAGCACAGCTAGAGACTGTGGAATTTGGGTAATAGTGGGTTACACAAATACAGTTGGAAGGACTGCTCGCGGCTAGTTTGGCATTGTCGAAACACTGCGTGCATCCTGAAGGACCACCCGCAGAACAAGCGACACATAAAGAATCACACAAGAGGCAGTTCGCAGGAGTTGAACTCGGGTAGCGACCGTTGTCGCAGACACAGCTACAAGGAGCCGAAGTCTGCAAATGGGCATTAGTGTAGCAGTTATCACATCCACTCGGCCCAGCAGCAGAACAAATTACACAAGAAGAATCACACAAAAGGCAATTTGCGGCGGTAGTAGAAGGAAACGCGTTGGTATTGCAAATACAAGAAGAAGGACTGGTTGAGGTCAAGTGGGCATTTGATTTGCAGGAGTCACAGCTGCTAGCTCCTGCAGCTGCACACGAAGCGCAGGTAATGTCGCAGGCTGAGCAGTTGGCTGACGACGTGTTAGGCCACCACCCACTGTTGCATTGACAAGCACTTGGAGACCCTGCTGACAGACTAGCTTGGGCTTGGCAGGCCGTGCAGCCAGAGAACGTAGCTGTAGAGCACTGGCTGCATGTGGGATGACAAGGGCAGGATGAGCCGTTGGACACGAACCCTGTATCACATACACAATTTGCACTTCCAAATCCCGCCGAGTGAGCATTACTCTTGCATGTCCAGCACGAGATAAAGCCGCAGGTGTCACACAAAGAAGTGCAGCTCTGCACGCAAGTAATGAGGACGAGGAGTAGAAAAGGCGTCATATTACAGACACTACGTGACCTAATTTTGAGCTTGCAGAGCAAGACAGCCTTCCACGGTTTGAGTGAGTTTCTCAGCCACACTGGCGTACTGCCCCAGCAAAGTCAGTGCCTTGTCTCTGATAGACCCCAGTTGCTGTGCGTGCTCTTTCATGTGCTCTTGGTAGTCTGCCATCTGCATGCCTTCACAGCTGTAGCACTCGAAGCGCAAAGGGCCACTCTGTCGCTTTCGAGGCTGCCGGACCTTAGGTGGAGCTGGGGGAACGTTGTGGTTATTCTCGAAATGAAGGCGGAGACAGTAGCGGTCTCGGAAGCGAGAGGGACAGAGGGGGCAAAGGACAGGAAGAATAGAGCGGTGGACTGTCTTTTCGTGGCGAGTGAGAGTGTGCGGAGTGGTGAAGGACTTGAGACAGGTGGTGCACTGGAACCTGTCCTTATATCTGCGCATTATAGAGTTCAAGAGATCCTCTAACGAGGGATTGAAGGGCGATTGATCTTGGCCATTGAAGAAGAGCACTAAGTACAGTTAGCGAAGGTCGAGAGCGGAGGGCGTGAGGCGGCACTCTTCCGTCTCAGTAGTCTGCTGGCCTGGAAAGAGACTCCAGAAGCGCAGTGTTTCGTCACCAGCGCCAGTTACGATAGTCTGACCATCGGGTGATAGTGCGAGATAGAGCACGCGACAAGCATGCCCTGTCAAGGTGGCGAGGGGCTGCCGACTGGGGTAGTGCCACAGTGCTATTTGGTTGAGAGAGTAGCCGTGGCTGGAGACGAACTCGTTGGTGTTTCGAGAGAACAGCAAGCTGCAGACCTGGGAGGAAGTCTCGATGCAGTGCAGAGGCTCCAGAGTCAGCGTGTTCCAGAAGCGAATGGTGCGGTCAGCTGTGCCTCCGCCTGAGAGCAGCACTCCATGCTGATGAGGAGCCCAAGCCAACGCCTTCACAGCCGCCCGATGTTGCCGAAATCGAGCCAGCGGAGAGGAAGAGTGAAGTTCCCAGAGCAGTACTTGGTTGTCATTGCCGCCTGAAGCCAGTTGACGTCCGTCCAAACTCCACTTGAGTCCGCATACCTCTTGCTTGTGAGCCTCTAGACTGGCAGTTGCATCTGTACTCCGCAAGTCTCTCAGGCCAATTGTTCGATCCCGGGAGGCTGTCGCAAGGAGCTGATCGTTCCAGGCTAGTGAGCCTATACGGCCGCTATGGTCGAGGAAGCGAGCGGTTTCCTTAGTGCGCTGGACATCAAAAAGATGCATGGAGCCCACATTCGTACCAACTGCCAGCTGCAGTCCATCAGCGCTCCAAGCGAGACTGGTAACAGGATTGTTGCCATTGAATTCACACAGACGGGTGACTTTGAGCGTGGAGGCAGACCACAGGTAGACGCTGTTGAGAAGTCCCACTGCGAGTACATCTTGCGTGGACCAGTCCAGTACATTGAGGTAGAAGTCGTCTTGGAGAGCAGGAGCGTCCAGGATCTTGAAGGGCGCTTTGGGAATGCGTCGCTGGGCACTGAGGAGTTGGACGCTTGATTCACTCACAACATCTGTCACCATTCGAGGAACGTTTTCGGTTTCCTCTTCAGCAAAGCGGCCCAGGACAGTCGAGCCTGTGGGCGGCCGCAGCAGCTGGTGCTTGAGCAGGGCACTATAGACGGATTCGCCTTTGTCCATAGGCATCGGAGACTCAGACGCCTTCTCGAAGGCCGAAAGCAGGTTGGTGGAGACCCGGGGAGTGATATAGCGGTCAGGCAGTTTCTCGGGAGTCTCGAGCGGAGAGGCGCTCAAGCTCTTCACGGGGGAGCAGAATTTCTTTTGAGGCGTGGACATTTGGATTATATTGGCACCGGCCTGGGCCGAGGAAGTAACGGGCACTTTACACACATTACGGCAAGCTAAGAAGTTCGCGCACTGACTCGACTTCACTCAAGAGTGTGTGTGCTAGAGGACGCAGCTGAGCGGAGTGGACCTTTAGAGCTGCGAACTGGGCTTCAGGACTGGCGGGCAAGGGCTGCGTAGGCTGCAGTTGAGGCTTTCCCGCCAGAGTACTGAGGGACCCATGCAGCTGGCGATAAGTGAGGAGCTGACAGAGTTCATCAGCAGTCTGCTGGTCTCTTCGTCTGCGCTCGCTGGCGACCCTCAGGAGCTGCTTCTTCTCTGTAGGGAACTCCTCTAGTAGACGGAGGAAGTCCAACTTGGTGAGCACGAAGAGTTGCGAATGGGTGCCACAAAGACACGAGTGCAGGCGCGGTAGACTGAAGAGCACTTCCACCTCGCCGAAGTAAGAGCCTTTTACATATGTTCGGAAGGCCACTTGCTGCGGCATCAGCAGGAACTCCGCCCACCCTGCTGTCACGAAATACACCTCGTCTGCGTACTCACCATGGTGGTATAGCAGCGTCTGCTCGCCGATGCGCACGGGAGTCAAGAGTGGCACTGCGAAGGTGATGAAGGCCTTTTGTTGGTTGCGTAGCAGACTGGAGTCCTTTAAAACTCCTCCGTACATTGAACTCGCCACCTCAAAACGCAGTTCCTTGGGCAGCTCGCTGAACAGGGCATGTCGATCGCTCCACACCAGGCAGGAGCGCTGAGTGCGGTATTGAACTGCATCCACGATGCGCCGAAGCACCTGTTGAGTCAGCCCAGTTTCCCGAGCCAGTTCTCTGGCCGCGGCTGTCTTCTGGTCGATGAGCGAGTCCTGAGTATCAAGCCCGGACAAGACGCTTGATAGTGACCCCACAGTGTAGCTGTAGAAACCGCCGCCTACAATCATCCAGCCAGCCGCTATCATCATTTCCAGTTGCGTACGAGCCGACACATCCCCGTAGCCCACCGTCACTACTGTGGTGGCTGCCCAGTAGAAGGAGGCCAAGTACTTTGTTCCGGCACTCTCCTCTGCGAAGCCGAGCCGATGCACCCACGTTTCGGGTCCAAATTCGTCCAAGCGAGCAGTGATATACCAGAAGCATGCGGAGATATGCACACTCACTAGTACATAGAGAAGGAAGCGTAGCATCTTGAACAAGCGCGAGTTGACCTGCAGGCAGTCTTGCATACAGTCCCCCGCGCCATGGAAGTCTTTGGCCGCTTGAACCAGACGAAATATTCGAAGTAGTTTGTACATGCGCGGAAGTCTGAGGAGGCGAGCGAGGCTGTTGTAAGTGTGAGAGCGTTGTTCAGACCCCAGTGGTAAACTCAGCAGAGAGAAGGGAATGCAGGACAACAGGTCCACTGCGAACCAAGACTTCAGGTAGTGGCGGGCTAGTTCGCGCTGTCTGGTCTCTAGACTGCCGTCTGCCTGCAAGCGCATGCTCCAGAAGTTCACCACAATATCCACTGCGAAAAGAGCATCCACCAGGTAGTCCACCACACTCCAGCCGTTCGTCAGTTCGTCCTCTGCAAAGGCCAGTCGGTAAGGCATCAGAGTCGCTGTGTATGTCAATGCCAACACCAGCAGTGGGTTCCAAACCTGCCGAAAGCGTCCTTGTGGATGAATGAGTTTGCGCATGCGAGCAAGTAGCAGGGGATCGGAAGTGGAGAGGCGACGGAACCACTCATGCTTGTCTCGTTTGTCCTGGATGACGTGGTCGATCGAAGGTTTGTAGACTTCGTCCGAGTTGGCGAAGTCATGTGAGGTGCCGAAGATGCGCAAGTCCTCACTCACTGATGTGAGGAGCTGGCGAGAACGCACTTTGTGCAGTGCTGCTTCCCAACGTCGAGGAACGTGGTTTGACTCTTCATTCGGAGATGCGTCAGAGTTGGTGGTAAGGCGAATTGACTGTGCAGGAGATTCCATCGGCCACTGTATTACTGGCGCATTTCTCAGTTCTTCATAGGACATCGCGAAGTCAACTACAGAACGTGTTAAGGTGAAATTGAGGGGGAACGGGTGTTCTCATCATGGAACAAGAGTCGCGGGACTTCTCTTTAATGATATGACAGTGAAGCTTTTCAGTTGAAACCTCTTGAGAAACAACTGTCTTCATTTACTTGTTTTGCTCTTCATGGTAGAGTTTAATTTGCTTTACTCTTGCTCGCCTGTGTTTAATGAAAGTATATAAAAACGGATACATTCATACTGAAGTCCTAATGACCTTATTGCTGGTGGATTGCCAGGAATCAGGGTTACGGTCGCCAGCTCTTGAGCGCCACTTCTCGAGTGAAGAAGGTGTATACGCAGAAAGCCACCACACTCCACGCTTCGCCCATATAATGAGCTGCGGAGACTCAGACCGCAAGACAGTTCAGGTGAAGTCGCAGGTCGCGGCTCAGTCCGCCTCTCGCCCTGTCCCCATCCCTGTGGAACCCGACGAAGAGTCTGAGGTCCTTGCACGCGCTTGGAAGCTTGGCACCATTGAAGAGCGCCTGCCCACCCCAATACCACCAGACGATGACGTACCTGAAAAGCTGTGGAAGGGACCAAAATCACAGAGCAGAGGAAGCGAGGCCGTAGAGGGTGAAATCCAAAGGAAGAAAGCGCTGTGGAGGTCCTGGAAGGCAGTCTCAACGAGCTGGTTCCAGAGCAATGTAGGGAGAAAGAAGAACTCGCATGTGGACGACCTGCTGGAAGATGTTCTGACAGCCTAGTAATTGTAGAGTACCTTAGGCAAGGGTAAACGGCTATTAACCCAGCACACAACGGATACCAGTTACTGCCATATACCCGAGTATCCTGCAGAGCAGGATTGCTGATGCATAATCACTAATGGAAAATGACTCTCTGGACCCAGCAGACAGCTTTGATGAAGCTGTTTTTAGAGAGTTGCTGGCCTTCGAATCTGTTCTCGAGTCAGACTGCTGTTCTCCACCCTCCCCGCAGTTTTCCGAGGCCACCTGCTTCGCTATCTAGAGGGCACAGGATAGCCCTAGGACACAAGGCAGTGAAGCGCTCAGCAAAGCTGCGTCCCAACAAGGCAAGCACTGTGGAAGGGAAGGAGGCAGAGTTGGATCCCTGCGACTTTCTAGAGCTGGGAGCTGTGCAGCCCATTACCTCAATAAGACCCTGTAGGCACTTAATCGTTTGCGCTTTAATGAAGAACCCACACGTCTTCGGCATCAAGACCGAGTCTTGGTCTGATGAGTTGGGTGCAGGGAGCACAGTTGAGCAACACTCGAGTCCACGGTAAGCGAGATTACGGGCTGACTGAAGGTCATTGTAGAGGGTATTTCGCAAGCGAAGCAGGTGCTGCAGACATTCATATCACGCAGAGCAGAAGTTCGTAAATAGAAATTTGTCTAGTAGCTTTCGAAGCATGTCTGCAGGTCGCTGTCAAGTCGCTCCTCAGAGTGCTTTTCTTCGAAAACATCAGCTAGTGTCGAAGGGATATGTGAGGACTGGTACGAAAGGAGGCGGGGCGTGTAGCAGTGTGAGCCAGTTAACAGAGCGGAAAAAGGGCTGGGCGAGGATCTGTGCCTGGGTGAGACGCTGTTGCGGGAGCTTGGCGAGCAGTCCTTGGAGAAGACTGCAGCTGTCCTCATCAAAGACTTGGTACGAAAGGTTGGGACTCGCTATGAGCACCTTCTCATACAGACGGTAAGGACTGGTGTCCATGAAGGGAGTCTTGCCTGCCAACATTTCATAGGGGAGCACTCCTACTTGACACCAGTTCCAGCCCGCAGCCCGACCCGTTTATCAGCTCCGGAACTATGCATTCGGGAGTGTCACACATGGTGAAGGGCGTTCATTTCTGCTGAGCAGCTTGGCGAAGCCCATATCTGCCAGCTTAACATGACCATCCGCAGTTAGGAGGACGTTTTCAGGCTTGATGTCGCGATAGAGGCAACCCACTGCATGCAGACAGCACAGCGCCTGCACCACCTCACTCAGGTAAAAGCGCGCTTCTACCGCCGGCAACTTGCAGCGCTTCACCTTGAACAGCTCCCCGCCCGCCACATACTCCATCACACAAAACAAGTCCACCTCGTCCTGACACGTGCCCAGAGCGAGACAACGAAGGGACTGCAGAGCAGCCTCAGCACTTGCTTCTCCGCAAGTACGTGCTGCACCTGTTTCTGGCAGTACAGCAGTGCTTTGTTCATCACTTTCACAGCTACTGGCTGGCCGTGAAGCCGCGCCAGTCGGACTTGGGAGTAGTTCTCTATGCCAATGATACGCTGCATCTCGAAGTCACAGGTTTGAAGCGAGGGAAACTGCAAGTTAGAGACGTCCGGCACTGAGTTAGAACGAGAGCTGCCGCAGTTTACGCCCATTGCTAACTACGTGCATCCTTAGCCCAGGAGAGTGACTGGTATAGAGCAAATAGCAGTGTAGATTTCTCGCTTTCTATGACGTTTGGCCTGTTTGTACCGCCAGGTTAGGACACTTAGGACACTAAAGCCTCTTGGAGTCTTAAGCCACCTAGAACTTCTGGAGCAGTCGGTCTCTTGATATATCGCCTATGAATTG
>Ga0247837_1009650_pt1 | contig 11444 bp, 11 predicted proteins | sample LaCtaG_2_FD_187115 | JGI IMG/M metagenome (GOLD analysis project Ga0247837, IMG submission 187115) | Freshwater microbial communities from meromictic Lake La Cruz, Castile-La Mancha, Spain - LaCruzMarch2015_14.5m | ecosystem: Environmental > Aquatic > Freshwater > Lake | place: Spain: Castile-La...
AATGTTCGCAAACGCTATTTGATCACATTTCATCATGCACATCAAAAAAATTAATCAATTTTTATATGAAGTTAGCCTCATATTTCGTGACCATCTCTCAGGCATAAAGCGCGGTAAGTTGGCGAATAGGTTATTTGGCAGGCATTCATGCTCTGAATTGATGTTGTGTTGGCTAAGAAATAGAGAATTTTAATAGGATTTTTTTAGAAAAATAGAGAGTAAATGATGAAAGCACGTGATGTTTTTTTAAATGAACAAAAAGAGAAATTATTAAAAGCAATAAGACATCTAGAATATAGCTATAATAAAGTTGTAAATCTTCCTGCTGAACCTGACCAATTGGATGAAGAAACCCTGGAAACGTGGGAAAGTTTTGCAGCACGATTTTGCCGTGTGGCAGATGTTTTCTTAGCCAAATATGTAAGAGCTTTTGTGTTATTGGAAGATCCTGGCTTTAATGGTAGTTTTCGCGACACCCTTAATCAAGCTGAAAAATTAAACCTTATCAATAATACAGAAACATGGATGGCCGTCCGTGAACTTCGTAATATTTCTGCTCATGAATACACTGACAAAGATCTAGCGGGGTTTTTTCATAAGCTAAGAGCAGAAGCCCCTAAATTAATTGCCATTAAAAATGTGGTATGACAGATGCGACTAACTCAGGAGCAAATAAACGGAATTATAGTCGCCATTACCCCATATATAAAAGGCTCTCAAGCTGAGTTAAGGCTTTACGGAAGTCGGGTAAACGATCAGTTGAAAGGAGGAGATATCGATTTATTACTGAGTACTAAGGAAATAAATTTAGCCGCAGATATCCTTGATAATAAGCATTATCTTCTCTCTTCTATTAAACAAAAAATAGGAGACCAAAAAATTGATCTATTGATTACCACAACCAGCGCTCTTAAAACAGATGCTTTTTTACAGATGATTTTACCAACATCTCAAGTGTTAAAAAAATGGGCAAAACAATGATTCGTCTATAGAAAAAGCATATGGGTAATCAATGACGCAAATATTCGCTTCAACTAGCTTCGGATAATATTTGTGCAACCCACGAGTTTAAGCTTTTTCCATGAGCTTCTGCTCTCATGGCTGCGCGCGCATGAATTTCCGGAGGAATTCTTAACATGATTTTTCTGAATAAGGTTTTTGAGGCTCTCGACCTCTTTAGAGTATTCTCAACCTAAATCCGTGTTCAAATTCACGTTGAGAATACTCGAAAAAAATTAAGAATATTACCTAAGAAATTACTCCCTATTCATGATATAAATACACAAAAGGATTTAAGCTTAACTCCAACCATTCGGTGAACATGTGTTTTCTACAACAATAAAAAACTATCTCCCTAAATTTGACACACGCCAGCAACAAACCAACAACATCATTATGATCACGTTCTGGAGTCAATTTTCCTCTTACGCATTAAATACTATTTTGATTATTTTTTTAACACGCCCGCTCTTAGCCCAAGGCCTTGGGTACAATCAAGCCAAGGCGTATGCTTTTATTGGTATTAGCCAAGCGGCAGGCTACCTCATGCCTGTCTTGGGTGGATACATGGCGGATAATGTTTTAGGACTACGGCGAAGCATTTTAATGGGCAGTGTTTTACTGGCAAGTGCCTATTTATTGGTCATGCTGAGCGGTTATACCATTACCTCACACGGTGATTTTTTATTTCTCGCGGCCTACGCACTCACCCCCGCCGCCAATTCATTATTAATTGGCACAGCCTCGGGCATGGTTTCACATGTGTATGCTGACGATGCCATCCGCGCCAAATCCGCCATGACCTTCTACTACATGGCTATTAATGTTGGCGCACTCCTGGCCACGTTCATAGCGCCAGCACTTTTAGATAGCCGCTATGGCCCCCTTTCTGTGCTTACCTTAACGTTTGTGGGTAAAGCCATTGCCGCTCTTAATTTTGCTTATCGTTATAAACTCTATGACAATGTCACGTGGGGACAAGACAAAAAGCCCTTGTCATCACGCTCTAAATACCACTTTGTGGGTTATTTTATTGCCCTATACCTTTTTACTTTGTTTGCATACTCATACATTTTTTTAGCCAGCATTATTATCACGCTGGGCTGTGCGACAGGAATTGCTTGGTTTTTGATTAAAACCTTCGCCCTCTCAGGGGAATCCCGCTACAAGCAATTTGTAGCGTCACTCTTAACGCTTGAGGCCATTGTTTTTTTTGTGATTTACAACCAAATGAACAGTACATTGGTTATTTTTGCGCAGAATAACTCAAACCTTCACCTGCTCAATTTTGTGATTTCACCAGCGCAGTATCAAATGCTTAACCCCTTGTTGATTATTCTACTAGGGTTACAACTTCCCCGTTTTTATCAAAAATTCCCTCGCTTTTCGATTCCTTATCAGTTTGCCTGTGGAACATTATTAGCAGGGTTTTCGCTCCTTATTCTCGCGTATGCAGCAACACAAGCGACCCTAGGCATTGTGGATGGAAATTACATCGCATTTACCTATATTTTTATCACCCTTGCCGAATTATGGGTAAGTGCTACTGGTTTAAGCATGATTGGTCTTTATTGTGATAATAAGTCGCTGGCCTTTGCCATGGGGGTATGGTACTTGGCGTGCTCATTATCCAGTGCCCTTTCGGGGCGGCTTGCAGGCTTGGTGGCTATTCCTGATAACATGACATCCCCCATGCAGAGCCTTCCTATTTATCAAAACTACTATTTATATTTAGGTGTTATTGCCTGTGCTTTAGGCCTGCTAATGCTTCTTGTTGCTCGGTATTTGCAGAGATTATTTCAGAAGAAAAAGATGGTGCTGGTTTGAGGAATGGCCTAAACCCGGGGCTTGAATAAGAAATGTTGTGCTTGATTGACGTGTAGAACTTCGAACACTGGATGCCGTGCATAAAGCACGGCACGTAGGCTAGGAGGTAAGCCAGGAGTGGGAGACGAGCGGGCTAGAAGTAGGCGACGAGGATGGAGACAGGCACGAGACAGGCACGAGACAGGCACGAGACCAGGACGAGACCGGCACGAGACCAGGACGAGACTGGGAGCAGACTGAGACGAAAAGCTTTGCAACAACGTTAGGCAAACTTCAGGCCTCACAATAAATAACATAGCCTATGTCCAGAAATAACAGAGCCTATGTTCAACGATGAGGCGCCCTTCCCTTCTTTTACAGACCTAAATTATCGCGTTTGAAAACGCGATCCGCACGATAGCTTGAGCGCACCAAGGGGCCAGAGGCCACTTCAAAAAATCCTTTTTGCAACCCAATCTCACGAAGCATTTCAAAAGATTCAGGGGTTACATATCGCATGACGGGCAAATGGTTTTTCGTCGGCTGTAAATATTGGCCCAACGTTAAAATATCCACGTTTTGAGCGCGAATATCATCCATGGTTGCGATAATTTCTTCATCGGTTTCACCAAGGCCTAGCATTAAACTGGTTTTTGTTAATACTTCTGGGCGGTGTTGTTTAGCGAAAGCCAATACCTTCAATGTTTGCCAATAGCCTGCACGGTTGTCACGAACTGGGTGCGTCAAGCGCTCTACGGTTTCCACATTTTGGGCAAAAACATCCAAACCACTGTCCAGTAGTTTAGCTATATCCGCCTCTTTGCCTTGAAAATCTGGGGTAAGTGCTTCTATTTTTGTGTTTGGACAACGTGCTTTAATAGCACGGATTGCATCAGCATAATGAGCAGCCCCACCGTCCGGCAAGTCATCCCGATTAACAGATGTTAACACTACATAATCAAGATTCATCAAAGCGACTGTTCTTGCTGTGTTTTCAGGTTCGTCTTTATCCAACCAACCATGTGGATTGCCCGTGTCTACTGCGCAAAATCGACAGGCGCGCGTGCAAACTGCTCCCATCAACATGATGGTAGCAGTGCCATGCGACCAACATTCTGCAATATTAGGGCATTTGGCCTCTTCACACACGGTCGATAAACGGTGCTCTTTTACCTGTTCTTTTACGCGCGTGTACGCAGGTGTCGTATGGTTAACGATTCGCAACCATTTTGGCTTTTGCAATCGGGGTGTCGATGTCGCCACTGACTTCACACCATCTTTAATAGCCACCACACCTTCGCGGGTTGTGTATTTGTGGCCGCTTTCAATGACAACCGGTATATCCTTTAATTTGCTCATTGCATTACCTGTATTTTTGGCCCTTCAATGTGGCCTATTTTAGGCCACTTGAATATTTTGTCCATGATATTTTTAATAACCACACCGTATAGCGAACCATCCCATGAGAAGAGCGGCAAGTAAAACAATCATTGAAACCGCTAAGCTCGCCATGAAAGGCGAATAGGCAACCAGCAATACGCCTATCATGAGAAAAATAAAACAAGCCGCCATTTGAAGCATTCTGTGTAGAGAGGCCAAACGTAAATAGCGACTCATTAAAAAATAAACACTCAAAAAGACCACCAACGGCAAAAGGTAAAAGGCCTGATAATAAAGCTCATACAAGAACTGTCGCGTGGATGAAACCGTTTGCTCGACGAGCCACTGCTCAAACACCATCCCCATGTTTAATAAACAAGTTTGTTGGCGTATCTGTACTGCAAAAACTGTGAAAAATATCACTGCATATACATATTTATCAGGTGTTATCACAACATCAGAGAGTATTTTTCGAAAATCCCTCAAAACATAAAGCACTAATAACAATCCCACTAAAGCCGTGGCTATTTTAAGCTTGGGCAGAAGTTGGTAGTACAAGGTGGGCTCACTCAATTGTAAAAAATGAACGATTCCGAGAGACACTAAAAAAAACACGCCCACACGAACCTGCGATTTCTTTTGAGAAGGGTAAATCCACATGAAGGCCAGCAGTGCGATAAAACAAAAGATAGAGCAAGGGCTAAACGCATCCATAATGGCTATCAGGGGGATATACGCCCAGGCGGAAGGTGCTGCACTTTCACTCAACTGAAGTTGGCTTGCATTGCCCCATTGTTGCAACGCATGGATAGTGTTTGGGCTTAATTCACCCTCCTGACGAACGCGCTGGTAACAAAAACGCAAGCCCTCTAACAGGGGTTTTTCAGTGGTTTTTTCATCCGAAAAGCCCATCCATTGAGAACCGCAAAAAAACATGGAAGGCACTGAAAAATTGATGGATTTTTGTTGTTTTAAACGCTCGTAAAAAAGTTGCAACGCGGCTTTATCTTGATTAATAAAGTACCGATGCACCTTTATCCATGGTTCTGATTTTTCTAAACGTTTAAAAAATACATCGGCTTTTTTACAGTGAGGGCATGTGGAACTCAAAAACAACTCAACACTAACCTGTACCGGCGTGTCTGTTTGAGGCGCAGTTGGTAATGCTGCATTGCCTATGGAAAATGCTAATAAAAAAATTAAACTTAATGCATAGTTCATTACAAAAATCCTTTTTTTCAAAGCGAACTAAAAGAAAACGCCTCTAATGTTTAAGCACTTGTTTATCAAGCAGTCTATTTTTACTTTTGAGCCAATAATACAACAAGCCCACCTCAATGAGGGTCAGATAGCCTGCAGTCAGTACATCACTCAAATAATGATGGGTCAACATAACGCGCGTTATCACCACGAGCACCCCAAACAAAAGGTAAGCGTAACTGTAACGTGGGAACAAAATGCACAAACCAAACATTAGTCCCATCACGGTAGTGGTATGTCCTGATGGAAATGACCAATAAGGCGCATGCGTTTTAAACCCATAAAACCCATACAAGTGCTCTTTAAACAATAAATCTGGCCGTGCCCGGCCAATTCCAATTTTTAATAACAGACAAATACTATTTGGAATAAATACACATAGCCATAAAAACCAAGAGCGCTTTTCCCATACTTTATTCACGTGAACATAGCGAAAATATAACGCTAAAATAAACAAAGGGCCAATGTAAAAAATGCTCGCGCCAAAAAGAGTAAGGCCTTTTAAAAAGGGTAAACCCCAGTGAAAATTAAACGCATGGAAATAATAAGCAATGGGTCTATCTGCATATAAAATAGATAAAATAATAAGAGCAAGGTAACTCATTAAAACATAGGGTTTAATCATGATTTTTAATAAACGCTCAAAGGGTGTCACCGCATTGCTCTCCTCAATGTTTAACTACGCCGACCGGCACTACCACGCGAAGGCCTAAGTGTGCCATAACATCAAATAGATATACAGCTTGTCGATGCCGGTTAAAGCTGCTATTTTTTATTCAAACCTCAACGGTCAATTGATCCTGTGTAAACGCATTAAACCGTTCATAAAGCACGGTATGAATGATTTTTGCTAAAGCGTTCGCCCTTTCAATGGATTGTTTAATCCTTTATTTACGCGAGATATATGCCAGCATTGTCTATGGTTCAAACCATCGCAGTATGGGTGCTCCCCGTATTGCTTGCCGTTACTATGCATGAGGCAGCCCATGCATTTGTAGCCAACCGTTGTGGCGATTCAACGGCTAAAATGTTAGGTCGATTAAGCTTAAACCCGTTACGCCATGTCGACATGATGGGTACCTTTATAGTGCCTATTCTCATAGGCATTTTAAGCCAATTTCAGTTTGTGTTTGGTTGGGCCAAACCGGTTCCTATTAATGGCTCCCGCTTACACAAACCCCGAAGAGACATGGCTTTGGTCGCTCTCGCAGGCCCTCTATCCAATTTTATCATGGCTATTTTATGGGCAGTGGTACTCAAGTTATCTACTTTTTTTCACCCAATCACTTCATACCCTGCGCTATTTTTCTTTCTCATGGCGCGTGCCGGCATATTCATTAATTTAGTGCTTGGTTTATTAAATTTAATTCCCATACCGCCCTTAGATGGCAGCCGCGTGATGGCAAGCTTGCTCCCACCCTCAAAAGCCATTCAGTACCTTAAATTAGAGCGCTTTGGTTTCTTTATTTTAATTGCCCTCATGTTCACGGGCGTTTTAAGCACCATTCTTGAGCCATTGCTTAGAGGAGCGCTTCAATTAATAGAGACGGGGTTTAAACTATGAGAATTCTTGCTGACGCGAGCCTGCCCTGTTTATCCCTGTTGTTTACAGAACCTTTTCATTTAACGCTGTATCATTCAAAAGACGCGCTCCCAGAATTGCTTTTAACACACGACATACTGTTATGCCGCTCAACATTGACCGTGAACGAAACGTTATTAGCGCACACAAACATTAAAGGTGTCGCTACAGCAAGCAGTGGCGTTGATCATATCGATAGTGAGTACTTAAAAAAACGTAACATTGCTTTATTTGATGCTAAAGGCTGCAATGCGCGCGCCGTCGCAGATTACATGGTAGCTACCTTAGCAAGCCTTCAGCAGCAAGATAAAATAATCGGCTCCAAAGCAGGCGTTATTGGTGTAGGTGAAGTGGGAAAGCGCGTCGTGGCACGCCTTCAGGCGGCAGGTTTTGAAGTGATTTGTTTTGACCCCCTAAGCACCACCACTTCAGCCGCCTACACCTACGGTTCTTTTTCTGATTTATCCAGCTGTGACGTGCTCTGCATTCACCCTAATTTGCATCACAACCCGCCCTACCCTAGTGCCAACTTATTGTCAGCTGATTTTCTAGACGCATTAAAACCAGGTACAACCCTTATAAATGCAGCACGGGGTGGAATTGTGAATGAAGAAGCCTTATTGAAAAATGGCGGCCTGCCTCTCACTTATTGTACGGATGTTTATGAGCATGAGCCGTCCATCAATGCGAACATCATTGACTTCGCAACCCTTTGTACACCCCACATTGCCGGTCATAGTATTGAAGCAAAAATAAATGCAGTGAGCATTGTCAGTGAAAAAATGCATGCCTATTTTGGGTATCCACAACCAAAAGTAACACTGCCCACCCTGCAAACTCCTCCGGTTTTATTGCCTAAAGAAACCTGGCAAGACGTTGTTCTTTCTATATATAATCCTCTGCATGACACAAACATGCTAAAATCCGCGTCGGATAAAACGCTAGCATTCTTAACCCAGCGGCAAGCTCACTATTATCGACATGATTTTAATGTTTATGATTCGGCGGCCTTAGATGAGAAAACAATGCGTTTAATGGGCCTATAATTAATGTTTAATTATCAAGCACTATTTAATATTCCCTTAATCCTAGTGATATAAAATAATCAAAAATCAGTCTAATTGCTTCATAAAGGGCTGAAAACCGGTTTTATCACATAATTAATGGTGGTAGGGAAAATGCCTCTTAACAGCGCAAATACATTAACGCTTGAGCAACACTTCAATGCCTTATACCTTAAAGTGCTTGAAAAGCCAGACGCTAATCTATTGGATAAATTAGATGACCTGACTGAAAATATAGGCACAATTAACACAACCATAAACGCGTTATTAACAGAAAATGAAAAAGAGTTAAACATTCAAACTCAAATTTCTCATGCACTGACGTTGATTCAAGCCATAGAAGAAAATGACAACAACGTCGTGAGCATAAAATATGCTTTGGCATTGATTGAAAGTCAGCAAGAAAGCTTTGATTCACTCATGGCAAATGCCTCCCCTGCTGAAAAAGAAGCGTGGGCCATACGATTGGACCAACTCAAGTCACCTAACTTTAAAATGGCGTTAAAAAATGCCGTTGAGTACACGTTTAGCTGGGCTACCTATATACCTACCGTAGCTTTTCGCGCGCTAGCACCAGGATTTATAAAAGAGGCATTAAACCCACAGCTTCCTAAAACCTTTGATAGTGAATGCAAAGCCGCTCTTAAGGCCATGGCATTATTACGCTTAACTGCTTTACGAGGTATCTTAGATGTATCCAGGCAAGAAATTGATAATTTATCTACAACATTAGCGGACTCTAACGCCGCCAATAAGCCCCTGCTCCTAAATGCGTCCTCTCATGCACTTAAAGAAATTAAAAATAAAAATACGACTATCGTAGCGGTATTAGAAGAATTTAAAGCACTGAGCAGTCAGATAATAGCAGAGCGAGAAAAACTTAAACGCGTTGAGGAAATCGCCCCTCTTCTCAATGCCTACCTTGAAACACACGATACATTTTTTAGATGGGTCATGCGCCTTTTAGCTAAATTATTTTCCGTGTTTAATACCAGACCCACCATGATGGTTGAAGATGCGATAAACATGAGAGCTGAATTGAGAGAATTAAAACATGCTTATGTAACAAGCATAAAAAATGATGAAGAAAAAATTCGTTCAAACCCAGATGTTTCTGACGCGATTAAAGAAAAGCTTTGTGGTGAACTCACGCCAAAAACTGAAGACGATAATGCCGTACCACCCAAGGAAGCACCTAAATTTGAACTTGTTGCAAGGATGTTTAAGCGCATTAAACCCACTGCAAGACCTGCCAATATAGTGACTGAACCTAAACCTCGAGCTCCTTAGTATTTGCAATTCAAGTGCTTTTGATAAGGCTCCGCTGTTTTTACAATAAATCACTATTTGTGCAGCAAATGTGGTATCTTATGGTCGAATTTTTATATTGATGTCGCGCTTTAAAAAACCATCAACAGGAGAGCTTTAAGGGCTATATACACTGGTTGTATGGTCAATTAATTTTTACTATAAATTCAGGTAATTAACATGAAAAAATACATCATTGCATCTTTTTATAAATTTGTTCCCCTAACGGATCACGAAGACATGAAAGTGCCTTTACTCAACGCCATGCGGGAGCATAATATCTTTGGAACCATTATTTTAGCCCATGAAGGAATCAACGGTAGCTTTGCTGGCGTGCCTGAAGATGTGTATTTTTTATACGAGTATTTAAGATGCGATCCGCGCTTTTCTGACTTATTTTTCAGAGAAAGGTATGATGACATGATGCCTTTTGAAAAAGCAAAGGTAAAATTTAGAAAAGAAATCGTGACCTTAGGCATACCTGGTATTGACCCCCTGAAATCCACAGGCACTCGCGTTTTACCCGCTGAATGGAATGCTCTGATCAGTGATCCTGAGGTAGTGCTTGTCGATACACGAAATGATTATGAAGTGGAACTTGGTACATTCAAACAAGCCATAAACCCTACCACAGAAAATTTTAGAGATTTTCCAGAGTATGTTGAAACCCACTTGATCAATAAAAAAGACAAAAAAATTGCAATGTTTTGCACTGGCGGCATTCGCTGTGAAAAATCGACTGCTTATTTGCAAAGTCTTGGGTTTAAAGACGTGTACCAATTAGAGGGTGGCATTTTAAATTATTTAGAATCCGTCCCAGCTCAGGATTCTCTATGGGAAGGCACCTGCTTTGTGTTTGATGAGCGTATTTCCGTCGCAGAATAAGATAGCATTTAAGGCTGTTGTAAAACATATCTTTTGAGTGTTAGACAAAAAACTGTCATGCCCGCGTAAGCGGGCAACCATCCATCAAATTAAACCAATGCTCAAATCTAACCGCTGAAGATTGATTTGCTGAATAAAGACAGGTTTAACCTATCCCTCAACTCGCTGATGCACTCTATACAATCTCCTTTTGGCATCCAAGATTATATGATTTTTATTATTTGTCAGCGAGTTACCTCGTTTTTATTCTGTGCCAAATCAGAAATGGTTGCCCGCCTACGCGGGCACGACGGCTTTGTTTGTGATGTCAAGACGCCATGGGTGGTGAATTGGATATTGTGGCGAAATTTGCTTCCAATGAAGTGCATTTAAACGTAAAAGAGCTTTGAGCATCATTTTAGGATAGGTTAGCTCAACTAGATGCTCTTATGTGTTTAATAGCCGTACGGTTTCGTTTACATCACTGGTCAGGAATAGTTAACCATGGACCTCATTTAACAAATTGCGCACCACATCTTGATCTGAAAACACAAAGCGCTCTTTACCAATCTGCTGGTATGCCTCATGACCTTTACCTGCAATCAGGATAATGTCCTTATCATCCGCCATGCTTAACGCTTTTTGGATGGCTTCATGTCTATCAATTTCTTTGTGTATTTTCTTAGACGGTAAAAAACCTGCTGCAATTTCTTCAATGATTTCTGCAGGATCTTCCGTGCGAGGATTATCACTTGTAATAATAGCGACATCGGCATATTGACTGGCAATTTTACCCATCATTGGCCGCTTGCTGCGATCCCGGTCCCCACCACAACCAAACACCACCAATAATCGTCCCTGTTTTAATTGCAAAAGGGTCGATAAGACATTTTCTAAGGCATCAGGTGTATGAGCATAATCTACAATCACACAGGGCTTTTGAGCCACAACTTCCATGCGACCAGGAGATGCTTTTAATTTCCCCATCACCTCAACCACATCCGCTATCGCAGCACCATTGGCCAATAAGCTTGCAAACACCGCAAGACTATTATAAATGTTAAATTTACCCAAAAGCCCCACACGCACGTGATGTTCACCCCAAGGTGAAACAATGTCGAGCTCACTGCCCGACATACTGATTTGCCAATTTACCGCCCGCACATCAGCAGTATCTTGTA
>Ga0247837_1009653_pt1 | contig 11442 bp, 10 predicted proteins | sample LaCtaG_2_FD_187115 | JGI IMG/M metagenome (GOLD analysis project Ga0247837, IMG submission 187115) | Freshwater microbial communities from meromictic Lake La Cruz, Castile-La Mancha, Spain - LaCruzMarch2015_14.5m | ecosystem: Environmental > Aquatic > Freshwater > Lake | place: Spain: Castile-La...
CGCATCCGATGCCCGTATTCGGCGTTCTGTCCCCCTTGCTGAGGCACCAACAGCCCAAGCCCCCCCTGTTGAACAGCTTGCACCACAGCCCACACCCGCTGGCGCCATGCGCATTGACAGGCCTCTGCGCTCAGGTCAACAGGTGTATGCCAAAGGGCGCGATCTGATTGTGATGGGCATGGTCAATGCCGGTGCTGAGGTGATTGCCGATGGCCACATCCATGTTTACGGCACTTTGCGTGGCAAAGCCATTGCGGGTGCCAGAGGCGATGGGGATGCCCAAATTTTTGCCATGGTGATGGAGCCCGAACTCATTTCCATCGCCGGGGTCTACCGCACCAGCGAAAATCCATTGTCCAAAGATGTTTTGGGCAAACCCGCACAAGTTTCTTTGCAGTCAGGTCCAGATGGGGACAAACTGCTGATCACTCCTTTGAAAATATAATTTTTTTATTTTGTCCAAGAAAGTTCATCCATGGCAAAAATCGTTGTTGTGACCTCTGGCAAAGGCGGTGTGGGTAAAACCACGACCAGCGCCAGTTTCGCCACAGGCTTGGCCCTCAAAGGTTTCAAGACCGCTGTCATTGACTTTGATGTGGGCCTGCGCAATCTGGACCTGATCATGGGTTGTGAGCGCCGCGTGGTGTATGACCTGATCAACGTGATCCAGGGCGAAGCCAACTTGAACCAAGCCCTCATCAAAGACAAACAATGTGACAACTTGTTTGTGTTGGCGGCCTCTCAAACCCGTGACAAAGATGCCTTGTCTCAAGAAGGCGTTGAAAAGGTTTTGAACGACCTGAGTGGCATGGGTTTCGAGTACATCGTGTGCGACTCACCTGCAGGAATTGAGACTGGTGCCTTGATGGCCATGCATTTTGCTGACGAGGCCTTGGTGGTGACCAATCCCGAGGTGTCTTCGGTACGCGATTCAGACCGCATTTTGGGCATGTTGGGGAGTAAAACCAAACGCGCCATTGAAGGCGCTGACCCCATCAAAGAACATTTGCTGATCACTCGCTACAACCCCAACCGGGTCGAAGAGGGGCAGATGCTGTCGCTGCAAGATATCCAGGACATCTTGCGCATCAAGTTGTTGGGCGTGATTCCCGAAAGCGAAAACGTGTTGCAAGCCTCCAACCAAGGCACACCCGCGATCCATATGGCCAACAGCGATGTGTCTGAGGCTTACAAAGACGTGATCGATCGTTTTTTGGGCGAAGACAAGCCTATGCGTTTCACCGAAGCTGAAAAACCCGGTTTTTTCAAACGTTTGTTTGGAGGCAAGTGAACCATGTCGTTTCTTTCCTTCCTCTTGGGCGAAAAGAAGAAAACTGCCAGTGTGGCCAAAGAGCGCCTGCAAATCATCCTGGCACACGAGCGCAGTGGCCGCAATGCAGCCGAGCCCGATTACCTGCCTGATTTGCAGCGTGAACTGGTGGCGGTGATCAGCAAGTACATCAAGATCAACCCCAACGACATCAAAGTCAATTTGGAGCGTCAGGACAACCTTGAAGTGCTGGAAGTCAAAATCGAATTGCCCGATTCACGTTAAGCTTTTTTTGCCGTCTTTTGAGACATTATTCGCATGTCTCCGATGCGGTGTCTTCAGATGCCATGGCCCCTTGATTGGGGCCATGGTTTTTTTATGGCTGGTCTAAAGACACCCACAAGGAACGTGCTGCGCGGATATTGCGTTCTTTGACGTGTCCGTAGCCTTTGATGTTTTCTGGCACTTGGGCCACTTTGACCGCATGTGCATGGGTTTGTTCTGACAGCTGCGTCAAGTGGCGCTCGATGTGCGCCATGTACTCGCGAATCAGGGCACGCTCTGTCTGACGTTCTTCGGTTTTGCCAAAGAAGTCCAGTTTGGTGCCGCGCAAACCCTTGAGTTTGGCCAGTACCTTGAACCCCGTGAGCATGATGGGGCCGAACTTTCTTTTGACCAATTCACCTTGGCTGTTGCGCTTGGACCAAAGCGGCGGGGCCAAGTGGTAGTGCACTTTGAAGTCGCCCTCAAAACTGTTTTGAATGCGTTCCATGAATCCCGTTTGCGTGTGCAAACGGGCCACTTCGTATTCGTCTTTGTAGGCCATCAAACGGTACAGTTGACGCGCTACGGTTTCGCTCAACAGTGTTTTACCCAAAGGCGCTTCGGTGGTTTGCACGCGGCCCACGATGCTTTGGTAAAGCTGGGCATAAGCCGCGTCTTGGTAATCGGTCAATCGGGCCATGCGGTCGGCGATGAGGTCGTTCAAAGACTCGCGCTTTTTGAACTGGATCACTTGCACGGGCTGCAAGGTTTTCATCAACGCGTCGAGTTGGTGCGCCGCGTGACGGCCCCACTCGAAAGCGGCCAAGTTGTTTTTGACCTGCACATCGTTGAGCTCAATGGCCCGCACCAAAGACTCGCGATGCAAGGGCACCCAGCCTTTTTGCCAAGCGTAGCCCAGCAGCATGGGGTTCACATAAATGGTGTCGCCCATGAGTTGTTTGGCCAGGGTATCGGCATCAAAAGCGCCAACGCCCGACACGCCAACTTGCGCCGAAATTTCGGCCACACATTGATCAGCTGGGTTTTGCCAATTGCCATTTTTCACAAAAGCAGCGGTGGGTGTGCTGTTGCTGTTCAGGGCCACATGGGTGCGGCCTGCACGCATGCGTACCGTGGTTTCTTTGGAAGCACTGACGATGGGGTCGCAGCCGATGATCAGGTCGGCAGCGGCCATGCTGACGCGAGTGGTGCGGATTTCGTCTTGGGTGTTAGCAACCAAAATGTGGCTCCAAGTGGCTCCGCCTTTTTGGGCCAGACCGGCGGAGTCTTGTGTGACGATGCCTTTGCCCTCCATGTGCGCGGCCATACCGAGCAGCTGGCCAATGGTGATGACGCCTGTGCCCCCAACACCGGCCACGACCATGCCCCAGGGTTGGTTGATGAGGGGCAGTTCGGGCTCGGGCAACGCACCCAACGTGGCAGGGTTTGGGGCTGAGCTGGTGGACGTGGCTTTCTTTTTGAAGGTGCCGCCCTCCACCGTGACAAAGCTCGGGCAAAAGCCCTTGAGGCAACTGGTGTCCTTGTTGCAGGTGCTTTGGTTGATGGCGCGTTTGCGTCCCAAAGGGGTTTCAAGTGGTTCGACCGACAAGCAGTTGGACTGCACGCTGCAATCGCCGCAGCCTTCGCAGACTTCTTCGTTGATCATCACGCGCACAGCCGGGTCGACCAGGGTGCCTCGCTTGCGGCGGCGGCGTTTTTCGGTGGCGCAGGTCTGGTCGTAAATGATGACGGATGTGCCTTTGATTTCTCGCATTTCACGTTGAATGCGGTCGAGCTCGTCGCGGTGGAATACACGCACGCCTTCGACCAAAGCCACGCCCTCGTATTTCTCGGGTTCGTCCGTCACGACCACGATGCGTTGCGCACCTTCGGCCTTCATGCTCATGGCGATCTGCACCACGCTGTGGCCTTCAGACCGTTCGCCCACGGGTTGGCCGCCTGTCATGGCGACGGCGTCGTTGTACAAAATCTTGTAGGTGATGTTCACACCCGAAGCCACGCTCTGGCGCACGGCCAAAATGCCGCTGTGAAAATAAGTGCCATCGCCGATGTTGGCAAAAATATGCTGGTCAGTGCAAAAGGGCTGTTGGCCGCTCCAGGGCACGCCTTCGCCACCCATTTGGGTGAAGCCCGTGGTGCTGCGGTCCATCCAGAGGCTCATGAAATGGCAACCAATCCCGGCCATGGCGCGTGAGCCTTCGGGCACCTTGGTGGAGGTGTTGTGTGGACAGCCTGAGCAGAACCAGGGGGTGCGTTCGGCAGCCGCACCCAAGGTCAGCGTTTGCAAGGATTTTTCTTTGGCGTCCAACACGGCCAGGTGCGCGTCGAGGCGGGCGGTGGTGTCGGCATCCACGCCCAGCTTTTTCAACCGCTTGGCAATGGCCCGTGCAATCAACGCGGGTGTCAGGTCGGCATTGGCCCGCAGCAAGGTGCGCTGTGTCGGATTGGGTGTCGACCATTCGCCGCCCGAGGTGTCGCCATCGGCTTCGTCGAATTTGCCCACGATGGTGGGGCGCACATCGTCGCGCCAGTTGTACAGCTCTTCCTTGAGTTGGTATTCGATGACTTGGCGTTTTTCTTCGACCACCAAAATCTCGCGCAGACCAGTGGCAAATTCGCGGGTGGTGTGCGCTTCGAGCGGCCAGACCACGCCCACTTTGTGCACCCGTATGCCCAGGCGTTGGCAGGTGGCGTCATCCAGTCCCAGATCGAGCAGGGCCTGGCGCGTGTCGTTGAAGGCCTTGCCGCTGGCGATCAGGCCAAAGCGATCGTTGGGGCCCTGGATGACGTTGTGGTTGAGCTTGTTGGCGCGGATGTAGGCCAGTGCGGCGTACCACTTGTAGTCAAACAAACGAGCCTCTTGTTCCAGCGCAGTATCGGGCCAGCGGATGTGCACGCCGCCGGGCGGCATCACAAATTCTGGCAAGACGATCTGCACGCGCTCGGGGTCGATGTGGGCCGTCGCACTGGACTCGACGATCTCTTGAATCGTCTTCATGCCCGACCAGATGCCGGCAAAGCGGCTGAGCGCGAGGGCGTGCAGGCCTTGGTCGAGGATGTCTTGTACGCTGGCCGGGAAAAACACGGGCAGGCCGCAGGCCTTGAAGATGTGGTCGCTTTGGTGCGCGGCGGTGGAACTTTTGGCCACATGGTCATCGCCCGCTACCGCCAGCACGCCGCCCCAAGGCGTGGTGCCGGCCATGTTGGCGTGTTTGAACACGTCTGAGCAGCGGTCCACGCCGGGGCCTTTGCCGTACCAGATGCCGAACACGCCATCAAATTTGTTGGTGCCCGGCGGTGCAAAACCCAGTTGCTGCGTGCCCCACAACGCGGTGGCGGCCAGCTCTTCGTTCACGCCGGGTTGGAACACGATGTGCTGAGCTTTCAGGTGGTCTTTGGCCTTCCACAGTGACTGGTCGTAGCTGCCCAGTGGCGAGCCCCGGTAACCGCTGATGAAGCCCGCCGTGTTTTTGCCTTGCAGTGCGTCGCGCTGGCGCTGCAGCATGGGCAGTTTGACCAAGGCCTGCACACCGCTCATGAAGGCGCGACCCACATCCAAGCTGTATTTGTCGTCCAGCGTCACGGTCTCCAGCGCTTGGCGAATCGATTCGGGCAAAGGGGCGTTCATGGTCTGTCCTGCGACTGATATGGAAAGCACAGTGTAGAGCGGGCTTGCCGACAAGTGCTTGCTTTCGGCGACAGGATTTGCCCTATGATTTGAAAGGATCTTGCGCAAAGAGGCTTATTTTGGAAACACTGGACAAATTTGATTGGGCGATATTGAATGAACTGCAAACCAATGGCCGCCTGACCAATGCCGAACTTGCGCAGCGCGTGGGCTTGTCTGCTGCGCCGTGCTGGCGACGGGTGCGGGCGCTCGAAGAGTCTGGGGTCATCCAAGGCTACCGCGCCGAGATCGACCGGCAGAAGGTGGGCTTGGATGTGTTGGCCTTTGTGCGGCTGGACGCGGAGCGCAACCGGGGCGATGTGACGCGTCAATTGGAAGATGCGATCCTCAAAATCCCCGAAGTGGTGTCTTGCCATTACATCAGCGGCACCGGCACCTTTGAGTTGCAGGTGGTCAGCAAGGACCTGAACACCTTCAGCCAGTTTGCGCGGGATGTGTTGCTCAATCTCCCCAATGTGAAAGACCTGCACACCAGTTTTTCACTGGGCGAGGTCAAGGCCGCGGGGGCCTTGCCTTTGCAGGGGTACAAAGGATGATCAGGGGTACAAACCCCGCAATTCCCGCGCTTGCAAGATGCGCGTGCAAGCCACAATGAAAGTGGCCGTGCGCAGACTCACCTGGTTTTCGTCAGCGACCTGCCAGATGGCCGCAAAAGCTTCGCGCATGATGCGCACCAGGCGGGCGTTGATGTCGTCTTCGCTCCAAAAGAAGCTTGAGAAATCCTGCACCCATTCGAAGTAACTCACCGTCACACCGCCAGCGTTGGCGATCACATCGGGCACGACCAGAATGCCCCGCTCGTGCAGGATGTCGTCTGCCTCGGGTGTGGTGGGGCCGTTGGCCCCTTCGATCACCATGCGGGCCCGAATTTGATGGGCGTTTTCTGCGGTGATTTGTTGCTCCAGCGCGGCCGGGATCAGGATGTCGCAATCCACGCCCCAGAACTGCTCATCGGGCAGGACCTCTGCATTTTCAAAACCCTGGACGCTGCCATGCTCGTCGACATGTTTCAGAAGGTTGGGCACATCGAGTCCAGATGCGTTGTAAACCGTGCCGCCATGGTCTTGCACCGCGACCACTGTGGCTCCGGCTTGGGCCAACAGCTTGGCTGCGATACCGCCCACATTGCCAAAGCCTTGCACGGCGATTTTGGCTTTTGTGATGTCCAGTCCGATGTGCTGAGCGGCTTCTTGGCCCACGGTGTAAACGCCACGCCCGGTGGCTTCACGTCGGCCCAATGAGCCGCCCAGAGCAATCGGCTTGCCGGTGACTACGCCTGAGGCCGTGGCGCCTTCGTTCATCGAGTAGGTGTCCATCATCCAAGCCATGATTTGCTCGTTGGTGTTCACGTCTGGGGCCGGGATGTCTTTGGTGGGGCCAATGATGATGCCGATCTCGCTGGTGTAGCGGCGTGTCAGGCGTTCCAGCTCGCCGCGAGACAAGGTTTTGGGGTCGACGCGAATGCCGCCTTTGGCTCCGCCAAAAGGCAGGTTGACGGCGGCGTTTTTGACCGACATCCATGCCGACAGCGCCATGACTTCCGACAGCGTCACACCCTGGTGAAAGCGCACGCCGCCTTTGCCAGGTCCACGGCTCGTGTTGTGTTGCACGCGGTAGCCCTCAAAGTGGGCCATGGTGCCGTTGTCCAACTCAATGGGCACGTCCACGATCAGGGCACGCTTGGGGCGTTTGAGGGTTTCAACCCAGCGCGACAAGCTGCCCAGATAGGGCGTGACCCGGTCGACTTGCTGAAGATAAATGCCCCAGGGGCCGTGATGCTCGGGATTCAGGTAAGAGGGCAGAGCGTGCTGGCTTGTGGCCTTGGCGCTTGCGGCAGGGATGGACATGTGATGTTGCCTTTCTTGAAACTGACGGTTTGTCAGCGGTCCAAATGGTAGGAGGACACGGCTTTGCTGTCCAAGGCCGCTTGGCTGTTGATCCATGCATTTGGCGCATAACATGGTCTGTGAGGCGCAGATTCATCCATGTCGCTTTACGAAACGATGGTCGTCGGACCCCAAAGGCCCGACCGACGAGGGATTGGTCTTTGTTGGTCGTGCCTTTAGGTCCGACAGGTGGGGTGGTTGACCCTACCTGTAAAATCAGCAACTTCAGCCGACCCCGTGGCAGGGTGGCTCCATGGCGCTGGTGGCGTTCATTTATGGGCCTCGATGCGAGGCAGACCAACATGCTTTACCCTCAAGAATTCGATGTGATCGTGGTCGGTGGCGGCCATGCCGGAACCGAAGCCGCCTTGGCCTCGGCCCGCATGGGCTGCAAAACCTTGCTTTTGACGCACAACATCGAGACGATGGGCCAGATGAGTTGCAACCCGTCGATTGGCGGTATTGGCAAAGGCCATTTGGTCAAAGAGGTGGACGCGATGGGCGGTGCCATGGCGCTGGCCACCGACGAAGGCGGTATCCAGTTCCGCATCCTCAACAGCTCCAAAGGCCCGGCCGTGCGCGCCACCCGCGCCCAGGCCGACCGGATTTTGTACAAAGCCGCCATCCGCCGCATGCTCGAAAACCAGCCCAACTTGTGGCTGTTCCAGCAAGCCGTAGACGACCTGATGGTGGAAGGTGACCGGGTGGTGGGGGCTGTCACGCAGGTGGGCATCCGCTTCCGTTCGCGCACGGTGGTGTTGACCGCCGGCACGTTTTTGGATGGCAAGATCCATGTGGGTTTGCAAAACTATGCGGCGGGTCGTGCGGGCGATCCCCCGGCCGTCAGCCTGTCGGCGCGCCTGAAAGAACTGAAGCTACCACAAGGGCGTTTGAAGACCGGCACGCCCCCGCGCCTGGATGGCCGCACCATCGACTTTGCCAAGTGCGCCGAGCAACCTGGCGATGGTGTGCCTGGTGGCATGAACCCCGAGGGGGGAGTGCCGGTGTTCAGCTTCATGGGTCAGGCCGACATGCACCCGCAGCAAATGCCGTGCTGGATCACGCACACCAACGAGCGCACGCACGAGATCATCCGCTCCGGCTTTGACCGCAGCCCCATGTTCACCGGCAAGATCGAGGGCGTGGGCCCGCGCTATTGCCCGAGTGTGGAAGACAAGGTCAACCGCTTTGCAGACAAAGACAGCCACCAGATTTTTCTGGAACCCGAAGGCCTGACCACCCATGAGTACTACCCCAATGGTATCTCGACCAGTTTGCCGTTTGACATCCAGTACGAGCTGGTGCGCTCGATGAAGGGGCTGGAGAATTGCCACATTCTTCGGCCCGGCTACGCCATCGAATACGACTTTTTTGACCCCCGCTCACTGAAGAACAGCTTCGAGACGCGGCAGATCAACGGTTTGTTTTTTGCGGGGCAGATCAACGGCACCACAGGTTACGAAGAAGCTGCTGCTCAGGGTTTGTTTGCCGGCATCAACGCGGCGCTTCAATGCCGGGGCGAAGCCGCCTGGTTGCCCGCGCGCGACCAAGCTTACTTGGGTGTGTTGGTGGACGACTTGGTCACACAAGGCGTGACCGAGCCTTACCGCATGTTCACCAGCCGGGCTGAGTTCCGCCTGCAGCTGCGCGAAGACAATGCCGACGCGCGCTTGACCGAAGTGGGGCGACAAATGGGCTTGGTCGATGACGCCCGCTGGGACGCGTTCAGCCGCAAGCGCGATGCTGTTTCACGTGAAACAGAGCGCCTGAAATCGGTTTGGGTGAACCCGCGCAACTTGCCGGCCGCCGAGTCAGAGCGGGTGTTGGGCAAGGCCATTGAGCACGAGCACAACTTGTTCGATTTGTTGCGGCGACCCAATGTGACCTACCCTGCCCTCATGACTTTGGACAATGGCCGCATGGCCAGCGCCGATGTTTCACGTGAAACGCTGGGTGACTTGAGCGCCCCGGTGATCGAGCAGGTAGAGATTGCAGCCAAGTACTCGGGTTATATTGACCGCCAAAAGGGCGAGGTGGAGCGGGCTGCTTTTTACGAACACCTGCGTTTGCCCGAAGCCCTTGACTACCTGCAGGTCTCGGCCTTGTCGATCGAAGCCCGGCAAAAGCTGGCCAAACACCGGCCTGAAACTTTGGGTCAAGCCTCGCGCATTTCGGGCATCACGCCTGCCAGCGTGTCTCTGCTGTTGATCCACTTGAAAAAGGGTGGTTTCAAGGGCTTCATGCAAACCGCCGATGATCGCGCTGAGGTGGGCGCGCAGGCATGAGCTTGAACCTGGAGGCGGGCCTGCGATCGGGTGCCCAAGCACTGGATCTGAGCTTGTCAGAAGAGCAGGTTCAGCGGCTGCTGGACTACTTGGTCTTGATCCAGAAATGGAACAAGGTCTACAACCTGACCGCCTTGCGCGACCCGGCGGACATGCTGACCCACCACCTGCTGGACAGCCTGACGGCCGTTCTTCCGTTGACCCGGCACACCCAAGGCCAGTCTGCCAAGGTGCTGGATGTGGGCTCAGGCGGCGGCTTGCCAGGCGTGGTGCTGGCCATTTGCATGCCCGAGCTGCAGGTGACCTGTGTCGACACCGTAGCCAAAAAAGCCGCCTTTGTGCAACAAGTGGCGGTGAGCTTGAAGCTGCCCAACTTGCGCGGTTTGCATGCTCGGGTTGAATCCCTCACCGATCCTTACCAAGTCATTTGCTCCCGCGCTTTTGCTTCATTGCCCGATTTTGTGACCTGGACCCGTTCGGCCCTGGCCGAGGGCGGGGTGTGGATGGCCATGAAGGGCAAACACCCGCAGGGCGAAATCGACGCATTGCCTGACGATTTAAAAGTGTTTCACGTGGAACTCTTGACCGTGCCAGGCCTGGATGTGGAGCGTTGCATGGTGTGGATGAGGTTAGTCCAGCCGGTCTAATCCTGAACCCAGAAGGAGAGACTGTGTCGTGCTTGCCGCTCAAAAAGCCGTCAAGCCAGGGAAATACAGCAGGGGTCGTGTGCGATGGATGGCTTGTTTCACGTGAAACATGGATGGACAGCGCCTGTTGTACTGGGGGTCGATCACTTACACTCAGGTCCATAACCGCTTTTTGGGCGGTATCCAATATTTGGCGTGCTTGTGTTTGGTGGGGTGCAGTCTCAAGATGGTGATGGCCAAATACGGCCTGCTTCAAACTCTGCCTTGTTTTTGAAAGGTTTGCATGTTCTTTGGCATCTCCGACTATGGCGCTTTTGTGGCCGCGATTGTGTTGTTTCTGGCCATTCCCGGACCCGGCAACCTGGCCCTTATCACGTCCACCAGCAAAGGGGGGGTGGCAGGCGGACTCATGGCCACGTTGGGGGTGATCGCTGGGGACCAGGTGCTCATGTGGTTGGCGGTGGCGGGTGTGGCCGCGGTGTTGACCACCTACCCCGCGGCATTTGCGGCCATCCAGTGGCTGGGCGCTGTGTACCTGGCTTGGTTGGGTTGGAAGCTGTTGTCGGCCAAACCGGGTGATGCGCCGGTCCTGAACATCCGGCCCCGACAGTATTTCCAGCAGGCCTTGGCCATCACCTTGCTCAACCCCAAGGCGATTGTTTTTTACATGGCGTTCTTCCCCTTGTTCGTAGACCCCAAAACCCACATGGGCTTGATCAGCTTTGGCATCATGGCGGCCACGATTGCGGGGTTGACCTTTTTGTATGGTTTGGGCATGACCTTGCTCACGCACCACCTGGCCGAGCGCATGCGGGCCAACCCTAGGGTGGGTCAAGTGCTGGAAAAGGTGGCGGGTGTTTTTCTCATTGGCTTTGGCATCAAGCTGGCCATTTCCAAATAAAACCGGGAGCACATCATGGCCAAAATTTTCTGCATCGCCAACCAAAAGGGTGGGGTGGGCAAAACCACCACCACGGTCAACCTGGCTGCAGGCTTGGCCAAAGCCGGGCAGCGCGTGTTGCTGGTCGACTTGGACCCGCAAGGCAACGCCACCATGGGCTCCGGCATCGACAAGCGGCAGCTGGAATTGAGCGTTTACGACGTGCTGCTGGAGTCGGCTTCGATTGCCGAAGCGGTCGTCAAGGCCGAAAAGTGTGGTTACGACGTGCTCAGCGCCAACCGCGAGCTGGCGGGTGCCGAAGTGGAATTGGTGCAACTGGAGCACCGTGACCAGCGGTTGAAAACCGCCTTGGCCGCTGTGGATGGAGATTACGATTTCGTGCTGATCGACTGCCCACCGTCTTTGTCCATGCTCACCCTCAATGGCTTGTGCTCGGCCCATGGCGTGATTGTGCCCATGCAGTGTGAATACTTTGCCTTG
>Ga0247837_1009657_pt1 | contig 11436 bp, 11 predicted proteins | sample LaCtaG_2_FD_187115 | JGI IMG/M metagenome (GOLD analysis project Ga0247837, IMG submission 187115) | Freshwater microbial communities from meromictic Lake La Cruz, Castile-La Mancha, Spain - LaCruzMarch2015_14.5m | ecosystem: Environmental > Aquatic > Freshwater > Lake | place: Spain: Castile-La...
CCATATAACGACAGGCAAAGGGGTTCGATAACTTAGCAGGCACACTGAAGTATTTTTCTGCCAGTAAGAACTGTTCTCTGGCATAACGCCGATACACGGTCGCACTTAAAATGAAATCAGGATGCGTAATCACCGTGGCCTGGGAATCGTAGTAACGACCGCGCTCGAACGCAATTAAACCCCGATAATAGTTTGCTTGAACGTCGCCCTCTGCAGCTAATACATCGAGCTTTTGCAAAATTTGCAAGGCTTCCTTGCTAAAACGCAGAACTTCATCCTCGGGCTCGATGCATTTGGGGTCGCGCACACAGGCAATTGCTACCACCGTTTTGTTATAGGCACGGTTATACCGTCGATACAGCTTTTTTGCTTCGCTAGCAGGGCCTAAAAAGGGCTCCGAACTCGGATTGGGCGATGCTGCTTTTTGGGATTTTGCGGGGGGATTCGCAGCCTGAGGCTTGCTCTCCGATGCGGCTACCGAACCGAAAATAAATGATCCAACAAGAAGGGCTAAGCCACATACTCTGAACAAGGCGCTACCTCGCTGACTTGTCCGAAGACGGGCTTACCTTAGGCGGTATTTCCATAGGTGGGGATTTTGGAGCATTGTCTTTTGATAAGAATTGGGCCGGAGCACGTAAATTAACTGGTATCTCTTGGGCTCCCTTGGGGATACCCTCAGGCAGTTTTTCCATTGGCCTTACCAGCGGCTTCTCTTCTTGCTTCGGTTTTTTATTCAGCACCGTAATGGAGATACGGCGATTAAGGGGGTCATTTAAATCCTCCGGATTGAGCGGTACCGTATTGGCAAAACCAATCACCTGAACTACTTTAGATGGGTCTAAACCGCCTGTAATTAACTCCCGACGCGCGACGTTGGCCCGCTCGGTTGATAACTCCCAGTTGGTATAGCCCGCTTCACCATTACCGTATTTTGTACCGTCGGTATGGCCCTCAATTCGAATCGGGCTGGGGCTTGCTTGCAGGGATTTACCAATGATGCGTAATAGCCTACGAGCAGAAACGCTGGGAACTGAGCCCCCGCTACTGAATAAGGGTTTGCCTTTTTCATCAACCACCTGAATGCGCAAGCCTTCGGCATTGATGTCCATAAAGACTTGGCCTTTGGAGTTCTTTAACTCCGGGTCTGCATCAATCTTTTTCTGGATATCTTCTTTGACCAGCTCATTTTTGGTTTTGTCTTTGCGGGCATTTTCGACGTCGGTTACAGATGAATCGCTAATGCGACGCTGCTCGGTATCGGCATCGGCTCGCGACTCCTCACCAACCGTTTTGGTTATATTGTCGCCGCCGCCTTTAATAATGCGAGTCGCATCGCCCGAGCCTTGGCCACCAGACAATGACACGCGCAGGGGGTTTTGGAAGTAGGAGGAGATACCCGCTAAATCGCCGGCTGTAGTCGAACCCAGAACCCACATCAGCAGGAAAAAGGCCATCATGGCCGTTACGAAGTCAGCGTAAGCGATTTTCCAAGCGCCACCGTGATGCCCGTGACCGCCCTTCTTAACGCGCTTAATGACAATTATCGGCGCGTCGCTCTTAGCCATGCCGCTTACTTTCCTTTAACTGCTTTAGTACCCTCATCAAGCTCAGCAAATGAAGGGCGCTGGTAGCTAAAGAGTACTTTACGACCAAACTCCACAGCTGCCGCAGGAGGGAAATTATTTAAACTTGCTATCAGAATGGCCTTGACCGCCATGTAGGCGCGGCTCTCGGCTTCGGCTTTTTGCTCCAGCACTTTCGCTACTGGCGAAACGAATGCGTACGCTAACAAAATACCTAAGAAGGTTCCTACGAGCGCGGCGCCAATCAGCTTTCCTAATTCGGCAGGCGGCAAGCCAATCGAGCCCATGGTGTGTACCACGCCCATCACGGCAGCCACAATTCCGAATGCCGGTAAGCCATCGCCGACGTTGGTCACAGCATTGACTGGGATATGGGCTTCGTGATGATGCACATCAAGCTCTTGCTCCATCAAGCTTTCGATCTGGATCACGTCCAAGGATCCACCCAGCATCATGCGCAAATAGTCCGTAATAAAGTCGACCAAATGATGGTCTTTCAAAATATCGGGGTATTTCTCAAAGAGCGGGCTTGATTCTGGCTCCTCGATATCCCCTTCTAGAGACATCAAGCCATCCCGTTTGATCTTTTGCAAAATCTCAAACATTAAACACAAAAGATCTAAAGACTTTTGCTTTACATTTTTTGCCGTCTTGAAGGCGCCCCCCAAAGCTGAGAACATTTTCTTCAGGTTGGTTGGGGTGTTGGCGGCAATCATCGTTCCCACAGCGGCGCCAACAATGGTTAAAACCTCCGTTGGTTGCCACAGAACCATAACATTTCCGCCATGGAGGGCATAGCCCCCCAAGGCACAAGCCATCGCAATAATCCACCCAATTGGGATATTCATACTTCTATATACTCAGTTTAGAGTTTTGAAAATAAGTTACTTTGTTGCAGTCTAGCAAACATTGCCTGGGCAGCGTTTAGCAAGGTTTGAGCTCTAGTATAAGATGCCGTCGCCTCTGCCAGATTAGTATCCAATAAAGCAGACTGGGATGCGGCCATTTCAACCCCAAAAGCCCCCATGGCGGACTTCGAGGCGTCCACTTGCGCTGAAATCCCTCCACTTATCTGCTGTGCCATAGTTAGCTGGTCAAATGAGCTATTTAGGCCCGTCTCAACCTGACTGGCTGTCAATGTCGTGGCATTTCCCAGCGATTTTTCTGTCAAATAGGTCACAAATTGATCAACATTGATATACAACTGGGATTGATTTGGGGTGGCTAACCCCCCTCCGGACCCAAAAGCATCGGAAAATCTAATGCTTGAATCAACCATGACGTTAGGCTCAATTTGCACCTTATTGACCGTAGCTCCAAAAATTGGATTTCCAGTGGCGTCTTTCGCAACCATCTGGCTTTTGATCGTATCTCGAATTTGTTCCGCTTGAATCTTTAAGGCGCCGAAATTAGAAGCATTCAGGGAGCCATTTTGTGACTGGGTGAATGTTTGCTTTAAGGAATTAAGTCCATCAATAATGCTACTTACTTGAGTTTGTGCATTTGCGTGGGCAGATGTTAAAAAGTTTTGATTTGCCTTAAACATCGTTAATCGGCTCAAATCAAAATCCAGCCTTACGCCCCGAGAAACTGCATACGCATTATCCGAAACATTGCTGTAATTTTTCCCTGAACTGATTTTTTGCTGCCATGCGGTTGCATCAGCTAGGCTGTTATCCATCGCCTGGGTTCCTGCATCCAGCATTTGATTCGAACTAATTCGTATGCTCATTTTCTACTCCTTAGTTCATGATGGATAAAAGCGTGTTGAACATCTGATTACCAGCCTGCAATACTTTTGTCGATGCTGTGTACATCTGCTGGTATTTTAATAAATTTGCAGCTTCTTCATCTAGACTGACGCCAGAAATCGAATCCCGTTGGCTTTTTAGTGTTGCCAAAACTACCGAATCAGCTTTTTGATTGCTCTTCCACGTCGCGACTTGTACGCCTACGTCATTCACAAAATTGGAGGCTGAAGAGGCAAACACGGTACTGAGCTGTTGAAGAGTATTGGCTTTATCCGATGTAATTAGAGGATCGCCCCCATCTGCAGCCCCAGTAAAGTATTGCAAAAAGTTACTAGGTGCTATAGAAATAAAATTCGAGGCTTTTAATCCGCTTGCTGTTAGTAGATTAGCCGGACTAGCCAGAGAATCGTAGATTGCTGTCATGCTTGCATCTGACGTTATTTCTGGGATTCCACCGGTTGGGTCCGTTGCGGCTAGGCTTGAATACGTATTGGAGCCAACTTTAAAGCCAAAGATTGCCAAACTGGTGCCGTTACCCGCGGCAATTGCAGCTGGTGTTCGAGCCGCACTATTGGCAACCTTTACTAATCCCAAGGCGATTGTGTCTAATTGTCTATTGATACTAGGAACAAACTCATTAGCGATCTTTAATAATGCTCCAGCCTGACCTGAGTCCAGGTTCTGAACTGTTGTTAAGACTCCTTTATCGGGGCCGTTTTGTAAATTAAATGTCAGCGCTACATGCTCAAAGTCAGAATTAATCGTGATTTTATTTGCAATCGCACGTTCCACTAAAGGCATGCCAGCCACAAGCTGAGTTGCGGTTCCATCGGAATTAATTAAGCTTTGTCCGCCTACCAGTCTCTGTAATTGAGACAATAATCGATCACGCTCATCTAATAAATCGGCGGATGGCGCGGTATTACCAGGACTTGTAGCATTAACAATTTTTTGATTAATGCTTGCCAGAGCGGGTAAGAGGGTATTCGCCTGTGCTACGGTATCAACCAATCCTTTGCGGGCATCGCTTTGCAGCTGCGTTGTCAGCGTACTCATTCCTGACATCCGCTGAGCTACCGCATTCGCCGTTCCAGTTATGGCGCCAGCCATTGCCTTATTCGTAGGATCTGCCGCATATGCCCCCACTGCATTGAAAAAATTTCCTATTGCCGTATTAAGCCCTGTCGACTTATCAGCAACAAGTGAGTCGATTGTCCTTGTGTATTGAACCAGTGTCTCGGAATAGCTGGATTTAGCTTGTTGATTTAAAAGCTGTCCATTTAACAAGGAAGAGTATTGCCTCGTAAAGCCTTCGACAGCAAAACTGGATCCATTGTGCATTAAAGAATTGGGCGCCAATGAATCCATGGTGACATTGGCACTTCGACGTGAGTAGCCCTCAATACTGGTTCCGGCGACGTTTTGCGAAGTTGTCAATATCCCCGCTTGAGCAATATTCAAGCCAGCCATTGCTGCTTCGGTTATGGAATAGATTCCCATATTGAGCCTTTACTTATTTAGGTGCGCCAAGGAAGCCATCTGGCCTCTGCAAGGACTTGAGTGTTTCAGCCGAAACCACAGTATCTTTTGGTGCATTCAATTCTTTAACGGCCATTTCACCATTTCCGATTAGTTTTCCTGCATTGGCCTGCTGAATCAGCTGCTCCGCCATTTTTGTAGCAAAACCCATCCCTTTGCCTCTGGACAGCATATCAGCCATATGGTCATCCATGATTTCGAGGTATGACTTAGAAGCACCACTTTGCTCTTCGGTTCCACGTATATTGGTATTCCGAACGGTACTGAGCATTTGACGTATCAAGGTGCGCTCAAACCCTTGAGCGGCTTTCTTTAACTTGTCTTCATCTGTTGTCTGGGCTGGCCCTGGATTGCTATTGGCAATAATCCGAGCGCTAGTTTGGTCAATTGATGGCGTGATGGCGTTCAAAGCACTCATTAAATGACCTCGAGCTCAGCCCTGAGGGCGCCGGCCGATTTGAGTGATTGCAATATCGAAATCAAATCTTGGGGTGTAGCGCCCAGCATATTGAGCGCCTTCACGACCTGATCTAATGATGCGCCAGGAGGCACCGATATCAAACTATTTTCTTTGCCGCTATCACTGATCGTAGCGGTATCTTGCGATGCAATTGCAGTTTGACCACGGCTAAATGGTAAGGGCTGACTCACCGTAGGGCTTTGCTGTATTTTTACCGTCAGGTTGCCGTGAGCCACAGCAGAAGGCGATAGTTGTACGGCTTGATTCATCACGACCGATCCGGAGCGCGAATTCAAAATAACCTTTGCAGGTCCTGGAACCATTTGCACATCCAAGTCTTGCAATGCAGCCATGAATGCCGTTCTTTGTAGCGGCTCAACCGGCACGCGAACATTGAGTGATCTCGCATCAATCGGGAGCGCAGTACCCAAACCAAAGCGCCGTCCTATTGCCTCTGCTGTTTTTTGCATCAACGCAAAGTCTGCTCTGCGTAAATCGATCTGTATAAATTCATCTGCCAATAAGGAAGGAACTGCCCTCTCAATCAAGGCTCCCGCAGGAATACGACCAGCATTGAGGTGGTTAACGGATGTTGCCGCTCCTCCCGTTGCTGCCCGTGAGCCACCGATCACAACATTGCCTTGACCTTGGGCGTAAACCTGTCCATCAGCCGCCTTTAAGGGCGTCATGACCAAGGTACCGCCTTTGAGGCTAGTGGCGTTACCCAAGGATGACACCGTCACATCAATTTGCTGACCTGGGCGTGCCAAGGCAGGAAAATCAGCAGTCACCATGACAGCGGCAGTATTACGCAGCTGGGTCTGACCACCACCCTGCGGAATAGTCACGCCGAGTACGCCAATCATTTGCAACACGCTTTGCAGGGTAAATGGCGTCTGTGTGGTTTGGTCACCCGTGCCATCTAAACCAACAACGAGTCCGTAACCGACCAATTGGTTGGAACGCTGTCCGGCGATATCCGCAAAATCTTTAATGCGATCAGCAAAACATGGGGTTGAAATTGCACTAATGCAAAGCAAGACTAATGCTTGCTTTTTTAGTTTGGTCAAAACGCTCATATTGATCGCCATTAAAAAGGTGCGAGCTTTAAAAATAAACGTGTTAGCCATCCAGCACCCTGGGTGTCATCAGTGACACCACGACCGCGGTATTCAATGCGGGCATCGGCAACTTGTTGTGAGGATACTTGGTTAAACACCAGTGTATTTGGATTGACTACCCCACCAAAGCGAATAATTTCTTCTTCGTTGCTAACGGCAACCTGCTTTTCACCAGCAACTACCAAATTTCCGTTGGACAGAATTTCAACCACCGTAACGGTAATGGTGCCCGCAAAAGTATTACTAGCTGCGCTAGCACCCGTTCCTTCTGTTTTAATATCGCCGGATCCACCGAAGTTAGCGACGTTAGCAATACTGGTGTAAGGCCCGAACGGTGTGGAGCTGGTATTACCAAATTGGGAGCTGGCATTTGCCTTACGCGCGGCAGACATTCCCGAATTTTTTGCAGCACTGGTTGTTTCATTTAGCACAACCGTAAGCGTATCGCCCACATTGCGGGCTCGTCGATCTTCAAACAAAGGCCGATGGCTTACTGCACTCACATAGGGACCACCAGAATTAGCTGGATAAAGGCTGCCCATATTGGCGGATGTTTCCTGAATAGGGCGTGGACGCGCTGTTGACGGTGTGGTCAGCAAGGATGGGCGATCAGCACTGGCGCAGCCCCCCAAAATAATGGCGCACATGCTTAAAACAGATAGTTTTTTGTAGGCTCTAAATAGAATCATCATTATTGACCCATATTACTTACGCGTTGCAAGATTTGATCGGATGCGGTGACTGCGCGCGTATTAATTTCGTACGCACGTTGCGACGCAATCAGGTTAACGAGTTCTTCTGCTACGTTGACGTTCGACTGCTCGATGTAATACTGATTAGTTGTGCCCATACCATTTGAGCCAGCAATATTATTTTGCGCCGTACCGGATGCTGGCGTGGGTATAAAGTTACCGCCACCCAAGGCTTGCAAACCCGCTGGGTTGATGAAATTGGCCATCGTAATTTGGCCCGCCTGGATCGCATTGGTATTGCCTTGCAAGGTGTATTGCACCAAGCCGGCCTGATTGATGGTGATCGATGTTGCTGTCGCCGGAATAACCCCGGCGCCGGCAACAACGTTACCTGCCGCCGTCACGATCTGGCCAGTCGCACTCTTACTAAATTGCCCGTTTCGGGTGTAAGCCAAGGTTCCGTCTGCCAACTGGATCTGAAAGAATCCATTTCCTTGTATTGCAATGTCTAATTGGTTTCCGGTTTGAAGTAAGCCGCCCTGAAGGTTGTTGCGTTCCGTAGATGTAACCGCAGCACCAGCACCAATTTGTAAACCGGTTGGTAATAAATTTTGCGCATTGGCCGCTGAACCTGCCGAACGTATTGTGGTGTACAGCAAATCCTGAAACATCGGCTGCACCCGTTTAAACGCTGTAGTCGATGAATTCGATAAGTTATTAGTGATGACGTCCAGGTTGAACTGCTGCGCGTCCATACCTGTTTTTGAGATCCATAAGGAACGTATCATTTTTTATTTTCTCGTGTTATGAATGTAAATTAAAACCGTGTGAGGGATAGCAAGCTGGTTGCTGTTCTTGCATTCTGGTCTGCAAATGTAATAGACCGGCTATTTAAGTCAAACATCCGACTCTGATCAATCATTTGCACCATGGCTAAAGTGGGGTTGTTATTACTCATTTCAAAAGCGCCCTGCACAACTCTGACGGCTGGATCGGCCGCAGCCTGTTGCCCTGGCAGATCAAAGAGGCCATCTGCAGCCCTGACGAGATCATTACTATTGGGATTGACTAATTTAAGTTTGCCAGCTTGATTTAAAAATTGGGTTCCTGGCAATTGCGTAAATACGGCGCCGTCCTCGGCGATTTGAACAATGGCACCAATCGGAATCGTAATGTTTCCGCCTGAACCTACAACCGGTATATCTTTACCTATCATCAACATACCCTGCTCATTCACCATAAACTTACCTGCTCTGGTGTACGCCTCTTGACCATCTGGACGACGCACCGTAAACATACCTTCGCCCTTAATGGCGACATCTAGGGCATTACCGGTGGTTTGCAGGGCGCCTTGGGTGAAATTGCTTCCAGGCGTTGTCTCCACTGAGAACACCCGGGTATCTGCACCGTTACCCGTAAATGGCACGCCATCGCCTTTCAGTGGCACCGCACGGTAAGCGCTGATGACCTCCCGAAAACCCGGCGTCAATGCATTCGCTAGATTGTTCGAGGTGACCGCCAACTGCTGCGTCGCAGCGGTAGCACCGGTCATCGAGGTGTAGGCGTAACGATTAATCATTTACGTAGTCATTCACTTATCGTTAGCGGCCAATATTGATGGCTTCATCAATCAAGGTTGATGCCATTACTTTGGTCGCTTGTGAGACTGCGGAGTATTGACGTTGCAACACCATTAATTTCACTAGCTCCCCTGTTAAATCAACGTTTGATTGCTCAAGGGCCTTTGCGCGAATTTGCCCCAACGTTCCATCACCAGGAAAGCTCAACAATGGATCGCCCGAGGCTGATGATGCTTCAAATGTGTTGTTACCGTTCGGAATCAAGCCTTCAATGTTATTAAAGTATGCAAGTAATACCTGCCCTTTAATTTTAGATTTACCATTATCGTACTGAGCGACTAGGTTTCCACTGGAGTCAATATTGTAAGAAACCAGTTGTGAAGTTGCTGAACCATCTTGGTTATTTGCGTAAGTCTGAGCGGCTGAGGTATAGCCCGTCATATCCGTACTATCCAGAGTAAATTGGACGATACCGCCATTATTTGTTTTACCAAATGTACTTCCTTTACCGCCGCTGGCATCGATTTTGAATTGTGTTGCAAACTGTGGTTTTCCAAAGGAATCGCGTGATAAAGAATCTAAATTTTTACCAGCAACAAAGGCAATAGTTCCCAAAGAGGTTTGCTCTGGCGATGTAACACCACCAATAGTCACATTAGTGAGTCCTGACTGGGTAGCATCACTTGCCACTGCATTACCATCTAAAGTCGCATAAACCTGATAACGGTCTACGCTCACTCTATATTGCGCTGCAATTCCTGCTGCACCAGCCGTTGATTGAGTAATGGATAGATTTGTACCGTCTTTTAGCTTTAAATTATAAGTTGAGCCTACTGTGTTTGCAGTGCCACTCATCAAAGTTAATGTAGTCTCAGAAACAGTCTGGGTTGTGGCATTAGTAGCGCCCACCTGAGCAACCGAGGTTGTAGCAATCTTATTAAATTGCTCCCCCGCCGGAGTTGCTCCTAGACCTTGGGTAGGATTAAAGTCAAATATAGAGTCTGGGGTAGTGCCTGGAGTACGCGCCGTAATTATTAAATTTTGCGGATTTACCTTTTTGTAAAACGTAGTTAAGGTATGCGCTGCACCCTTGTCATCATATACAGTCTGCGACGTTGCTTGTGAATACGTTGCAGGAACTTGTGCGTTAAAGATATTCCCTGGATTTGGGTCAACACGGTTGTCAATATTCAAATTGATATTGGAATTTTTTGTGGCCTGCTGAGCCAATGGAGTTGGGTCCAAAGTCAAAGTAGACTTTGCAGTTGAAAGCACCTTACCAGCCGAATCTGCTGGATAGCCCACCAAGAACATCCCGTTTTGATTCACAATCCGGTTTTGATTATCCACTGCAAACTGACCGTTACGGGTGTACTGAAATTTGGTAGGATTCTCCGTAGGAACTGTTCCGTCCACGGTCTTGGCCAACTGGAACATCCCAGGACCAGTTATTGCCATATCCAATGGATTTTGCGAACCTACTACCGTACCGTACGCAGCCGTTCTACGAATGGACATGCGGTATGCGCCCATACCTGCTCGATCTTGAGATTGAGGATCTTGCGCTCTAAAGAATTGATCCGAGAAAACATACTCACCAGACTTATAACCAATTGTCTGTGCGTTTGAGATGTTATTGCTGGTTACATCAATTGCCTCAGCGGCTGACATTAAACCTGAAAGTCCGATTCCGTATGCCATTTTGTTTCCTTTATTCTTACTTTGTTTGTCTTGTTTACTTTTGTTTGTTATCTACTTTTAAATTAGCTAATCCACTGCTGTACTTCGGACGCATTAATCGTTCGTCCATCTAATAGATTGAGGATTGCATCGCCATTAGTGCCCTTCGTTACAGACGCGACTACTGATGCAACATAAGCCGTTGGATTTTCACTGGCATCTGCTGAATTTGTGCCGCTTAAGCTAAGGTAATACATTCCAGCTGGCGCCGTGCTGCCATCGGCATTTTGTCCATTCCAAATGAAATTAGTCATGCCGGTATTTACACTACCCAAATCAACGCTATTGACGGTATTGCCACTAGCATCCTTAATGGTTGCCACAACTGATTTCAGTGGGTTTGCAGCACTCGCGCCCAACATAACTTGGTTTTCCCCATCAAATGCAATGCCGTTACCTGCAACGGCTGGGCTATGGCCAATCAACGCAGCCTGATTCATAAAATTCACGCTTTGCATTTGGGAGAGCATGGCATTCATCGAGGTGTTCATGTTAGCCATGCTGCTCACCATATTGAGCTGCGACATTTGCGCAGTCATGGTGGATGCATCCATTGGGGCCATTGGATCTTGATTCTTGATCTGTGCGATGAGTAACTTCAGAAAATTTTGTGTTTGCTCAGTCGCAGTCCCGCCAGCCGATGATGTAGGTGAAGCATCAACTGGTTTATTTGCTGTATTTGGATCGTAGGTCCGTATGCCGTTTAATGGGTTGTTAATTGCCATGATTTCCTCTTATGCTTTATGCACACTCTTAATAACTTACTTACCCATATCCAGGGTTTTTAACAACAACACCCGCGATACGTTCATTGCTTCGACGTTCATTTGATAGGAACGTGATGCCGAAATCATGTTCACCATTTCTTCGACTGGGTTGACATTGGGCATTTCGACATAGCCTGCGTTATTTGCTTTGGGATGCCCCGGGCGATACTCCAGACGCAAGGGGGCATCGCTTTCTAAAA
>Ga0247837_1009659_pt1 | contig 11432 bp, 11 predicted proteins | sample LaCtaG_2_FD_187115 | JGI IMG/M metagenome (GOLD analysis project Ga0247837, IMG submission 187115) | Freshwater microbial communities from meromictic Lake La Cruz, Castile-La Mancha, Spain - LaCruzMarch2015_14.5m | ecosystem: Environmental > Aquatic > Freshwater > Lake | place: Spain: Castile-La...
CTTGTAGGAGTTATAGGCGTGGTCGCGATTTAGAGAACTGATGTGGCAGTCCTGTATCGAAAGGACGCAGTCAGTGCCTTCGTCGAGGTATATAAAGGCTTTGGCATTGTCTGTGCGTGCAATTTGGGTGTTAAGGAAACTCACTGTGGCGTTGTTGACAGAGACGAAACTGCGCATTCTGTGGCGGACATCCGAGATAAGGCAGGACTGGAACAGCAAACAGGCCCCCGTTCCAAGCCTAAACACGTCAATCTCTTTATAGGAGTTGCATTTACTTTGTCTGTCTGTATACTCTGCGTCAATTGTGACTTTGTGGTGGTCTATGACTGTATTGTAACTCCCGTCACTGCTGCTAACCAGGAACTCCGGAATCAGACATTGAGTGCACCAGTCCTCCTCACAGTCCCGCTGGAAGTGGTGTTTCCCCGAAATCGTCACGTTCTCAAAGGTCAGCTTCCCTGCAATCTCACAAGTCTGGGCGCTCTGCAGCCACAGCACTTGCCTTTCGCAGCTGTTCTCATTGCATTGACTCCTGTGTAAAGCATACTTAATTGTGAGGTCTGGAATTCCCTTTGCACAGTCGGAGGAGTCGTTGTCCAAAATGAAGCGATGAGTGCTGTCAGACCCTGTGAGACAGAGGGTAAACAGGGACTTGAAGGGGGCAAGAGAGGCCAGTTCGGACCAAAGTTCAGTGTCTGTAGGCTGCGCTGTGAGCGTGTAGTCACAGGCTGAGACCAGAAGCACCAATTCCAACAGCCACATTCCTTACTACTATAAGCTGCCGGACTACTGAGTTAGGCTGCTAGGCCACTGTATTGCGCTATTTCCCTTCGAAGCGCCTCCAAACTGATTGTTTCCTCTGCTTCCTTCGCACTCAGCGCCTCAGAGGCTTGCAGTCTTTCCCCGATTTCCACTCTAAGTCGGCTCATTTCCTCCTGCAAATCCGCAATTTCCCTGCATTTCCCCTCATTATCAGTCTCAAAGCCACTACTCTGCAGCCTTATTTCCCCTGTCTTCGCAGCCAAAACCACTGCTTCTTCATCTAGTTTCCGCTCAGTTTCCCACACCCGCTTTAGCTTGTCTTCGAGTTGGTCCCTGGCTTTGATTTGGGCCGCGCGAGCTGCAGTTTCTTGCAAAAGTGCAGATTCGGACTCAGTTTTGTGGTCGGAAATGCTCTTTTCCAGGGCTGAAACTGCTGCTAAGGACTGGGAAAAGGCCGAAATCAGCCCTCGGAAAGTTGAAATTTTCCCCTCAAAAAGTGAGTCTTCAGCCTCAATTTCCCCTATTAATCGCTCATATTCCGCCTTTTCCCTCGCCAAATTCGCGTCAAAATCGGGCGATTTCTCCTCCTTTTCACAGGCCAAATTCGCGGGTTTAGTCGCTATTTGGCTCTGGGTGGGGTCCTTTAGACGGCTCAGTTGGCGTCTTTCGCCGCTGGCAGTGGTGAGCTCTAAAGCCTGGAAATGCACTGCTAAGCGCAGGGTTTTGCCTTGATCTGATGAGACTTCAACGCCTTCCCGCCCTCTTTTGGCCATTTTTGCCTAGCACTCCCCAACTTCTCACTCTCTCAGTTCATCCCTACCCACTCCTCTATCCCCCAAATCTCCCAATCCCACTACTCACAATTACTAGAAAGGCCGAACTAAGAAATACCCAGCCACCCGCTTCAGCGCCCCTCCAAGACTGGCCCAAAGCCCCGGCTTCCCCTCTATATGGGCCGTTTCGGACTGTCCGGTTTCCGCTTCCTCCATATCGCTTGAGATAGAGGCTTCTGTTTTGGCGGGAAGACTGGGGGGAGTGAATCGGATTCGCGCGGGAGTGGGCTTGCGCTCTGCGGGACTTAGTTGACTCCAAGCTTTCAACACCTCTTTGGACAGGTCCTTCCCTGAGAGCCCCGGATTCCCCTTCCTCAACTCCACTCTCTTCGCCCGTTTGAACTGAAAATAGGCATTCCTGGGCGCATGCTCCTGCTTGGCCAAGTCCCCATACGGCCCCACCGCCCTGTGCCGATTCAAACGGCTGCGCACTGGGGGAGTCACCGGCAGTTGGGACATAATTAGTACTTAGGGATTAACAGGGCTTATATATGCTTCTTGCAGAATTACCACTATTCTATCTCCAGCCATGAAGCGGAAATCGTCTCCAAGGGCTGGTTTTCAGTACTGCAGCTCCGAGCTCCTTGCCAGGCTGGTAATAAGAAACTGGGCACCATGCCTAATAGGCCCTGTCGGCCCTCCGCCCCCTGCAGCACGACCAGTCCGTCACTTGTTTCGATGGAAATGCGCAGGTCGTCGGGACTGAAGTCGAGGGAGGTGATTTGTTGGGGGGTGAAGGAAAGGCGGATTTCGCGGGTTTGTTGGCCGGATACAGTGTCAAAAACTCTCATGAGAGTGCCTTTGGTGGAAACGGTGGCGAGACAGAGGCCGGAAGCGCTGAGGCCTATGGCGGAAATAGGGTTCTTGTGAGCAACCAAAGTCATTTTACGCGCTTTCGGCCCTATCCACTGCACAGTCACGCTCCCAAGCAGACTATCCAAGTGACCCACCACCACATCCTCTCCCACCCTCACAATTGCCCCGGCCCCCTCCTCATTACTGCAGTGTTTCTCCAGCTTCAACAGTTCCAGCCTTTCCTCCACTCGCACAACTGCACTGCAGTCTTTCATCACTGCCAGGAAGAACTGTCCAGAAGCTTGTAGTTTGATCACATTGCTAAGCAATTTGAGGGTCTGGACGAGGTTGCCGGTTGGGAGTTTCCGTAGTTTGAGGACGGGAGAGTTGAGTTCGGAGTAGAGGAGAAAGCGATTGGAGACGAGGTGGCAGTTCTGCAAGCGCTGTAGGGGAATAGTGCAGATTTGCGTTTCCCCGTCGGCGCTAGAGACCTTCAGACTGGAGAGACTTCGCTGCAGTGAGAAGGCCGGGACTGACGCATGCTTCATCATATACCAAAAATGAGTGATAATGGCCAAAGGGCCTGATAAGGGACACATAAATAGAGATTTATTTGGAATTCCACTGTTTCGCCGAGTTTTAGGGCTGAAATGTGGGGAAAATAACTATGGAAAAACACATTGGATAGGAAATTAATGCAGAATGTTGATTATTTTTATAGAAACAGGGGTTTGGACACTGAATTTTTGGTCGATTTGTCAATATATTGCCTCAATTTTTATGTATTTCAGGTCCCTTTTAGTGAAAATGAACGAGAAATGGAACTGCTAAAATTTGCAAAACAAATGAAATTTCTGCGTCTTCGAGGGAAAATATGTCAAAATTTGCCTAAAAATCGGCCTTTTCGTTCCCTTTTCCTCTATATCAATACGCATCAGGACTTGTCAGGACGGCAATAATGGCATTCCTTATCGATTTCTGTATATATGACTCTGTTTTCTAGGCTGTCTGCAGGGTTTTCGCTTATTTTAAGTCTAAAAGTGTGATTTTCACGGGATTTCAGGTACAAACTATGTAAATTCATTGACGAAATCGTGAAGAAAAAACAGACTTTCCCCTAATTTCACACGATTTTTCGTATAATTCCTACTTTTCTGCAGAAAACCTACTGTAAATTGAAGTTTTAAGTAAAACTAGAGGCCAATTTGCGTGCTTCTTCATACGAAATTTCCACTTTCTTGCCTAGAGGAGCACTGGTCTGCTCCTGTCCCTGTCCCCAGAAAGAAGCATAGGCCTCCTGCAGCTCTTGCTCGGGCGGCTGAGCGTCTAAATCCCCTTCGGGATGCTCATAGAAAGCCGTAGTCGCAGCCTCGATTTCCGCCGGGTTCCTCCTATCCCTCACTCCATAAAACCTATTCAGCGTAGTTTCCGGCACCTCCTCTATCGGGTCTCTCGGCAACGGTGGGTACACCTTCGGCTTCAGCGGCATGACCGGCACTCTCAACTGCGGCGTATAGGTAAGCTGAGTCACACTTTTGAACTTCTGTGCAGGGGGTAAATCCCTTCCTTTGTGATATTCCCCTAGTGCGGAGGCCTCAGTGATTTTCCCATATGTGCGTCCGAACATGTTTTCAGATGCAATGCCCTTGATGAAGCCTTGGTAGTTGGGGATCTGAGGCCGGGGACCCATGGTTTGAACAGCGTAGTCGTCACTTAAGTGCTTGGGGATGTACCCGGTGTAGCCTGGCAAATGCCCGTGTCTGTCCTGCATGCGACTGTTAATAGATGGACGCCATGTAGCCCTGCGCTAGGAACTTTAGGAAGTAAGGCTGGGATTCGACTTCCGTCCAGCCGGCTTCGAGGGCAAGTCTGCGGAGATTGCAGAGACCGGTGGCCTGCTCTTCCGGCTTCAAGACTACGTAGTTGCTGTGTGAGTTTCACTTTAGTGTCTCTATGTACACCTGGGCCGTGGGCTTGAATAGAGGGGAAACTGAGGGTCCTAGGGCGAAGGCAGCCGCAGGGCCGAAAACACCGGCGTCGAAAAGGCCTTTAAAGCGCGATTTGCTGGCTAAAGCGGGCAGCGGGCCAGTAGCCAGCACTATGCGCAGTCTTTGCAAGCCGGGCATCAGGCCTGGATCCCTGGTCACCTCTTCCTCAGCAGGCGGCTTCACCTCCTGTCCTTCCGTCCTCTGCCTGTACTGCGCGTATCGGTCCTCATCCGGTGGAAAGTGGAAATCCTGCAAGTTCTCTAAGCGGTGTATTGCTCTGCGGATGTTGTAATGAGCAATGTCAGTCGCGTGCTACCTGATAGTCACCCACGTTGACTCGGTTGGTGTTCACTACTCTGTCGAGGATTTCTTTGCAGGCTGCGCAGCAGGGGACTTGGATGCCGAAGGCCCAGTAGGGACTCATTACGATGTCGGCCCAGAAGCCGCGGACTTCGACTGCGTCTCTTGTGGTTTTCTAGTCTAGGCAGTACTGAAGTCCCCGGCACATAGGAAGCCAAAGTCCTATTGGGCGCTGGATACGTCGCCAAGCGGAACTCATATGCGACTCCCGTTTGCCTCCAATCCTTATACTCCCTATACGACACCTGCTCTACATTCTTCTTCAGTCGCATATGATAGTCCCAATCCACCAAATTGGTCCTCACGTCGTACCGCTCTTTGTAATGGTATCGAAGCCGCTGGTCTCTCAAATGTGCAGTATCGAAAGGCACAGAAATCCGCCAGGCCTGGAAAACCTCACAAAGCGAGTCTCTTTCTTTGAATTTCAACGAGGATAAGTCGAACAGATCCGCAAGCCAGGGAACCGGGTGGTGGTTAGTCACCACATTGGCTAGGAGAGCTGCTTTTTCACTGATGTATTCGGCGGTGCGGTCGCGCACTAGGGAGTTGCCGTATACTTCCAGAAATAGCTCGGCTCGCTCACGGATGGTCACTTGGGCGTCGGTTAGGATGAGGGTCAGGAGCATGCCTCTGGCCAGGGCTTCAGCCTTAGGCTCATACAAGCAGACCGTCACCTGCGCAAGCTCAGGAACTGTGCACAGTTCCGATAGAGTCTGGACCATGTGCCGAATATCCCCCGTGCCCGCCAGCAAGAAGTGACAGGAAGGCTGCGGCGCTGCCATCGCAAGGGCGGGAGTGAAGCCCCAGAAGTGCTGGAAGCCCACCGCGCCTACAAACTCCATTACAAAGCTGTGGCTCAGTTCCAAGCTTGCAATAATTATGGCCAATCTCAGGTCTCAGTTTGAGCGTGAGTTGCGACAGAAGCTGCAGCAGAAGGCGACATCCTACCAAAGCGAAGAAACCCTCCTCGTGCGAGCCTTCAAATACTTCGACCTGGACAACTCCAACTCTGTTTCCCGGGAAGAATGGCGTCGGGCCATAGAGAAAATAGGCGTCACGCTCGCCACTCCCGAGCAACTCGACGTCCTTTTCGACCAATACGACTCTGACCAGTCCGGCGCCCTGGACTATAAGGAATTCGCCGCGGTCGTGACTGATGCAGAAAGACGCGAGGCCAAAACCGAAGGATTGAAGCGTCTGCAGCCTCATGAAGCGCCAAGAGCTGAACAGGCAATTCGGAACTTGAGGGAGAAGTTGGCAACTCGGGGAGCTCGGGGACTGATCGGTTTGGCCCGGCAGTTCAAAATCATGGACGACGACAATAGTCACTCAGTGGACTTTTACGAGTTCAGCAAGGCTATAAAGGACTACAGAGTCGATGTGCCGGAGAGCGACTTGCAGCTGCTTTTTACCTTCGTGGATAGAGACGGGTCTGGGACGGTGGATTATGAGGAGTTCCTGAGGGCGATTACTGGGGAAATGAATGCGTTTCGCAAGGCGTTGGTGACGCGGGCGTTCGACAAGCTGGACTCTGACCAGAGCGGCGTACTGGACATCACGGATATCAAGCATTATTACAATGCTCGTGCCCATCCGGATGTGAAGGCGGGCAGGAAGACTGAGGAAGATGTGCTGTCGGAGTTCCTGGATACCTTCGAAATGCACCACAACTTAGGCGCCCGAGGCGACCGCCGTGTCAATCGCGAGGAATTCGAAGAGTACTACAACAACGTCTCCTGCTCAATCGACAACGACCAGTACTTCGAGCTAATGATGAACAACGCTTGGAAACTGACCGAAGCCCCAGCCTACACCAAGAACAAAGCCTGGACCAACGCCGACGAAGAGACCAAAAGCACAGGCTTCGGCAAGGCCCCTGATAGAGCTCACACCGGCAAAGGCAGTGCTGTGGAGGTACCGAACCAACACCGTTCTTCCAACGTTGCGGCCTATGGAGTCCCGCGTCCGGCCGAAGCTCCATCCAGACAGAACGAACTCTTATTCGAGCGCTTCCGCAGCAAGTTGGCAGCCAGAGGCTCTAGAGGGATTATCGGTATGGCGAGACAGTTCAAGATCATGGACGACGACAACTCCGGGATGCTGTCTCTTGGAGAGTTCCAAAAGGCGTGCAAAGACTTCAGAGTGGACATGGAAAGCGGGGATGTGCAGATGCTATTTAACGCGATTGATAGGGACAGGTCGGGGATGGTGGATTATGATGAGTTGATCAGGGCGATCCGAGGGCCGATGAATGCTTTCCGCCAAAGTTTGGTGGCGCAGGCCTGGCGGAAGATGGATAGAGACGGAAACGGAGTATTGGAGCTTAATGATATTAAGGGAGTTTATAGTGCGAGACGCCATCCAGATGTCCGCTCGGGGAAAAAGACGGAGGAAGACGTTTTGGGTGAATTTTTGGAAACCTTTGAAACTCACCATAATGTTGCGAATCAGACCAAAAACGACCGTGTTGTCACTCAAGACGAGTTCACCGAATACTACAACAACGTCTCCGCCAGTATCGACGACGACAAGTACTTCGAAACAATGATGATGAACGCTTGGAACCTACTCGGCGAGTCGCCTCAAAAGGCCGCCTGGGCCGGCGCCATCGGCAACAAGAACTTCCAAACCCACCACAAGTCGCAGTGGATCGCAGACCACCACCGCAGCTTACTAGCCGGAGGCAGCGTGTCCGCCTCTGCTCCCTACGGTACTTCCCAAGAACCCACCGACTTCAGCACTTCGTTGAGACCGAAAAATGGGGATGAGGACTTGTTGGCGATGTCGGAGAAAATGCCGACTGCAGGTGCACCCAGTTGGCCAGGCGGCTCCGGGCTATACCGGACCGACACTGCTCAAATCGCTACCAGGACTGGACAAGTGGTATTAGACGACCTGCGGCAGAAGCTGCTCGCCAGAGGCGCTCGCGGACTTCTCGGCCTGCAGCGGCAGTTCCGAATCATTGACGACAACCACTCGCAGTCCCTGGACTACGACGAGTTCGCGAAAGGCCTGCACGACTTCAGAGTGGCAGTCAACGAAGAAGAAGCTCGACTCCTATTCACCATGTTCGACAACGACCGCAGCGGCTCCATCGACTACGAGGAATTCCTGCACAGACTCAAAGGCCCAATGAACGAGTTCCGCCTCAACCTTGTGCGTGTAGCTTTCCAGAAACTTGACAGATCCAGAGACGGCACTGTGACGATTGAAGACATTAAGGGAGTTTACAACGCGACGAAACATCCGGATGTGCGCACAGGCAAGAAAACGGAAGATGAAGTGCTGAGTGAGTTTTTGGACACCTTTGACATGCACCATAACTTATATGTGAGGGTTATGTAGACTGGCACGGCGCGCGATCATAAGGTGACTTTGGAGGAGTTTGAGGAGTACTACAGCAATATATCCGCGACGGTGGATGATGACCGCTACTTCGAACTGATGATCAAGAACGCGTGGAATTTCGAAGGCAGAGTAGCAGAGAAGGCCTGGTCTGGCGACATGACCTCTCCTGCCAAGCGCTCGCGCAAATAATAGCCTAGCGCTGCAGTCCCCAATTCGTCTTTTCCCATACATTTTCTCTCATTTTCCCTTAATTTCGCTGAATTTGTTTCAGATTTTGTCCTTTTAGACTAGGGATTTGGGCTATTTTTATGCTAGTCGGTCTTGGGGTGCAGGTCGGGGACCATTTCCTTAGCCACAGCCGCCACTTTATTGACCTCATCGTTCAATTTCTTGCTTTTCTCATATGCGTTTAGGAACACTTCCGGCTTCGCCTGCTCCACTACCCGGTGATACCGGCCGAGAGTTCCCTGGTAAGCCTTAATTGCAGGGTAGAAAACAACGTTCAAAAAGCCAAAAACCATCTTTCTCACCGAGTAATAAATCGTCTTCACCGTCTTAAACACATGCACATATCGATTCTGCATGTAGTCAATTTTCATAAGCAGCAGTGCGACTTCTGACTGCAGCCACGACATCAGCAGTATCAAGACGTAGTAATACCACCCCCACACTAGCTCGTAATACCTCAACATCAGCTTCGTTACCCAGTATTTGCTCATCCGGTCTTCCGCTTCGTCGCTGATAGTTTCAGCAGTGCGAAGGACGAACCGCACTAAGTAGTCCTTATGAAACCAGGTTTGAAGTTGACTGATAACTGGGCCGACTAGGTACAGAACAGTTAGGAGTAAAGGGCAGACGATCACTATAATTGGGTATATTACCTCTCCGAGGAATTTCACCCAGTCACGGAAGCAGTCACTGTTGAACCACTTGTTGGGGATGAGACAGTAGCAGACTTCTTCGATGAATTTGCTTTCGATTAGGCCGCGCTTGAGGAGCTTTTTGCCGCGAGGGTGAGCGAAAACCGCTTTCTGCAACTTCACCAAATCCGCCGGGTCCTCAAAGCCATGCACCTGCACCCCCGTCTTATTCAGCTTCGCCCAAAACGCCACATAGTACGGAACCACGAAATACGCCGCAACCAATCCCAGCACCATTTCCGTCAGTATGATGTAGCTCGCAAGGTAGATGAGTAAGGGAATGAGTACAGCTGCAGCCAGGCAATTGGCAAGGAAAAGCAGGTAAATGTGCTTCTTTTGGCAGTGATTTTTGGCTATGAGTGTGAAGGAACTGGGTCGTTTGAAGCTGATGTTGAAGTCGACAGCCATCACTTCGTCGATAGGCAGTTGGCCACTTGGGAGGAGGAAGGTGTTGCCGTCGAAGGAGACTGCCATTATAAGGCGAAATTGACGTGGGGAAACTAGAATCCGCTAAGGCTGATTGCGTAGCTATTGACTCTGGCTGTATACCCAGTTTCCCCATTTCCCCAGTACCTATATATCGCCTATAATCACTAAGAAGTCGCACCTGTGTAGCTAAAACCACTCTAATGCCTCCCCTCGAACACCCACTTTACCCACATTTTAACCCATATCCATCCCCTAGTCGTCTCTCCCAAGTTGTAGGCTTTGAGCGAAGAGGACTCAGGAGAGCATCGAACGGCAGTTTGGCCGAGTGGTCTAAGGCGCTAGCTTAAGGCGCTAGTCCGAAAGGGCGCGGGTTCAAATCCCGCAGCTGTCACTTTTACCTAGTCAAAGCTTCGATTTGGCGTTCTAGACGCCGCTTGAAGGCTAGGATTTGAGGGTAGGAGCGGACTAGGTCGAGCATCAGCCAGGCCTCCCGCAGATGCTTAGTCTTTTCCCTCTGATCCGTCCCACTTCTCGCTATTTCTTCCACCCAATCGCTCACTCTCTCCGCAATAATCAGCGTCGGACACATTCGGAAAGACTCCGGCTTCACCCCGTCCGCCTGCCTAATCGTCTTGCAAAACAGCTCCTGGCAGTCCGCTCTACTGTCCACATGTGGCGCCAAGGCCTTGCACGCTTTCAGGTAATACACAAAAGAGGTGTGTGAGTCAAGTGCCCAGGAGGACAGTATGACTGCAAGTCGGATTGCTACAGTAGGGATCAGCTGGTATAGTGGCGGCTTGCTGAAAGACACCAACGAGTAGAAGTCAATTTGGGAAAGACGCGGAACTCCGGTGACAAACGGATGCTTTCTGAAGTCTTCCATGCTGATCCGCGCTGCAGGGTCGTAGACAATCAGCTGCTTCAGCAGGTCTTTGCAGTCTGCAGAGGCTTCCAACGCCTCGATAAGTTGGGGATTGGAATAGACCTGTCGCTGTTCCTGCTGCAAGTCGATTTCCGTTTTCACAGTGAACAGCGCTTTGCCTTGTATCATTTCATACAAAATCACGCCTGCGGACCAGTAATCCGCTCTTTCATTATAGGCGACATTGTCGGATCCTGCAGGCTGCAAAAACTTCGACAGCACTTCCGGAGCCATATAAAGTCTCGTCCCTACAGCAGATTTCAGCACTGTAGCTTCAGTTACCTGCTTCGCAAGGCCGAAATCGCCCAATTTGACACTGTCGTTTTGCAGTAAAATGTTATCCGGCTTCAGGTCGCGGTGGGTGTAGCGCTGGGCGTGCACTGAGACTAAGGCGCTGGCGAGCTGTTGGAAGTACTTGACTGCTTGTTGGAAGGGTAAAGGCTCGTGCAGACGGTCTTTTAAGCACCCTCCTTCGCAGTACTCCATCACTAGGTAGAGTTTCCGCTTTGTAGAAATGACGTCATAGAGACGGACAATATGCTCGCTTTTGATATCCCTCATAGCACGTATTTCAGTATCAAGATACCGCTTGGCACTCGCCTTGCGCTCAGGCTTGATATCCATGAGGTCGATTTGGCGGAGGGCTTTGATGGCCCGAGTTTCGTGAGTAGGCATGAGTTCGGCTAGAAAGACTTCTCCGAATGCACCTTTGCCAAGCTCCTTCAATAGCCTGTACTGCCCCACGACCTTTCTTTTACCTCCAGGCATTGACATTATGGCGCGGCTGTTTTCGCCTCTGACCATCCGAAACCTGCAACTGGAAAACCGCATCGTAGTGCCCCCTATGTGCCAATACTCCGCCATCAACGGAGTTCCTCAGCCTTGGCACTTGCAGCACTACGGCTCTTTAGCAGCTTCCGGTCCAGGACTAATTGTCATTGAGGCGACTGGAGTTACGCCTGAGGGGAGGATTTCGCCCTACTGTTTGGGACTGTGGAGTGACGAGCAGGAAGCAGCGTTCAAGCAGCTAATCGCCAATATGAAGTCGTTCGGGAACTCGAAAGTCAGTGTGCAG
>Ga0247837_1009661_pt1 | contig 11431 bp, 9 predicted proteins | sample LaCtaG_2_FD_187115 | JGI IMG/M metagenome (GOLD analysis project Ga0247837, IMG submission 187115) | Freshwater microbial communities from meromictic Lake La Cruz, Castile-La Mancha, Spain - LaCruzMarch2015_14.5m | ecosystem: Environmental > Aquatic > Freshwater > Lake | place: Spain: Castile-La...
GATCGCCGGTTTTCAGCCATCCGTCGTGAAACGCTTGCTGCGTCTGCTCTGGATCTCTAAAATATCCTTGCATCACAATCGGCGTTTTGACCCATAGTTCACCTGCTTCGCCTTCAGGTACATCGAGGCCCTCATCATCAACGATGCGGCAGATTGCCCAAGGGCGACTTGGATCAGGATGTTTGCCTGGCAAACCCATGCTGCCTGGTTTATCCAGACCTTCCCACGGGTTGCATGTAACACCTGGAATCTCGGTCATCCCGAAGCCTGAGAAAAGTTTTTGAATACCGAATGCTTGGCGAAAGATGGGTGCGGACCCTTTGCGCACGCCATAGGCGACCCGAAGCTTATGATCAGGTCGATACTCGCTGCGATCACGCGCGCATAGGATCGTGCCGATTGCCTCGATAACGTTAACAACTGTCGCGCCCTGATCGGCAGCACTATGCCAGAAGTTTGAGGCGGAGAAGCGCGGAATCAGGATCATGCAGGCACCGCTGGCGAGCACGCCACTTAAAGAATAAAAAACAGCATTGACGTGGAAGAAAGGCAAAATAATCAGTACCCGATCTTCGGGCTGTAAATGCATACGTTCAACATTGGCCTCGCCTGCAGTGACCAGATTGAACTGGCTATGCATGACGCCTTTTGGAAAACCAGTGGTGCCAGAGGTGTAGATAATGATGCAGGTGTCACTCGGCTTGCCTTGCGAGGAGTGTTGCGGTGCACAAGACTGCGTAATGACACTAGCCAAAGAGTCGGCGACCTCGACGGGTGCGTCAAGCTTGATCACCCAAGGAGTACCTTCAGCGGCTTTCAATGCGATGTCGACGACTGCCATGGCTGCAGTATCTGCGATCACCCCGCACACGTCCGCATGCTTAAAAACATAGCTTGTTTCACGTTCACCAAAGTCTGGATTGACCGGCACCATAATGGCGCCTAAGTAGGCGAGCGCAAACAGCGTCAGCACATGTGCCGCATCATTACGCCCCATGATCGCGACACGCATGCCGTGACGCACGCCCCGTTGATGAAGCGCCTGCGCGAGTTTTTTATATTTTTGATCGAATTCAGACCAAGACAGCGTGTTGCTCTCTTTAATAATGAAAGGCGCATCGCCTTTGACCTCTAAGCGACTTGCAAAGGCATCGTGCAAGCTGCCATTGTGAGGACGAAAGGTGTTGAGGACGGCGAGCGGTGTTTTCATATTGAGGTAAAGACTTCGTTGTATTCTGGTCTGCAGTTGCGTAAGCTTATTACAGATTGTGTAGACGCTAATCGTCAAAATCAATATCAGAATACGTATCAGGAGATAAGAATGTATCGAAAGGTCTCGGCTTTGCTTGGCGGCATGTTGTTGGTTTGTAGCGCAGCCAATGCAAATCCTGCGAGTAACTATCCCGAACGCCCCATTCGCATCGTGGTGCCCTTTGTGGCAGGCGGCGGCGGTGATTTCATTGCTAGAGCATGGTCTGATAAGTTTTCCGATACGCTCAAACAACCCGTGATTATTGAAAATCGAGGGGGCGGCAATACCGTTGTGGGAACCGATCTTGTGGCCAAGGCCGCGCCTGATGGCTACACGCTCTTGTTGGTCAGTCCGACGATTTCTACAAATCCGACCTTGCTGCCAAATCTCCCCTATAAAACGCCAGAGTCTTTTGCGCCTGTGGGTCAGGTGATTACCTACGCGATGGGTGTCGCAGTGAACAGCGGTCTGCCAATCAATAACGTGGCTGAACTCGTGGCGTTTGCCAAGAAAAATCCAGGCAAGCTCACCACCGCGACCTCAGGTGAGGGGTCCGCGACCGATTTGGCCGCAGAGCTTTTCATGGCGGCAACAGACACAAAAATTACTAAGATCCCTTACAAAGGTGCGGGACAAAGCGCGCTTGATGTCGCAAGTGGACACGTGGATATGTTGTTTACGGGCATGTCTCAGCTCAAGCCTCATATCGATAGCAAGCGGATCAAGTTGATCGCGACTTCTGGTGCTGAGCGCCTAAAGTCAGCTCCCGACACGCCGACGATCGCAGAACAAGGCTATCCTGGCTTTGACGCCGTCGTGTGGTGGGGCGTGTTTGCGCCAGCTGGCACACCCAAGGAGATTGTTGCCAAGATCAATGAAGCGCTTCGCGTGAGCTTAGCGCAACCTGAGGTTGAGAAACGTCTGGCCGTGATCGATGGTGTAGTGGCTGTTTCCTCTCCCGCTGAGTTTGATACTTTTCTTAGAAAAGAAATTGCGCTTTGGAGCAAGCTGCTCAAGCCATCAGATTCGAACAAAGAAAAAAAATAATCTGGGAATGAGTCAACTCAGCAAGTGGGTCAAGCTCGTCACAGAAGATAAGGTTCTAAAGTGACGGACTGACTCGCGAATCTGTTGGATTCTATTCGCGTCGAAACCTGACAGTGGCATAAGGTGGTTAAATTTACTGTCCACTTCGTCCCAGGTCACACCCGTTGGCCCAGAGCCTCGGGCGGCTCGGCAAGTATTTGAAATTTTTCGACCGTCTTTGAGCGTAATGATTACCGTACCGCCGTGGCGATGGGTAAAGCGATCTGGCAGTGGTACAGGATGTGGATCGAAAATAACCTTATCTTGTAACGCGGCAATTTTGGGATCCATCATGGATTCTTTATTGATGTGTTTCCAAGTAAAGCCCCGATCCACGATGGCGGCTGCAACAAAATACACAACACTATGCGCGGCAGAAATCAAATCTGTCGGATGGTGTGGTGCCATCCAGTCTTTCATTTGTGCGGCTGAAATCATCACTTCTTTGATCTCGTCCGGATGAACGTTGCCCTCAATCGCTGCATTCGCAGCAGCTTCAGCGACAGCATGAAAAGGGTGGGCGCCCGGCATCAGCTTGATCGCCATATCGGTGCATATATCCCATGAGTCTCCAAAGTTCTTTGTGATGTCTTCGATCGCCGTGCCACCCAAGGCGCTAAGAAACCCTCTAGGCTTCTCAAAAATACCGGTCTCGGATTTAAAACCACGTTTTGCTGCCAAAGCAGCTTGAATGCCAGAGCTTGCCGCCATACCGGCGTGATATTCACGGGCACAACTGGTATCGGCAGCGATGGCCATACCGCCGATCGACGTAGCTGCAATGGCAATAGCCTGGGACATTTGCTCTTCGTTTAGTTGAAGTAATTTTCCGATTGCAACTGTGCCACCAAAGACGGTTGAAAAACTGCCGTGAAAGCCGTTTTTCATACGGCCTGGCGTAAGGGACTCATCGATGCGACCTGCGATTTCATAGCCCACTACCATGGCTTCAAGTACTTGCATGCCAGAAGCCCCCGTGTGTTCGGCCATTGCAATCGAGGCGGTGGAAATAATCGTACCAATGTGCGCGATGCTGCGCATATCGCTGTCATCGGAAGCTGCAGCATCGCTTGCGACAGCATTGACTTTGGCTGCTGCAGTGACGGGAAGTTTGTGATTTTTAAACCAAACTGTCGACTGTGGTGCACCGCCATCTTCTAGGGCGAGTTCTCTGATGATCCTAGCGGAGTCGATTTTAGTACCGGCGGCTACGCTCGCAAGGGTGCTGGAAATGCACATCTCGGCGCGCTCGAGCGCCAGAGGGGGAATATCCACTATGTGAGTTTGCACGGCAAAGCGTGCCAGTGTGCCAGCGATCGTCATGTTTGTCCTTCGTTTTATTTGTTAGGATGATAGGCTAGCTGTGATAATCACACACTGCAAGATAAAAAATTAAATCACGAGACTCAATCAAGGATGTCGTTATGAATACCTCGCAATTATTGTGTGCGAACGTCCATGAAAATCGCTGGGAAAATATCGCCCAAACGGTTCGTCACGAAGCCAAGCGTTCACTGCTCAACTATTTTGCAGTGGGTTTTGCTGGCGCGCATGATCCCACGATTGAAAAACTCGTCGCGACTTACACGTCATTTTCTGCGAATCAGCAGGCCTCCATCATTGGACGTCCGGAGCGCACAGACATGCTGAATGCTGCAGCGCTCAATGCGATGAGTGCCAATGTGTTTGATTATGATGACACCCATTTGCGGACGGTGATCCATCCAACTGCACCCATTGCCGCAGCCTTACTCGCCTATGCCGAAGTCAACCGTGTCTCTGGTCGTGACTTTCTCCAGGCCTTGATTCTTGGTATGGAGGTTGAGTGCCGAGTGGGTAACGCAATCTCCCCCTATCATTACAATCGCGGTTGGCACATTACGTCGACCTGCGGCACCTTGGGCGCAGCGATTGCGATTGGTTGGTTGTTGCGTTTAACGCCTACCCAGCTGAACTGGGCTTTAGGTGGCGCGGCCAATCAAGCCTGTGGAATCGTTGAGACGCTGGGTACGATGGCCAAAAGCCTGAGTGTTGGCAATGCAGCGCGCAATGGGATGTTATCGGCATTATTAGCTGCTCAAAATTTTGATGGTCCGTTGGCACCGCTTGATGGTGTGCGAGGGTTTCTCAATGTGATGGGCGAAAAGCCCGAGCTCGCGGGCATCAATGCTCAGTTTGGCGAGCATTGGGAGATGGCGCTCAACACCTACAAGCCATACCCCTGTGGCATTGTGCTTAATCCTGTGATTGAAGCGTGTTTGCAACTATCTGCGCGTCAAGAGATTGCACATAATCTTATGCAGCGGTTGCAAAGCGTAGAAGTGACTGGACAAAAACTTTTGCGTGATCGTACTGACCGTCCGGGTGTGCAGACTGGCCGAGAATCACAGGTGAGTGCGCAGCATGCAGTCGCTGTGTCGCTCCTGAGCGGACGCGCAGGCCTTGCGGAGTTTAGTGATGCCGCTGTTCAGGACCCAGCCAACAGAGCGCTTGGTGAAAAGCTTAGATTTACCGTGGACGACACCTTTTCTATTGATGCGGCGAAAGTGACTTTGCACTTTGTTTCAGAGCCCTGTGTGACGGTCATGGTCGAGCAGGCGAGGGGATCGACAGGTCGGCCACTCACCGATCAGGATATTGAAAACAAGTTTAAAACGTTGAGCGAGCAAGCCAATACAGGCTGTGATCAAGAGGCTTTGATTCAAACGGTGTGGGCCATTGAATCCCTTGACGATGTCGGTGCGTTAATGTCTCTTGCGCGTCAGTATTGAGCGGATGTTCACGAAGGAGTTAAAAATATGAAAGCATCATCCGTCATACATTTTATTGGTGTGGGGGCGATGGGGGGGGCCATGGCAGAACGCCTGCTTGGTGGAGGATATACGGTATGTGTGTTTGACACCAATGCACAACGCGTCGAAGCCTTTAACGCTCAACATGGCAAGCAAACTGCGCTGACTTCCGATCAGCTCGGCGTGGATGCCGATTATGTGGTGATGATTTTGCCTAACAGCGGCGTCGTAGAAGAGGTCCTGTTTAGCAAAAAAGGTTTAGTAAAACGTTTAAAAAAGAACGCAATGATCATCGACATGACCTCTGGTCAGCCAGAGATGACCTTGTCGATGGGCGAGCGATTGGCGGCGTTGGATATTTTGTTTATCGACGCGCCGGTGTCCGGTGCGGTGCCGCGAGCACAGAATGGCACGCTCACGATTATGACGGGAGGCGAGGCGGCTGTCATTGATCAAGCTGAACCACTGTTGTCACTGATGGGAACGGTTACACGGACGGGTGCCCTTGGATCTGGCCACGCGATGAAGGCACTTAATAATTTAGTCTCGTGCGCGGGTTACCTTATTGGCATCGAGGCATTGATTATTGGTTCTAAATTTGGCTTGGATCCCGAGGTCATGGTCGATGTGCTGAACAGTTCTACTGGAATGAACAACAGTACCCAGAAAAAATTTAAACAGTATGTCTTGTCCAGAAAATTTGACTCTGGTTTTCCCTTACACATGATGGTCAAAGACATCGCCATTGCGATGGGTTTGGCACGAAATCTTGGTGTGCCTGCGCCGTTTGGTCATTTATGTCTTGACCTATGGAGTGGCGCCAAGGGAGTATTGGGGCCTAATGTGGACCATACCGCAGTCGCACGCCTGAGTGAACAGCTTGCGGGTTGGCAAATACCGGAGTCGGAGTCTTGAGTCGAAGTGTTCGGTCATGGTCTTGATTTAAAAAATTGGTTGTCGCGCAATTCTTATAATTACTCTATAAAGTACAAAACATACATCAGGAGACAGCAATGAAAAAAGTTATCTATGCACTCGCACTTTCAGCATTGACGGTGTTGCCCTTGACAGTTAAGGCGGATGTTACAGAGCTCAAGGTGCCACTCGGGGCGGGTGGTTTTGGATTTTTGCCTTTGCAGATTATGAAAGAGCAGAATCTGATTGAAAAACACGCGCAAAAGCTTGGCCATACCGTTAAGGTGAACTGGTCCAATATCGGTGGCCCCTCTGCCATGATTGATGCGTTGCTGTCTGGTTCTGCACATTTCATCGCAGCGGGTCCACCATCATTTTTGATTTTGTGGGATCGCACCAAGGGCAATGCCAACGTCAAGGGTGTGGCAGCCATGAGCTCAATGCCGATGAATCTCAATACAAATGCCGCACACCTTAAGTCGATTGATGATCTCCGTCCAACCGACAAAATCGCAGTGACATCCGTGAAGTCGTCTATCCCTTCGATCGTCATGCAAATGTATGCGGTTCAAAAATACGGAAAGGATCAAGCTTTCCGTTTTGATCCGTATACCGTCACGATGAACCATGGCGATGCAGCGGCCGCACTGCTCTCAGGAAGTGGCGGCATCACCGGACACTATGCCTCGGCCCCGTTGGATCAGCTGGAAAGAAAATCTCCCGGTGTGCGCTCCATCATGAATACAGATGACGTGATGGGTGGCTCGACCACGTTTACGATGATTTCAGCACGCTCCGATTTCCAGCAAAAAAATCCTAAAGTCTATGCAGCGTTTGTGAGCGCCTTAAAAGAAGCGCAGGAAATGATTGCCAAAGACAAAGGTGCTGCAGCAGATATCTTGATCGCTTCGATGGGTGGTGCGAGTAAGTGGTCTAAAGACGACATGATTGCGCAGCTCAATGATCCAACCATCAAATACACTACCAAGCCTGAAAATGTGATGAAGTACGCAAACTTCATGAATCAGATTGGCTCACTAAAAAATAATCCAAAATCGATTGATGAGTTGTTTTTTGCGGGTTCTGATGTGGCCGGCGGAAACTAAGAATGAATGCGTCAGTGTCATCTGCGTCCACCCAAGCGCCTTTGCTGTCTGTTCAGGGTGTGACGCTTCGCTATCGTACGAAAGAGCATCTCGTGACGGCCACGTATCGGGTCAGTTTTGATGTGCTCAAGTCTGACCGTTATGTGATCTTGGGACCCTCTGGCTGTGGGAAGTCGACGTTGCTAAAGGCTGTTGGCGGATTTTTAAATCCCGTCGAAGGTCAAATCAAATTAAACAATGTCGAAATCCACAAGCCTGGTCCAGATCGCGTGATGGTGTTTCAAGAGTTCGATCAACTCTTACCCTGGAAAACGGTCAAGCAAAACGTGGTGTTTGCGTTGACCGCGAGTGGCAAGCTCGGACGTAAAGAAGCCGAAGAGCGTGCCATGCATTACATCGATAAGGTCAATTTGACGGGCTTTGCCGATAGCCTGCCTCATACTCTATCGGGTGGGATGAAGCAACGCGTTGCCATTGCACGGGGTATGGCGATGGAGCCAGAGATCTTGCTGATGGACGAGCCTTTTGCGGCACTTGATGCCTTGACCAGGGGCAAGATGCAAGAGGAGCTCTTGCAGTTGTGGGAGGATACGAAGTTCACCGTTTTATTTGTGACGCATTCGATTCCTGAAGCGGTTCGTATTGGCAGCAGGATCTTATTACTGAGCCCTCATCCAGGTCAGGTGCGTGCTGAGTTGAATTGCCACGGGATTGATACGGTGAGTCCGACAGGACAGCCCTTGGCAAAACACATCGAAGAATTGCTTTTTCACGATCATGAAAGGATTGCACATGCGTGAGCACACGATAGAAGGCGCTCAGAGCGTACGTCCTGAAAGAATTAGTGAAATTGAGCTCACAGGTTTTGGTGTGATTGAAAAGCCACTCAGTACGACTGAGCGCCTGATGAACAATGGCTTACTGCGAAAGACGCTGGTATTAATGTTTTTGGCAGGCATCTGGGAGATCTATGCAGTGTGGTTGAATAACCCACTCTTGTTTCCCACTTTTTCTGCGACGGTAGAGGCTTTTTTCGCGGGCTTGATATCGGGCAAGATCATCTTGGCGACGTGGTCTTCTATCACTGTGCTGCTGCAAGGTTACGCGGTGGGGCTTGCCATTGCCGCACTTTTTACCGCGTTTGCGAGTGCCACCCGAATTGGTTCTGACATTTTGGAGACGCTGACTTCGATGTTCAATCCCTTGCCTTCCATTGCCTTGTTGCCGTTGGCAATGATTTGGTTTGGGCTGGGGGAGGGCAGCATTATCTTTGTGTTGATTCACGCCGTGCTTTGGGCTGTGGCGCTTAACACCCATGCTGGCTTCAAGGCCGTGAGCCCCACTTGGCGGATGGTGGGTAAAAACTATGGTCTTTCTAATATTGCCTACGTCACCAAAATCCTGATTCCAGGTGCCTTTCCAAGTATTTTGACCGGCATGAAAATTGGCTGGGCGTTTGCGTGGCGTACGTTGATCGCAGCCGAGTTGGTGTTTGGTGCGAGTTCGGGCTCGGGTGGCTTGGGTTGGTACATCTTTCAAAATAAAAATATGTTGGACATTCCGAATGTATTTGCCGGGCTGTTGACGGTCATTATTTTCGGTTTACTCGTTGAAAATTTAATTTTCAAAACAGTTGAAAAGAAAACGATTAACCGCTGGGGAATGCAGTCCTGACGTTTAGTCGAATGCGCGCGTTAAATTTTGGAGACAAACATGAAAAAAATATTAGCGTTACTGGCGGTGTGTTTGGGTATTGCAGCACCTGTTTGGGCGGACTCCGCTTTTAATCCCACCAAGCCCGTCAAGATTGTCGTGCCCTTTCCACCTGGTGGCGGTACAGATGCCGTGTCACGGATACTGGCTGAAAAATTGAGTCAAATTTGGAAGCAACAGGTGATTGTTGAAAATCGTGCGGGAGCACAAGGCAACATAGGTACGGCCTATGGGGCGAAGGCACCGCCAGATGGCTATACGATCGTGCTCGCACATCAAGGGGCTTTCACTGTCAATCCACATATTTATAAAGATCTTGGTTTTGATCCGATCAAGGATTTCATCCCTGTTACGCGTGGCACACAGCAACCCTTTGTCTTGGTCGCCAACCCCGGGCTGAATGTTAAGGATCTAAAAGAATTTATCGCTCTGGCAAAAACACAACCTGGTAAGTTGTCCTTCGGCTCGAGCGCTTCTGGACCGCAATTGACCGGCGAGATGTTCAAGACGGTGACGGGTATCGATATGATGCATGTGGCGTACAAGGGTGCAGGTCCCGGTATCGTGGATGTGCTCGCAGGTCATATCAACTTGTTTGTCGCGAATCCGACTTCTGTTGCGCCCCATATACGTGCTGGTAAGCTCGTGGGTCTGGTGATGTTTGGACCTGAGGGTGTCTCGGTGTTGCCTGATACCCCGACTGCGGCGCAAGCGGGTTTTCCTGAGCTAGGCAAAATGCCTGAATGGTACGGTTACGCGGTGCCAGCAGGCACACCTGCCAAGATTGTGGAGCAGCTTAACAAAGATCTCACCACAGCTTTAAAAGACCCTGCTGTCAAATCACGGCTAGATGGTCTTGGACTGAATGCATCTCCCAGCACGCCTAAAGAATTTGCCGATCAAATCCAGAGAGATCTGACAGCCTCTAAGGATCTCGTCGCAAAATCCGGGATGACTGCGCAGTAAATGTTTGTGGTGTTGTTTGTCTAAGGAATCTGAAATGCTCAAAGGTAAAGCAGCGCTCGTCACAGGTTCGAGTGGTGGCATCGGTTTAGCGATCGCTCAGGAGCTTGCGGCTGCGGGGTGCCATGTTGTACTGCATGGTCTCGAGGAGCCTGGGGCCGTTGTCGAGCAGCTTGCTAGCCTTCGAGCGCACGGTGTGACGGCTACGTATTACCAAAAGGACTTACAAAACCCCAAGGAGATTGAGGCACTTGCGACAAGCGTCCTTGAGCAGTTTGGTTGCGTGGATATTTTGGTCAACAACGCAGTCACACGACATTTTTCGCCGGTTGAGGCTTTTCCTGCTGAGCGCTGGGATCAGGCTCTGGCCGTTAATCTCAGCGCACCCTTTCATTTCGTCAAAGCCTTTTTGCCCGGTATGCGACAAGCAGGATGGGGTCGCGTGATCAATATGACTTCAGTCTATGGCTCACGCGGTACGCCCAATCGCATTGACTACGTCACCACAAAAAGTGCCTTGATTGGCATGACCCGTGCCATTGCCGCCGAGGTGGTGGGTCAAAACATTACCTGTAATGCATTATGTCCGGGTTCAGTGCTGACCCCAAATATCGAGAGCCGAATCCGTGCCTTGATGCAGGAAAAAAATCTTGATTGGGACGTTGCAACGGCAGAGTTTTTGCAAGGTAAGCAACCTGGCGGAAAATTGATTCCAGCTAAGCACTTGGCAGAGTTAGCTTTGTTTTTATGCACACCCGCCGGGGGGCAGATGAATGGTGCTGTGCTACCGATGGAAAATGGCTGGTTAGCGCTTTAATACTGCAGCCTCTTATGCCTTTTTCCATCAGTCAGCACCGATCAAATTTTATTTGATCGTCTTCAAACCCTGAGCGAACAGCGCTTTTTGTTCTTCTAAAAATTTCGCATACTCTTTCGGTCCGAGCACTTTGATTTCGGCACCCAAGACGTCAAGGTTGGCGGTAATTTGAGGACCGTATTTGGCGATTGCTTTTTGAGCAGCGCCATAGATAGCGTCAATGATTTCTTTAGGAGTGCCTTTTGGCGCCAAAATTCCATACAGGCCAGCACTACTTGTTTTGTAGCCGAGTTCCTTCAGTGTTGGGACATTCGGAAATGCTTGCAGGCGTGTATCTCCAAACACAGCAAGTGGCCGCAGTGTACCGGCAGCGATATGCGCCTGCGCGGGTCCTACGGCTGTCGATGCCAGCTCCACATGCCCACCCAGTAGCGCAGTGATGGCTGGACCACTACCTTGGAAAGGAATGTGATTCCATTTGACGCCGGCTTCACTTGCGAAAATCTCAGCGAGTAAGTGCGTGATACCCATCGCACCAGATGTTCCATAGGTGACTTTGTCAGGATTTTGCTTTGAGTACGCCACTAACTCTTTCAAGGAAGTGATGGGTGATTTGCTAGATCCCACAATCATGAAGCCACCCTCTGAGAGTGCCGCGATGGGTTCGAAGGATTCGGTTGAATATTTGACGTCTTTGTTTGCCAGGGGCACGACAACGATTGAGCCGGGCGAGGTACCAACAAGCGTATAGCCATCAGGAGCGCTGCCGGCGACAAAACCTGCACCA
>Ga0247837_1009662_pt1 | contig 11430 bp, 12 predicted proteins | sample LaCtaG_2_FD_187115 | JGI IMG/M metagenome (GOLD analysis project Ga0247837, IMG submission 187115) | Freshwater microbial communities from meromictic Lake La Cruz, Castile-La Mancha, Spain - LaCruzMarch2015_14.5m | ecosystem: Environmental > Aquatic > Freshwater > Lake | place: Spain: Castile-La...
AGTTGACCAGCTATCATTATAGGAAGGCTTTTATTTCAAACCCAAACAACGAATATCTTCTTATCCTGCCAATCGATCCATTCCGATGTCCATGTTTTGGTATTGGCATGATCGAAAATGAGCAAGTTTTGAAAATTTCACAACTTGTCTTATATTTAACCTAATGTCTAATCAACTAAAAAATGAACTACACAATATCATTTCAGGAAAGAGCCAAGTTAAGTTTGGAACTACTATCCAAGCAATCGCCTGTTACCTTAGAAATGGCGCGCAATCAGGTTCAAAAGTTGAAAGCTCAAAGCAAATCAGAGAACAAGAAACAAAGAAATTAGAAGATTTCATTTCTAAGGAATCCTTTTGGATTCAGTCTATAGACTTTTCACAGTATGTAAGTGAAGGAGCACAACAACGAGTCTATTTGAAAGACTCAAATCATGTCCTCAAATTAAACGATGCAATTTATTACACTTCATGGGCAGAATATTTTTATAATCTTTTATTTCACAACTTTTCTTTACCAATACAGCTTATGATTTAATAGGCTTCACAAAGGAAAATAATGTAACATTAACAGACCCTAAGATGATAGAAGATTCAATAGAAAATAACACCCATTTGCCACTGCTTCAATTTGCAACGCCCAAAGTAATGGCAGCATCAGAAATTTATATACCGGAAGGCAAGATTTTTAAAAAGATATTCTACATTAAAAAAGGTATCCTGAGAAATTTTTTTGTGACGAAATCCGGTGAAGAAAAAACGATTTTTTTTCGTTGGGAAGGGCAAATAGTTGCTATACCCGAATGTATTTTTGATAATCAACCAACCCGACAGACCTGGCAAGCTTTGGAAGATTGCGAATTAATGGAAATTGATTTTGAGATGGTAGAAAAATTAAGTGAAAATAATATTTCCTTAATTAAAACGAGATTGGAATTAGCCCAAAAAATGTTGTTGGAGGCTTTAAAACGGGTAGAAAGTTTTGTAATTGATTAGCCCGAGGAACGATACCAAAAACTGGTTAGAGAAAAACCCGAAATAATTAAAAGAGTTGCAGATAAACATATTGCCTCTTTTATTGGCGTAACGCCTGTTTCACTTAGTCGTATCCGCAAGCGGTTAGCTTCGCAAAAAAAATAGTGAAATTATCTTTTGCTAATTTTTGTCTCCTTTATTAATTACATTTTTGCATCATCAATATACTTCAAATAATTTAGTGGTGCAAAAATCAATTTTACTTTTAGTTGCCATCAGTTTTAATACCATTTTGGTGGCTCAGAAATCCAATGATAATTTTTCAGGTAAGTGGAAAACAGAGGGAGACGTTATTATTGAAATTACTAAATCAGGATCTTCATTTAATGGAAAGCCATCCAATAAAAATGTTTTTATCCTCAAAGATTTAACCTTTACCAACGGCAAATGGATAGGTATTTTGACTAATCCTCAAAAAAATATAAGTGCCAATTGCGAGGCCTACCTGGAAGTTAACAGAATTAAATTTGTGGCAAAAAAGGGAATAATAAAAAAAGAAATATATTGGACAAAAGAAAATAAATCATGAAAAAAACGATAGCCTTACTCTGTTTTTGGCTGTTGTGTTTTTCTGTATTTTCTCAGGAAACTTCAACAGACAAACCATCTTATTTTGCCTTATCCACAGGTTCAAGTATTCCCCTACAAAATTTTAAAAGTACGGATATTAAAAATGCTTATGCTGGTTTTGCCAAAAATGGCACAAAAAAAGACGTATTATGGGGTAAAGACTTTAATAATACTCCTTGGGGCGTTACAGGATTGTTCAGAATGCATAAAAACCCTTTAGATGAAGGAGCATTAGCATCAATGGCCAAAACGAACCATCCGTCTTTTGATTATATCATATCTGCAAAGGAATGGAAATTATATACTTTGATGGCCGGTGCCTATTATCGAATTCCAGTTTCCAAAAAATTGACTATAATGCCCAAGGCAATGGTTGGTCTAGCCTATATTTATTCCCCTGAAATTAATGCTGATTTCAATAACAATTCCATCACTGTAGCTACTTCTTTTATAGAATCTTCACATAAATTAACGAACAGTTATCTGTTCAGCATAGGGCTGAAAAGTAATTTGTATAAACGAATTATTCTCCTATCCAATGTTGATGTACTCGGCGCATTTCCAACATTTAGTGCTGTGAAGACCACTTATGGAAATGGAACAACCATTTATAGAACAAAATCCCCAACATTACTCACATTTAATTATGGAATCGGTATCGGTTACAAATTCTAAAAAACAAAAAAATGGCTATTAAACATATTTTTTATTTATCAACATTTCTAATATTATTTATTTTTCAATCTTGTGGTATAAAAACTGCAAAAGAAGCTGGACTACATTTTTCCACAGAAAAATCAAAATTGCCAGACACACTGAACTGGAAAAAAATAGGTTTTGCTAAAGAATTAATTAATACATTAGAATTGATAGTTGTAATTAGTGGTGGTACAAAACCAATTCCAATAGACAAGTGGGAAGATTTTGAACCATCTTTCCCCTACAAAAAAAACATAAATCGTCATTTGCTTTTTCAACAAACCGCATTTTATCGCTCTCCAAATACCGATGTAAATTGTAAAGACGCTGAATGTATCAATGAGCGTGAGTATAAAAATTATTCCTGGATAGAAATAGCAAAACCAATTTGTGTAGATTATGTAGGAGGTAAAACGGATATGCTAAAACCGGAAAAAGGACATTTGGTAATAAAGACAATTCAAAAATGTCAAACGGTATTATTTACCGATAGTATTTTTCAATTATCGGATAATAAAGGAAATTATTACGTAATGCATGCAACCGAAAATGGAAAAGTGGACACAACGGTAACCTTACCAAGGGGTTGGACATTAAAAAAAATGATACTGAAGGAGCCGTTAATTATTTCACCCTTTGGCGGTGGTAATGAATGTTATTACAATATTGTAGGAGATAATTTAGGCCAAGGTTATCATCAATATATTTTTGCAGGCAAATTTTATCCGACCAATGAAAAATAGCTTATTCTTACTTCTTTTTTTAACATTGGGTTGCAAACAACTTCCGGATTATACTTTATCAAAAGAAAATCCGGAAATCAATAAATCAAGAAAAGCAACCATTCTTTCTGCCTTTTTCGGATTGGATAATGCAATGCCCCTAAAATCAATGGGTATTTGGTCTAAAGCACCGGGAAAAGACGGAATGCCACTGGTTTTTTCACACGAAATAGACCCTGCTACCTTAAATCAACAGGTATTTAAAATAACTACTCAAAAAGGCGACAGGTTAAATGTTGCATTTGCCACTTTTAAACCTGCCATTGAAGCGTTTGAATTAAGGACCATTTTACTTATTGGTAAATTTGGAAATGCACCAGATAATGAACCTAATGAAGTTGAAATTATTGGCGACTTAAAAACGAGAGATGGCCAAAATTTAAAGGGGCAAAAGATAATGGTAACCCCTTTGAAAGATGGTCCGTTTATTAGTTATGCTGAATATTTTTCGTTAGCCAATGATTATCCTTTCATAGAAAAAGGGGCAGGTTGCGATTGCCCAAAAACTGAAACAAAAACAATTGTCAGAACAGTTTGGGCAGGCGGTGTAAAAGCGCTGAATGGAAAAGAATTAGGTAAAAGTGAACTTACCTCTTTTACCATTTCAATCATACAAAATGCAGACACTATTAAGGTTCATCCATTTCTTATTGCTGACATTGATGATAATGACAATAATATTGACCTATGCATTAAAGAAGAAGGCACACCCATTTTAGTCGAAGTAAAGGGAAATATTGCTATTGACCCAAGAGGAGACAAAAACTCAAATACAAAATTGAAAATAATTGGACGATGGAAATAAAATCGGCAACTACCTGTATATAATATGAATAAGTATCATTTAATATTGCGGATACTGATAAAAGGGAGTCAAAAAAATCCAACACAACATTTTTATAAATTAGAACCATGCTTATTGAATTTCAATTTAATCATATCAAAGTCATAATGCCAAAAGACCCATTTCATTTTTAAGCGGAGCATCGAACAGTAGATAACAAAAAATTAACTGACTCACTTTAACCCAGAATATCCATAACGAAGCTTTTTCATTCATGCAACTTTTTAAGCTTCAACTGATAGGTTTGCAGATAGTTTCGCTTAATCCCGTCTTTTAGAAACGATGCGTCAATCAAATTTTTAACGTTTTCTGTTTTGGAGACCATCAAGGCTAAAATAGCATTCATTTGTTTCTCTTGGATTCCAGCATAATCTGCCAGCAGTTGAAATTGTTTTGCAACATTACCTTGTCCCATTCTTGCTGGAATTAAGCCTTCATTTAAAGCAAAATCTTTATCCTCAATATGTATGCGACTATTTAAAAGATCATAAGCTGGACTCAATTTGAAATCGCCTAGTGGCGTTTCAATAATTGAAAAGTTCTTTAAATGAGCGTCTCCATTTGAAAACAGATAGTTGAAGACCAACAATTTGAATAATTTGAGCGATTCCACTTTATAGCTTGGCAAATTTTCACGCATGAGTTCAAATAAATCCCAATAACTACCAAGGTATTTATAATCTGCACCGTGGGTTTGTGGACTCTTGCCAGCAAGAGAGGCGAAATCCTCTTGGGCCAATTTGAGACCACCCTTTACCACGTCAAATCGCTTAGTGATATAGGCTGGATCACCATTTCCAAAAAAGATTAAAGCATTCTCTGCTGTTTCAATGCCAAATACTTTTTGGGCAATTTGCATGGTTAAGTGCTCATTCGCAGGCATTTGATCTGCATTTTTTGATCCATTTGGAATTGGTTTAAATATATGTGTGCCTTGCTCTCCTTCTTTAGTCAAACGGATCTTATTTTTCAATTGAATAAATGAAAATTTTTCCTGTACGCCTGAAATGGATATACGCGTTGCATTCTCTTCAAAAGAATCATCACCATTTTGATTAGATTGTAAGGAATTATATGGTAGTATATGATTTACCTTACTTCCATTAAATACACGCTTAATACATGTTCTACTATAGGTAGCAAACCCTGCTGCAAGTGTTCCTGGACACCTATTGATTTCCATTTTAATCATTTCATTTTAATAATTTTAACCGCACCAATCGTGTCACCACCAGCTACTTCCAGTAAAATGCCGAAATAATCGTCCAGGTCTATCCGTTTTTTACTGCATAGTAACCTTTTGTTCACCCCTTCTGGAATCAAATTGAAAAAAAACGGAAATAACGTTGCTGATTGAAATGCTAACTTCGATTTTGGCAGTGTCAAACTAATAGATGGTTTATTGCTATCCTTAATCCACTGTTCGTCGTAGCTAAAATTAAAACTCCCGTTATCCAATTGACTCAGCATACCAGCTAATTCGTTTTTATAAAGCACTTGTCCTGATCTCATAAGTTATTGAGTTTTTTTACCTGTAAAACCAGTTCCAAACCAAGCACATCAGCGATTTCTTGTAAAGTCCTGTAGGTTGGATTTGCTTTTCCCGCCTCCAACTGCTTTATTGTCCGAAGTCCGACCCCTGATAAATCTGCTAAATTTTCTTGCGTAATTTTTAGCATTTCTCTTCTTTCTTTTATTTGTTTAATCAATATAGAAAAGTGCGACATATTGCTCTATTTTATACAAAGCTATACATTTTATGGTTAAAATCAATAATAAGTGAATTTTAATGCACTTTTTTAGGTTTATTATATTTATACAGACTTTTTTACGACTGAAGGGTTTTAGATTAATTAAAATACTACCACTAAAAAACGAATATATTTACGTGGAATTATAGAAAGCCATTTAATAGCCCAGCTTTTGCGTTATTCAGAGATTCCCTAAAATGGCGAATTGATTTAATTCAAAATCTCTACTAATTTACCAATTAGTTTCTGCAAGCCCTTGAAAAAGTTACTTTCCAATACAGAATCTAACATGCAATTTAATATATTGATTATCAATATAATTTTATACATAAGGTACAAAAAAGGTACAAATTTATAATTATTTACATAAATTTTTTAATCCAAATTATTTCACCATTTATTTCACCAACCTTTATGATAAACTCTTCTAAAAAAAATAAAAATTTTTCTATAGTCATAATGAATTTACTCATTTAAGCATATATAAGGAACTTCCTGATTGATTTGGACTTTGTAATTGGCTCACAAACAATTATAAAATTAATGCACAGAGCCTTACATATATAATCCAAATATTTATTCTACCCTTATTCGTCTACTGTTTTTTATAGCACTTTACATTATATTATAATTTCTTTATCTTGCTCAGCAACTTGTGAAACAAAAAATCTAATATGTCGGATAAATTTTTTACTAATACCGAGGATAGACAAGATAAGGGTACATTCTGTACCCCTTAGGAGATACTTTACGAAATATTTTCTTAAAAATATTCAATTTACTCAGGCTCTGCAGCCATCCCCAAAGCATCACCATTAAAATTATAGGGTGAATTACTTGAAAAGTCATTAGCCAAAAGTTTAGCTTGTTCTAAAACTGTTTCTGTTGCCTTCAATGTCATATCCGGTGGATATCCGTGTTTACGAAGTATCTTCTTTACAGCAAGTCTCATCTTAGCTTGCACATTCTCTCTTACCGTCCAATCTATGGATGTATTTTTCCTTACGGTATCAACTAATTCACGTGCAATATGTCTTAGGATTTCATCTCCTAATACTGCAACAGAACTATCATTTACTTCCAAGGCAGAATAAAACGCATACTCTCTAAAATCAAGTCCTAAATCTTCTCCACGTCTATCTGCTTCTTTTATCTCTTTCGCAAGACGTATCATCTCATCAATCACCTGTGCAGAGGTTATTAAGTTATTTTGATAGTTTCTAACTGAACTATCCAACATCTCTGAGAACTTTTTAGCTTGTACCAAATTTACTTTGGTTCTTGTTTTAATCTCTCCTTTCAGTAATTTCTTCAATAATTCTAATGCTAAGTTTTTATGAGTCATACCCTTAACCTCTGCCAAGAATTCATCTGAGAGTATAGAAATATCAGGTTTTTTTATACCGGCAGCATCAAAAATGTCAATCACCTCATCCGATACAATGGCATCAGATAGTATTTGTTTGATTGCGGTTTCTATCTCCTCGTCTGTCTTGCCTCTTCCACTTTGTGTAACCTTAACGATACGTGATTTAATTGCCTGAAACAAGCCTACTCCATCTCTTATGTCAATAGTATATGGATGTGGTACAGAAATAGCAAATGACTTAGTGAGTTCGGTTACAGCATTTACAAATCTATCTTTGCCATTTTCCAATCCCAAAATATAGTTAGCACCTTGAATAGGGAAGTATAGTTTCTCTTTAGGTGACATCGTAAAAAACGATTGATAGCCAAGTCCTTTTTTTACTGTTTTATCCAAGGGTTGTTCGGAGAACATTTGAGCTACAACCTCATATTTGCCCATCATAACCGATGCAGCTTCGTCTTGGTCGAATGCAGGTTTCCCTTTACCACCACTATCGGTGTACAATGACAACGCCTTTTTCAGGTCGTTGGCTATACCAATGTAATCCACCACCAAGCCACCTGCTTTATCTTTATATACTCTATTAACCCTTGCGATGGCTTGCATCAGGTTGTGACCCTGCATTGGTTTGTCAATGTATAATGTGTGCATAGATGGGGCATCAAAACCCGTGAGCCACATATCTCTTACGATGGCTAATTTTAATTTGTCTTTTGGGTCTTTTAATCTTTCTCCTAATGCTTTTCTTTTTGCTTTGTTTCTTACATGGGGTTGGAAGTTCAATGGGTCAGATGACGAACCGGTCATTACAACTTTGATAGTCCCATCAGTATCGTCATCACTATGCCAATCAGGTTTTATTTTAGTAATCTGAGCATACAGGTCAACGCATATTCTTCTACTCATACAGACAATCATCGCCTTACCATCAAGAATCTCATTACGAGATTCAAAGTGTTTTATAATATCCTTGGCAATTAATTCTAATCGGTGTTCATTTCCAACGATTGCCTCTAATCTTCCCCATTTAGACATCAAACTTTGTTTGTCCGATAGTTCTTCATTCTCGGTTAGTTCTTCAAACTCTGCATCTACTCTTGGTTTTTCCTCTTCCTTGAGGTTAATTTTTGCTAATCTATTTTCATAGAAGATTCTTACAGTTGCACCATCTTCAACAGCTTGTTGAATGTCGTACACATCTATATACTCTCCAAAAACTGCTTGGGTATTCTTATCGGTGTTTTCAATAGGTGTGCCGGTGAACCCTATAAAGGACGCATTAGGTAACGCATCTCTCATGTGTTTGGCGAATCCATCCATAAAATCATATTGACTTCTATGTGCTTCATCGGCAATCACTACGATATTTCTTCTGTCTGATAACTGTTCAAATTGTCCTTTGATATTTTTGGTCTTACCTTCCCCAATATCAACCTTATCAATAATTTCAGGTAAGAACTTCTGTATAGTGGTAAACACAATTCCTCCGGATGTTACACTTAATTTCTTTTTTAAGTCATCACGATTATCTGCTTGTACCGGTGTCTGACGGAGTAAGTCCTGACTTAGAGAGAAGGTATCAAACAATTGGTCATCCAAGTCATTTCTATCAGTAAGGACTACCAAGGTGGGGTTGTTTAATGCTAAAACTAATTTACCGGCATAAAAGACCATACTTAAACTCTTTCCACTTCCTTGTGTGTGCCAAATAACTCCTGCTCTTTGGTCACCGTTAACAGCTGTTGCGACTTTGGTGGTTTCAACTGCTTTGTTAACCGCAAAGTATTGGTGGTAACGAGGAACAATCTTTGTTATTTGTTCCTTATTCTGATGAAAAATAATGAAGTGTCTGATTAGGTCAGGAAGTACATTTTTGTTCAACATACCCTTTGCCATCACTTCCATTTGAGGCATGTTCTCATCTGCGACTATTTTTCCGTCTATGGATTTCCAAGGCACAAAAAATTGCTTTGGAGAAGTTAAAGAACCATACAAGGCATCCCACCCATTTGAGATAATTAATAGCGCATTATATTGAAAAAGGGATGAGATAGATTGTTTATAGGTCTGTAATTGGTTGAATGCTGAATGAATAGTGGCGTTTTCATCTACTGCGTTCTTGAGTTCAATCACTACCAATGGAATTCCATTTACAAACAATATTAAATCCGGACGTTTATTGACATTATTTTCTATGATGGTGAACTGATTAACTACCAAAAACTCATTATTGGTTGGGTTCTCGTAATCTATTAACCATACTTTATCCCCAACGATTCTATCTCCTTTCCTGTATTCTACATCCACCCCATCTGACAGGTATTTATGTACCTGATAGTTGTTTTGAAACAGGTTAGGACTATCAGTTCTCAATACTTTTTTTACTGCCTCCTCTTGTGCCTCATAAGGCACATTTGGATTTAATTTGGAGATTGCGGCATGTAATCTGTTTTTTAGTACGACCTCATTATACTCCCGTTCTTGTAACTTTCCTTCAGGTGAAATGTCAGACCCTTTGACATAGGAATACCCTAATTCTACGAACTCTTGGATGATGATTTGTTCAATGTGGTCTTCGGATATTACTGCTATCATTACTTGGATATTTCGTTAATTTCTAATTCACCGGAGATGAGTTTGGGTAGGAGGGTGTCCCTGAGTTTTATCAATTCTCCACATTCAACTCTATTGTCTATTATTTTTGATATAATAGGTTCAAATACAAGTGAAAAATTTATTATTGTATTTTCATTAGGAATTATAACTTTGGCATTGGTTAAATGTTGTCTTTGAATGTGTCCCATAGTAGTTGCTTTACTTTCCGCAATCTCTATAAATTCTGTTAAATGATGTTTAGTCCATAAATAGTAATACCATTTGGGATATTCTTTTGATGTTACCTTAAATAGATGTTGGTTCAAAGCACCTTTCCCACTTGTCCAAAAATCTATCATTAATGAACCGCTCCAAGAAAATAATACATCCCCATCTTCAACAATATATTTTTCAGGGATATTAATACTTGCTTTATCTGAATTAGAGGTGTCTTTCTGTCTTAACTCTCTAATTTTAATAACCGGAAGAAACTCATAATCACTTTCAGGAGGAAATTTTTGCAATGCTAATCCATTAAGAAATTCTGCAATATTATCTAATGAATCTAATTCCCACCCCTCCGGTATCTCACCTAATTCACTATCCACCATTTTACCACCGGATGATTTGTAAGGTTCTCCGTTTTCATTTGGGAACTCAAAATCAATAAACCATTGTTTGAAAAGAGTTTGTGCAAGATTCTCTAACTCTTGATTAATTTTGTTGTTGAGTTCTATTTTATCGTCAAGGGAGGATAGGATTTCGGCAATGGCGGTTTGGGTATCTATATTCGGAATAGTAACATCTACTTTATTCAACACTTCTGTTGTTAAACTTGGAACCGCAGAACCAACGTTTAATTCCGCAAGATTATATGTCTTTAAAGTGTAATAAAGATATTTTGGAAGTACTTTATCTTGTTTAATTTTTGACCAAAACATTGTGTCGACTGACCAAAATGGTTCATTGACATAAAATAAATTACTTAATGTACCTTTCCTTGGTATAAGTATTGATTCTTCCTCATAAATGGATTTCTCAACATATCTCATTATCCCCCCTGAACCAAACAAAGGATATGAACCATCTGCTAAATGTTTATGGTCTTTACCATATTTAAGCTCCATTAAATCGGATAATTTATATTCTTTCCAGTTGGTCATTTATAAAATATTTATTTTCAGAAATAAAAAATAAAAAAATAAATTAAATCCTTTGTATTCAATGGTTTGAGTGTTTTTATTTTTCATTTTATTTTTCATTTATTTTTTTTTAGGAATTAAATAACTAAAGTTTCGGAGTTGCTAAAAAGCTGATTATCAGCAAAATAGAATGATAAAAAGGTTGCATTTTTGAATATAACTTGTTAATTTTGAGTGAGTTAAAAGCAAATTTCCAAATCAGTCAAAAATACAACAGAACAAATTTATTAAAAATATCTCTGAAGCGGGTGAATATTCATCAGATTCAAATATTTATTAAAAACCGCTAAAAAACATCATTGAGTCAAATAACTCACCAAGGTTATTATTTTATTGAAATTAATGCTAGAAACGGTTTAAAAATAAGATAATTAGTTAAAAAAAATGGTTTAAATTCATTTTTCCAGCATTAAATGTCCTTACAAAATGATAAGATAATTTGCTCCGAAACTTTAGTAAATAATAATGAATCTGTTTTTAATGAAAAACTAAAATTTTGGGACAAATTCTGATGGATTTTTGAATTTTTTTACAAAAAATGCATCATAATTTGTCCCTTTGATTCTTTTTAGGTTAAGGATTT
>Ga0247837_1009665_pt1 | contig 11428 bp, 10 predicted proteins | sample LaCtaG_2_FD_187115 | JGI IMG/M metagenome (GOLD analysis project Ga0247837, IMG submission 187115) | Freshwater microbial communities from meromictic Lake La Cruz, Castile-La Mancha, Spain - LaCruzMarch2015_14.5m | ecosystem: Environmental > Aquatic > Freshwater > Lake | place: Spain: Castile-La...
GGGCAAGATTGGGCAGCGCAAGCGAGGCGATGATGTCGAGGTGCCCGCGGTGGGGATTCGCGATGGAGATGTCGCGGATGAGGGTGGCTTTTTCGAGGACGTCCTTGCTGTCGTCGATCTTGTTCCGTCGGCGGTTGATGACGGCAATGGTGAGCCGCACACCGTGTTTGAAGATCACCATCACGGGCATGGGGAAGAGGCGGTTGATCTGGCGGGTGATCGCAGAGAACTTGCCCCGAGCGTATTCGGCGCCTTTCAACTCGATGGCGATGAAGATGTAGGATTTGAGCAGGCCGCGCTGAACGGAGTCGTCGGTGAACAGACTGGATTCGCGGCTGAGTTCCTGATCAGTGAGTTGGAAGAGGAGGTCGGCGGATTTCCACTCGGGCACGAGGGCTTTCGCTTCGTCGAACGGGTGGCCAGAGGCGAAGTCAGTCAGGAAGTCTTGCGGCTTGGAACCAGCGCCGACGAGGAACTTGTCGCTCTTGTAGCCGAGCTTGGAGAGAAGCTGGCGGGCGGCGTCCTTCAGCGGGAGGGTCTGGAAAAGTGAGAGTTGGTCGGAAATCATGCGGCGAGAAGCTCCTTCGCCGGGCGGATGCCGGCTGTCAGGCGTCTGCGATCCCTCGCCAGAGCGCGGAAATCGCACTCCATCTGGAGTCCATACCAGAAGCTTTCGGACTGGCCAAAAAATGCCCCAAACCGAATGGACATGGATGGGGTGATCGAGCGTCGCCCAAGGACGATCTCGTTGACCGCTCTCGGCGGGACACCGATGGCACGGGCCATAGCATTTTGCGAGATGCCCATGGGCTTCAAGTATTCTTCAAGAAGGATTTCTCCCGGGGTAATCGGTGGATTCATGGGCGTAACGTATAGCGTTATAAGTTATGCGTCAATGGTAGTCGCAAATGGCGACTTCGCCGGGTCCGGCCTCCGTCCAGCGGAAGACGATCCGCCATTGGTCGTTGATCCGGATGGAGTAAAACCCTTCGAAATTGCCCTTGAGGGCCTCGAGTCGGTTTCCGGGGGGAACCGCGAGGTCGGAGAGAGTCCCCGCATGGTTCATCTGGAAGAGTTTTCGAAGAGCAACGCGAGCAATGGCGGCAAAGCGACGGTTGCTTTCCTTGTGAAACAATTCCTCAGTATCTTTGTTGGCGAAGGACTGGATCACGGCTGACTTTTGATAACGAGCCAGGTGACGAGTTCGAGGTCGGTTTTTTCGTGGACCTGTTCTTTCGCATCCGGCAGGACGAATCCCCGCCCGGACTGGAGGCCCGACGCGGCCCGCTTACGGAAGGTGGCGGCGAGGGAATCCACGGCTTTTTTCAGGAGGGCGTCGTAGGCCTTCATGTTGCTGCCATGATTGGTCTCCTGGTCGAATAGATTGCAGAGCTGGGCGTTGGCTTCCGCTTTGCCGGAACAAAGGACACGGTAGATGTCGAGAATCTGCTTGGGATGCGCGAATCCGAAGCGGACGTTGCCGTCGTTGAGGACGTAAACGAGGAAGTAGGGATGAAGGGGGTTGATGGACTCGCTCGGCGCGGGCTTGGCGTCGGGGTCACCGCCGCGCTGGCCCTCCAACCGGAAGCAAAAGATGACGCCGGGGCCGATGACCTTGTAGTCGGGATGCGGGGGGACGCAGGTGTAGAGGCCGAAGGGTGCGGCTTCGAGAGCGGCCTTGTTCGCCTCGATGTATTTCAGGAGTTCGAGGCGGAAGTCGTCGAGGGTGAACTCAGTGAGGGAGACGCTGTCACCGAGGTCCTCAAGGTCGAGGACTTCGTCCTTGAGCCGGAGGAGCTGTTTGTCGCGGTAGCGAAGGTCGTCGGAGATGATGTCTTTGATTTCCTCATTTTTGAGCACATTGTCCTCGAACGTGGCGGAGAGGTCCACGAGGGCCATGCGGGCCTCCACACGGTTTTTGAGGTCGATGTATTTATTGAGGTCTTCCGTCGGCCAGAAGTTAACGAGGTGGACGCCGGAATTGATGCTGCCGATACGGTCGATGCGGCCGAAGCGTTGAATGATTCGGACGGGATTCCAATGTATGTCGAAGTTGACGAGGTAGTCGCAATCTTGAAGGTTTTGGCCTTCGCTAATGCAGTCCGTCGCGATGAGTAGGTCGATCTCGCCTTGTTGCGGCAGGGAGGGAACTTTTGCGCGGCTCTTCGCTCGCGGTGAAAAGTTGGTGAGGATTTGATCGTAGGCGGCTGCGCCAAACGTGGTGCGCGTGTCTCCGCCGCCACAGATGAGGGCTATGTGGATGCCGAGTTCCTTGCTGGCCCATTCAAGTAGGGATTCGTAGAGGTAGGTGGCGGTGTCAGCGAACGCGGTGAAGACGAGGACTTTTTGGTTCGACTCGCCGAGTTTGTTCGTCGTGGGGTTTTTGACTTTGGCGGCGATGAGCATTTTAAGCTCTGCCAACTTGGCATCCGTCTCCGGTGTGACATCCTGCGCGGCGTTGTAGAGGATGCGGAGTTGGTCCTTGTCGCGCTTGAGTGCCTTGAGCCAGCCCTCGTCACCGTCAAGGTGGAGGTGGTTAAGGCGGAACTTTAATTTGCCGCCAACCTGCGTGGCATCTTCCAACTCTTCATCATGGCCGGGGTCGTCGAGTTCCAGTTCAAACTCCTCGGATTCGGGGTTCTGCTGGGCCAACTCTTGGAACGTCTTAATTTTCTCCTCGAGGCTCTCGATCTTGGCGATGGTTCTCTCCATCGTGATCTCGAACGATTTCACGGAGCTTTCGAGTCGCTTGAGGAAGTTGACCTTCATCATACCGATCAGGAAGGTTTCGCGCTGGCCTTGTGTGAATGGAAACGCCCCCTTTTTTTCGTAGTCGGCCTTGTGCTCTGGCATCACGAAACGTGACGGGTTGAAAAGCGCGAGTTTGTAGCCGGCGATTTCGTCGTTGAGCTTGTCGTAGGAAAGGAAGCGTCCGCGCAGATCAATCTCGGGGTAGATGGAAACGGGCTTCTCGCGCTTCGGGAAGCCACCGAGCTGGGCAATGGTGGCCTTGTAGTATTTCTGGATGTGTTTCCGCGAGCGGGCGATGGTCAGTTCGTCGAGGAGCTTGAAAAAGGCGGCGTTGAGTTTCTCCAGCAATTCACCTGTCTTGCGCTCGTGGGTTTGCTTTTTCGCCCACAGGGAGAAGACTTTCTGCGCGGTGGCGAGGGTTTCCTTGAGGCTGCCGACACCGATGGATTCCGCGAAGGCGTCGTCGCGGTTCTCGGTGAGGAAGTAAAGTTGGTTGCGGAGGTCTTTCAGGTCGTTGTTGACCGGGGTGGCGGAGAGGAGGAGGACCTTCGTGCGAACGCCGGATTTGATGATGTCATCCATGAGGCGCTGGTAGCGGCTCCTGCGGATGATATTCCCCTCCTCGTCCTTCTTGCCGGGAGTGTTGTTCCGGAAGTTGTGTGACTCGTCGATGACGATGAGGTCGTAGTTGCCCCAGTTCAGCGTCGCGAGATTGATGTCACCCGAGGTGCCGGTCTCGCGACTGAGGTCGGTGTGGGAAACGACATCGTAGCGGAATCGGTCTGCGACGAAGGGATTGAGGAGGCTGTTGGCTTTGTAAACTGTCCAGTTATCGCGAAGCTTTTTCGGGCAGAGAACGAGGACGCGCTCGTTCTTAAGCTCAAAGTATTTCATGACGGCCAGCGCCTCGTAGGTTTTTCCCAAGCCGACGCTGTCCGCGATGATGCAGCCGTTATGGCGGAGGATTTTATTGATGGCACCCTTGGCCCCGTCCTTCTGGAACTCGAACAGTGCTTTCCAGATTCCGGTCTCGAAGAGGCTGGTTTTGCCGAGATCCGCGTCCGTCTTGCCCGCGTCGCCGAGGAACTTCTCGAAGATGTGAAAGAGTGTCTTGTAGTAAATGAACTCCGGCGTGTTGTTTTCGTAGAGCTGCTTGAGGTAGTTCAGGACATCCTGCTTCACGTCCTTCACGAGCGTTTCGTTGCCCCAAAGATCGTCGAACCACTGCTTGAGTTCCTGACGGTCACGGTTTCCGTCCACGATGAGATTCAACTCGATGTTGTTGCCAGCAGTGCCAAGGCCGAGGCCGCGCACAGTGAAGTTGGAGCTTCCGAGAATGGCGTCCTCCACCCCAGCGGTGGCGACGTGATACATCTTCCCGTGAAGGAGGTTGGATTGTTTGATGGTCTTGATGTCCACCTTGCGCTCAATCCAAGCGGCGCACTCCCTGGCAACGCGTTTTTGCTGAAGCTTGTTGGAAAGCTCCAAGCCGTCCGCATCGATAATGAAGGCTTTCTTCTCGGTCTTGCTCGGGTCGAGACGGTTCACGAAGGACGGTTCTCCGAAGAGAAAGTCGAGGTGTTCGATGCGCTCAAGTTCCTCTTTGAGGGCGTCGTACGCGTAAATCGTAAAATAGGCCGAGACGATCGAGAGTTTTGAGCCTGTCTGGCTTTTTGCTCTTAGAAAGTCTGCCACAGTTCCCCGCGTGTGATTGTCGCGCAGACCGGAATTGTTGGTTGATTCAGACATCTAGTTTTCCGAGGAAGCAGACCCGCAAAGAAACTGGCTGTGGAGGACAGAAATGCGATTTCCAAGGCCGGGGCAATCGGTCTCGGACCGGACGAAATTGCTCGGTGGCATGGAGTATTGTCTGGGTGGATGTACAAACCTCGTACCTTGTCAAATTCAGGATCTTATGACGAGAAAAACCCCCCTGAAAGTCGCAACTCTGAGGGGTATCGGGCAGAGGTCCGGGGCGGGGCTATTTCACGAACTGTCTACATCGCTGGCCTCTCACTGCGAAACGTCCACGCGCGAGGTCGGTGCCGGACGCAACCGATGCACGTTTGTGGGATTTGGGGGAAGTTGGTGGCTTCAGCGTCACCCAAGGAACGACCAAACAAATCCTATTGCTTGGGTGATTCCGGCTACAATGCTGTTATTCCCCGCCCCAAGCATCTCCGGTTTTCGCGTGCCCGGTTAAGGAATATTTTCGCAAATCTTTCTGGTTGGTGAATTGGGCCAGCAATTCTAAAACCGCTCTAGCCGGGCATCGCCATCGACAGGGTCTGCATGACGGCGTAACCGGCTGCGAGGACACTGAGGAACGCGAGGGCGTAGACGCCGATAGATACCGGATCGTGCTTCGGTGCGATCTTCGCAAAGGGGGAGGAATTTTTGAAATCCACGGGGCGGTGGCTGCTCTCACCGGGTTGAACCTCGACCGGTTGCGGCACTTCCGGAGGCGGCGCGGAACCTTCACCCACCGTCTCCTGTGCGTAAACGGCTTCGACTTTTCCAAAGCGAACCTGATCCCCTTGGCGCAGCACCGCGTCCGTGACCTGCTCGTCGTTGACGAACGTGCCGTTGGTCGACCCCAAATCGTGGAGATGGTACTCGCCATGCTCCAAGGTGAGTTCGGCGTGGTGACTGGACACGGATCCCTCGTCGATTTGGATCGCGTTGTCCGCTAGGCGGCCGATGGTCACTTTTTCCTCGATCAGATCACGCGAGGTCCGGGTGCCGTCCGGGAGGTAGATTTCGAGCTTCGGCATGGTTACGTAATCTAACCGGCGGATTTGGCCGCATCAATCAAATCCGCAAAACGGGAGAACAACGGAGCCGCATCATTGGGTCCAGGGGCCGCTTCCGGATGATACTGGACGCTGAATACGGGATACTCCCGGTGGCGCATCCCCGCCACGGTTCCGTCGTTGAGGTTGACGTGGGTGACCTCGATCTCCGAAGGCAGCGAGGCAGCATCCACTGCGAAACCGTGGTTCTGCGAGGTAATGGACACCTTACCGGTCGATACTTCCTGCACGGGCTGATTCCCGCCGCGATGACCGAACTTCAGCTTGAACGTCCGACCGCCGAACGCGTAGCCGAGCACCTGATGGCCCAGACAAATTCCAAACACCGGCTTTTTTCCCACGATCTTGCGACACGCCTCATGGGCATACGTGAGCGCGGCGGGATCGCCCGGGCCGTTGGACAGAAACACGCCGTCGGGATCGCGTTCGAGCACCGCTTCGGCCGGGGTGTGCGCGGGAACCACGTGAACGTCGAAGCCCTCGTGACGCAGCTTGCGAAGGATGTTGCGCTTCATCCCAAAATCGTAAGCCACGATCCGCTGCCGAATCGGCGCGGCGGGCAGAAATGCGTTCCCGCGCTCATCAGAGTCCAAGGCGTCCGCCTGGGAGCCCGTCACCACGGTCCATTCGCGGCTCAGCGTCCCTTCGGGATCCCAATCGTACGCGGATGCCGGGGTGACCTCCCGCACGAAATCCATGCCGACCACCCCCTCGCACTGCTGCGCGCGCTCCACCGCTTCCCGGGAGGTCAATTCGGTCGTCAGGCAACCCCTCATGCTTCCCAAGGTGCGGAGATGTCGGGTCAGCGCCCGGGTGTCGATATCCTCGATCCCGGGAATGCCAAAATGCGTGAGGTAATCGCTCAGGCTGCGCTCGGATCGCCAGTTGCTGGGGGTCGGGCTCAACTCTCCAATGATGAAGCCCCGCACGTGCGGCGTCGCGCTTTCCTGATCGAGCTCGTTGGTGCCGTAATTCCCGATCAACGGATACGTCATGGCCAGGATCTGACCGCGATACGAAGGATCGGTCAGGGCCTCCTGATAACCGCTCATCGAAGTATTGAAGCAAACCTCCCCGGTCGCCGTTCCCGGCGCTCCAAATGCGTCCCCCTCGAAAACCCGTCCGTCTTCCAGTGCCAGGATTGATGCTGCCATGCCGAAATCTTCCGATGCGTCCGGCGGAATGTCGACCGCCGAATCGCCAGATTTTCGGTTCTTCCGAGAAGTTCATGCCGAGGACCGCAGATTTTCGCCAATGCTCGCAGATTCAATGAAAAAGGATCTAACCTACGCCGTGCTCGGTGCCGCGACGAAAGGGCACCGCGAACTTTGCCGCCTCCTCGTTGGCATACAAGAGCCTAGTTTTGAGCCGGGAGAAAATCTGCGCAAATCCTGTTAATCTGCGGTTATCCCACCCGTCCCCTGAACCACGCTTGACTTCCGGAAGATCCAGATTTTCACCGTGAAGGCCATGAAGAGCATGAAGATGAGTGAGCAACAGGTTCTGACCTGACTTGATCTCGCTCACCGAAAATCCATTTCCTTCATGCCCTTCCTGTTCTTCATCGTGAAATCCGCTGTTCCCCAGATTTGAACGGCGGGATTTAGGACGCATTCCGCCGGACGGACGATACTAGTACTTCGGGGCCTTTACGGTTCCCGCTTCGAGATCGGTCCGCCGGCGGCGGACGATCGCGTCCGCAACTTCCCGGACGATTTCCTCGAGCGTGAGCCGAAAATGACTCCCCGCCCGAAAATCTGCGGGAGCAATGTTCCGGACACGGTCCGCGTGCGCCACGAGTTGGTAGCATTTGCGGAAGCTCGCACGGGAGGGATCGTTCGGATTGTAGACCGCAATCGCATTTCCCCCGTTGCGTCGCATGACGGTGAAGCATGGGACATCGGTCGGACCGTCCCCCACGTAAACCATGTTGGAAAACGGGATTGGGCGCAGGTCCGCGGGCATGTGGTCATTCACGTCCTCGGACATGTCGAGCATGCCTTTGTTGATGCGGAAGAGGTACTGGGTTTTCTGCGTGTGGCTGATGACGCGTTTGGGGAACGTGATCCTCCCGCTGGTGTCCTCCGCGAATTCACAGCCGAAAATCGAGCGCACGTATGGAGCGAGTCGGCTCCCCTCGATGAGAATCTTCAGCCCCGACGAGATGATGTAGTGCTCCACCCGAATCCCGTGCGCCTCGTGTTCCGGGGTGAGCAACCCGTTCTGGAACTCCTCGAACATATCCGGTAACCCCGGGTAAAAGGACATGGTGGCGCCGAGACTCCGCAGATGATCCGAGGTGGGGCGATCCATTTCCAGGCAGTCGAGCAGGACCTTCATGTACGCGAGTTCGTGATCGAAACCTTGATCACGGACCAACTCCGCACACCGCCGCCAGAACAGGGCGCCGTCGATTCCGAAGTGCGGAAAGATCACCTCGTCCTGCATGTAGTGCGGACTCAGCGTTTGATCGTAATCGTACGTGATTGCGATGATGTTCTGGGGAGCGGACATCCCGAAATCTAAGATAGCGCGCTTCGCAAATCCGGATAACGCCAGACGAATCCGGATTCCCGTGCGGCCGTAGGAACGACGCGCTGGCTGTCGAGGAGCAGATGGGAAAGGTCGCCGAGTGCGAGTTCGATGGCGAACGCCGGTGCGGGAAGAAAAGCGTTCCGATGCACCGATGCCGCCACTTCGCGGGTGAACTCTGAATTTCGCGCGGGATTCGGCATGACCGCGTTGAACGCGCCGGAAAGCCGCTCGTTCTCGACGCAGTGCAACCCCATTCGAGCCACGTCCTGAACGTGGATACACGACATCCATTGTTTTCCACTCCCGAGGCGGCCGCCCAATCCCGATTTGAAAATCGGGCGAATCAGCTTCATGGCTCCGCCCTTTCCGAGAACGAATCCGATTCGAAGACGAATGACGCGGACCCCGAGCCCCTCGGCGATGAGGGCTTCCGTTTCCCACGCCTCTGCCACTTCGGCCAGAAAACCTGCACCCGACGCCGCATCCTCATCCACCTCGGCGTCGCCCGTGTCCCCGTAGAAACCGATCGCGGATGCGCTGACAAAAACCGCCGGGGTCTGCTGTCCCATCGCGTCTACAATCGCCCGCGTGGTTTCCACTCTGCTGCGGAGAATCTTGCGTCGCTTCTCCTCGGTCCACAAACCCAAGATCGACTCCCCGGCCAGGTTCACCACCACATCCACCCCGCTCAGGTCGATTTCGCCATCGGGGGCCAGCCTCCGCATTTCGTTGCAGCCCTCGACACGGCGCTCCGGCGTGCGGGAAAATCCCACGACCTCGTAACCCGCCGCGCGAGCCTCATTGACCCACTCGCGACCGACAAAGCCGCTCGCTCCGACGATTCCAATGCGTTTCATTCCTGGGGCCGATTCACGTCGATTCAAAGAATCGTGATGATCCGCGATGGATTTGGCGGTGTAAAGGCTGGATGCGCGGCGCAGCTCTCTTTGGAATGTCGTTTCATTGCGGGGTGTTCTCCACCCTTTGGGCAATGCAGTGCAAACCGTGGAGCGTCAACTGCGGATCCACCGTGGAAAACAGTCCCTCTGCGGCGATGACCTCCGCATCCCCTCCGGTCGCGATCCAGGGCACCTTCGTATCGGGAGGGAACTCCGCCGCCACCGCCTCGCAGATTCCCCGGACCAGGCCCCGGTAACCAAAGACCGCTCCGGAAAGCATGGCCTCCCGGGTGCTTCGACCGATGGCTCGCGCCGGGGCCTTCAAGCGAAGCCTTGGGAGAAGAGCCGTGCGCTGATGGAGATACTCCGTCATCGAAGAAAGGCCGGGCGCAATCACCCCGCCGACGTACGCCCCGTCCGGAGAAAGGACATCAAACGTTACGGCGGTTCCGAAATCGACCACGATCGCCGGGCAGCCGTAGCGGTCCGCACAACCCGCGGCGTTCGCCAGGCGGTCCGCTCCGATCGTGGAGGGCCGCGGGTAGTCGACAGATACTCCCAGCGGGGAGCGGTGGGACACCCAATGGATCGGCGTGCCGGGAAGGACAAACGCCGCATTCCGACTGGGAACGACAGAGGAGATGACCGCGAGTCGGATTTCCCACCCTTTCACGAGCGTTGCCATCCGAGCGCCGTCGATGCTTCCCGTTGGCAGGTGTCGTTGCTGAACGTGCCTGCCGTCGCGGACGAAGGCGATCTTCGTGAAGGAATTGCTGACATCGACCAGAAGGTAATCCGCGCGGCGCATCGTTCGGGGGGTGAGTTCGCTTTTCCGGGATGTTCAGGAACTGGCGCTGGAGTAGCGCTTGAGTGCGTGGAGCCAGAACAGACGGGTGGCCACGAGGGAGACCATGCCGACGGCAACCAGTTGGGCGATTGCCCCCCAGGGGTTCACTCCGGCATGAGCGAGCACGCGAGTGGGAACATTCGCGACGAGGATCACCGGAACGATCCATGAGAAAACAAACCGGAAGACGCCGGTAAAAATCACATCAGGGAAACGACTGATATTGAACATGTTAAAGTATCCGTACACGACGCCCTGCGCCCGGACGATCCAGAAGCTGAGGGTGACCAGGAAGAACATCACGCAGTAGTGCGCGACGACGCCGAAGATCAGAACAAAACCAAACAGGAGCCACTGGCCTGCGCTCGGCATGACCCGCATTTGCGCAAGGGCGAAAAGCGCAAAACCCAGGCCGATCCCGGCGTTGAGCAGGTTATCGAGTCCGAATTGCTTCACGCTGACGAGGAATTGCGAGTCCGCCGGGAGTTGGAGGATCGAGTCCATTTTGCCCGTGCGGACCAACTCCGGGATGTTCGCGAGATTGACGAAAAAGATCGCCTGGAAAAGTTCCGATACCAATTGGTGAACGGCGACGAGCAGCACCACCTCCCATTTGGTCCAATCGCCAATGCGATCAACCTGGCCAAAAATCACCTGAACGAAAAAAATTTGGCCGAGGAACCAAAGGAAACCGACGGCCAGCCAAAGCAGGAAGCTCGCCTTGAAACTCATGTCCCGGATGAGCGAGTTCCGGAACATGATCCGGTAGATGGCGAAGTATCGGGCGAACACGGGCGAACGCTGGGCTTAAGGGCTGGTGACCCCTTCCTGTGCCACGCGTTCGATGAAGCGCGCGATCGCCCGTGCGGAACTGGGATTCCGCATCGCCGCGAGGTTGCGCTTCCAGCGTTTCCAGACCAGGGCATCCCCGCCGAATGCGCTCTCCACCTGCATGCGGAGCAGTTCCGGCGTATTGGCGAGCGCCCCCATCTGGTGCTGGAGAAGTAAGGCAATATTGCCTTCTTCCTGGCCCGGCACCACATGATGGATGAGAATGGGACACCCTGCGGCAATCGCCTCCTGAGTGATCGCTCCCCCGGCTTTGCCCAGGAATGCGTGGTGCTCCGCCAGAAGGTTTGGCATTTGGTCCGTCCAGCCGACCAAACGGCAGCGATCACCCTCGAGGCCATGTTTACGGAAGACCCCGCGCATCAATTCGCTGCGACCCGTCAGCACCGTGAGTTCAATATCCTTCCGCGCAAGCAGGCTCTTGGCGGTACGGACCGCGGAGAGCCGACGCGTCGACGGCATGAACAGGATCTTCCAAGGCGCACCGACGGAGGTTGACAACGGGGTAACTTCTTCGAAACGGAGGTCGACGGGAAATCCCAGCGGGTGGATTTTATCCGGAGGCACGCCGCCTTCGGTTAACCGGTCCGCCGTGGCGGAGTCGGCGACGACGAAGGCATCGGACTGACACCGGAACCACGCCGTGTTGATTTCTGTGGAGTCGGTAACCACGGTCACCAGGGGGATGTTGAGGGGGCGGCCGTGTTTGCCGATTTCTGCGGCGAGGAAGCTGT
>Ga0247837_1009669_pt1 | contig 11422 bp, 7 predicted proteins | sample LaCtaG_2_FD_187115 | JGI IMG/M metagenome (GOLD analysis project Ga0247837, IMG submission 187115) | Freshwater microbial communities from meromictic Lake La Cruz, Castile-La Mancha, Spain - LaCruzMarch2015_14.5m | ecosystem: Environmental > Aquatic > Freshwater > Lake | place: Spain: Castile-La...
AAGAACGGCGGATTTATTCTCAGTCTCAATTATAACGAACTGCACATTATCAGCTCGAACTTCTCTCTTGGCACCGCTCGCCAGAACGCAGGATACTAAATTTGGACTACAAAAGGCATAGGGGTCGAACTTGACCTAAGGAAATTTCAAGTGGAAAGCCTGGGACATCTGTATCTCCTAGAAGGAGACTTGGGCTAGTGTATACAGTACGGAGACTTGGGCTCTTAGTACACTTCAGGGTGCTAAGTATTATTAAAATCGAGTTTTCTTGCAAATTAACCTAAATCGCCTGCACCATGACGGAGGAGCCATCTACATAACTCTCGATAGTCAACTTTTCATCTCCTACAACTGCTCTGCAGCGCTGCAAGGCGGGGCGCTGTTTTCCATGAAGAGCGCTACTGTGGTCACTAACGTAGACTTCTTCAACACCTCTTCCAGGTCTGGAGGCGCCATTGACCTAACTGACGGAACTGGACAAACCAGTGGGTGCACTACTCAATATAGACACATATAGACTTTCAGTATTGAAATACCCACTTGTATAGGGCTACTTGATTTGGTGAAATTGGATCTAGAATAGCTATTTGTACGACTTATATATACATGCAGAAACTCTGATAATCTCCAATTCCAGCTTTAGCAGGAAAGTCTCATACTGCAGCGCTGGACTGTACACTGTAGACGTGATGCAGGTCAATATCACCAATTCACATTCACTGCCAATAGAGCTAATAGGCGGGGCATATTTCTACTCCACAGTCCAGGAAGGCGCTGTGAATCGCTATAGGGTGTTTGGAAACCAGTTCGAAGGCAACTCTGTCCAGTGGAGGCGCACTGGAGTCCGACGGAGTCAACCTCATTGCCGTAAACAACACCTTTTTCAACAATTCTGCCTACTACATGCCTGAGCCGCTGCTCACTACCAATGGAGTGGGCGGCGCACTGGTCCTTTGCTGTGATAATTCTTTGCAATGTGACATAACAGTGGCAAATAACACCTTCGAAAGGAACTCTGCGCGTATAGACAGAGGCGCTGTGCACTGGCAAGAAGCTCCCCGGTCTTTCGCAATAACTACTTTGAAGGAAACACAGCGGTGACGACATCGTGCAAGCCGTTGAGAGATTTGCACTTCGGCTCTAAGAGCGTAGGGAAAATCATACATTTTATATAAACCTCAAACATAAAATTTCTGCCAAAGCAGCTTCGCCCCTAAAGTGCTTTCTCTCTTTAGAACCGCTACCCCACCATCACTCTTCAATTATCAAAGACAAAATATGTCCTGGACGGCCCATCTACAATCTCTGTCTCCCATTTCTGGCCCCGAAAGCAGAGTCCCCCTATACCGAGTGATGGCCAGCAACCAATACGGCGAAGGCGTGATCGTGAAGCAGACCCAGTGCAACTCAGAGGATGAAGCGCTGAAGCTCGAAGAGCAAGGCCGCCTGCCTCACTGCCACCCCCACCCTAACATCTGCGAGTGTCTGGGGTGGACTCAGGAGCCTATCCCTGGCAGTACAGGCTACTATTTGTACACCTTCTGGCAGCCTGTGTCGGAAAGCCTGTATGACGACCTCAGCAGACGGATCGCTGGGGAGACCTGGAGTTTTTACACAGAAGGAGAACTGTGGAGGATGTATGAGCAGCTGTTGAGAGCATTGTCCTACTTGCAGGAGTGCAACATCGCACATCGAGACATCCAGCCCGCCAACATTATGAAGGACTGGCAGGGCAATTTGCTTCTTTTCGACTTCATTCACGCGAAAGAAATCAATCCGCAGAGTCCTTCGGTCCGAACTCTCCTCGGTACCAAGCCTTACATGGCCTCCGCGCTCCGCAAAGCCTGCATCGAGCGCAGGAGCCAGCAAGTGTTTCGACTTCCGCACGACGTGTACAAGTCGGATGTGTATTCTCTGGGTATGGTCCTGCTGCATCTGTCCTTGTTGGAACTGCCAGTGCACCTCACACAGCTCCCAAAACTGCAGCAATTCATAGATATCACTCTAGACGAGTTGACACAAAGGGACCCTGAGCCCTACTCTGAGCAATGGGTTGGAGTGCTCAGACGCATGCTTAGAGTGGAAGAGGACAACCGACCTGATTTCAAGCTTTTGCAGTCTTCTCCTTCCTACGATGATGAGTACTTGCAAGCCTCCCCGGGTAGGTCGCTGCTAGGAGACCCGCTGCGCGTTTCTCTGAAATGCGGACTCGAGAGTGTGCGCGTTTCCCCACATAATGCAGATGAAGCGGCCTGTCTGCTGACAATCAAGGCGGAGTGGGAGCGGCGCTGTGCAATGGACCTAGTGTGTGTGGTGGACGAAAGTAGCAGTGTGGACGAAAGCACGCTTAAATTCGTGAAAACAGCACTGTTCACACTGCTGGAGAAGCTGGGAGAGCAGGACCGCTTCTCTCTGGTCGGCTTTAGTGACACAGCGGAAAGGAAGTGTCCTCTGATTCGCTGTGACGCGAGCGGGAAAAGGAAGATCTCCGCTCACATAAACCTATTGCGAACGCGAGATTTGACCAACTTGACAGCCGGGTTTTCACTGGGTATCAAAATCCTTCAAGAACGGAGCTACCAGAACCAGGCTTCCATCTTACTGCTATTCACAGATGAGCAGTCTAACGTCGGAGACAGTCCCTCACCTGCCTGTCAACAAGCTTTGGCCAATAGTAGACTGGATCGCTTTACTGTGAGTTGCTTCGGCCTGGGGGACACTGTCAATTTCAAGCTACTGGAGGAACTTGCTAATCTGTCGGGAGGAAAGTACTGCCGTCTGACCAGTGTCGAGCAGATCGAAAAGGCAGTGGCCGGGGGTTGGCCTTCAGTGGTCGCGAGGGACTTGCGGGTGAAGCTGAATGTGCTGAATAGCAGTGTGCAGTGTGAGATTACCAAAGTCTACTCGCAGACTGGAACCACCGAACTCTATTTCCCCAGTCTTTCAATGAACGAGAGAATCGACCAAGTTTTCCTCGTACGGCCTCGACGGGTCACTCTGATTTTGCCTCAAAGGTGTCCGACGATAATGGCAGAACTGATTTACACGACAACGAAGGCGTTTCTTCCTCCAAATTGGTCCTTTTGGACGTCAAGTTCGTCAGATGGGGAGTCGCATTCCCTTGCGAAACGGAGGTATACCAGAAATGGCACAGAGCGCGCTTAAATGAATGTCTGCAGCAAGTCGGCATTCTAATGAGCGACAAGCTCATAAAGCAGGCTGAAGACTGCGTGCAGAAGGAAATCGATTTGATGGAAAAGGAGTATAGTGGGGACGAGAAAGTAGGGGACATACTAGGGGAGTTGAGGAGAGTGAAGGCTGGCTTGTCGCAGAGTGAGACGAGCAACAGTGCCTCCTCGCAAGAGGGGACAGCTCGGACTGGGCTTCCGTCTGGTGCGGAGGACTGAGGGCGCTTTAACTAGCTCTCAAACAGACTTTCCTTTGATTAATTGACTTAGGCTCAAGTACCTACTCTAATGCCTGCCAGTGTAGCAGGGACTTGGCGGAATGAAGGCAGAGTCATAGAACTAGTAGCCTGCAGAGATCATCAATGCGGATGCACAAGCGAAGAACCACTGCTGAGACTACTGGAACAGTGGGTGGAGAACTGCGCTCCTACAGACACATCAAGCCTTCAGTCTAAGAACCCGGTCAGTGCACTGAGCCAATCCTGCCCAATTGACCACTGGTGCACGACGTTTGGCGTGTATTCGCCTTCTGACCTCAGTGCTTCGCTAGATCTGTGGCCCACTTCCTCACTGAAAGACCTACGTGCAGAGCCTAGTAGGCGCTTCACAGAAGGGAACCAAGCCACTCAATAGTCCTATTCCGTACTTCTACTGCGGCTTGGCTTCCTCCTCCGTCTTGGGTTTCTTTACTGGCATGACCACCTCTCCTGTAGTGGGTCTTTTGAGCGGCACCACCCTCCCTCCAGTCACAGCAGGAGCCGCAGCCACAGCCTCCGCCTTCGCCTGTTTCGCCTCCTTCTCTTGCTGGTTGCGTTTGCGCCTCACAAACTCGTGCAAGTCGCCCTCCACTCCAGGAAGCAGGTCTGCGAGTTCGCAAGGGAAAGGCTCAGTCTGGAAGTAAGGGTGCTCCAGAGCCTGCGTGGCGTCGAGGCGCTGAGCCGGGTTGAGAGTGAGCAGTTTGTCCAGCAGGTCCAGCGCAGTCCTGTCGATGTTCGGGAACTTGTCCCTGTCTTCGTAGATCACTCTCAGCTTCCGGGGCAGTCTCTCCCTCGGCAGTAGCTTCTGCGCATACTTGAACAGCCCCACTCCCGGCCAAGTGTCCTCAGTGGGTGTGCCGCAAATCTGAAAGATCTTGTGAAGTACGCGAGCTTCGTCGTTTTCCGGGAACATCGGAGTGCCGCCCAGGATTTCCCCCACAATGCAGCCCGCAGACCACATGTCTACCTTTGTGTCGTACTTGTTGGTGCCCAGTAGCAGTTCAGGCGCGCGGTACCATAGTGTGATAACTCGGTTCGTATAGACTTCGTTTTTGTCGGGGTGGAAGTTCCGAGCAAGGCCGAAGTCGCCTAACTTGAGTTCTCCGCCCTTGTTCACCAGCAGGTTGGAACACTTGATGTCTCTGTGGATGATGGACTTGGAGTGCAGGTACTGCAGGCCTAAGAACAGCTGCTTCAGGAAGCACTTCAGTTGCGCAATGGAGAAGTTGATTTTTGGTCTGGGAGTGTTGAGCAGGCCGTCCAAGTCGTGGTCCAGGTACTCGAACAGCAGATACACGTTGCCTCTCGAGTTCTCTTCGTTGCCTTTCGACGTCACTATTTCCTTCAGCTTCAGTATGTTCCCGTGGTCCAGTTGTCGCAGTAGTTTGATTTCCCGGAGGGCGGTGATAGGGAAGCCCTCCTTTTCCTTGTCCATCTTGATCTTCTTCATGGCGTACACTTCTCCTGTCGTCTTGTCCTTCACTTTGAACACGTTGCCGTAGGTGCCTTCCCCCACCTGTGCGATTTTCTCGAAGTTGCAGGCGGACTTGCAGCGCCATGGGGCTTCCTCCACCATATTGTCAAGACCAAACACACCTTGCCTATGTGCACTAGCCAAAACTCATTGTAGGACAACTGCCTAACCCCCATCCAAACAATAGTCAGTGTGTCCACTTACCGACTTCCTAAATGGAACCCTTCCTAGTGTTGGGTCTGTCCATTCCTGCCCCCCTGGGCTACTTCCTGTGTCTGGTCGCACTTTTCAGTACACTCGGTCGCCTGTTCCCTGTGCTGCGGTTTGTGTGGGTTTGGATTGGAGGGAGAAAGGCCAAGGGCAGGTATGGCAAGGACTCTTGGGCAGTAGTGACCGGGGCATCTTCAGAACTAGGTGCAGAGTTTTGCGAGGAACTGGCAAAGGAGGGGTACAACCTAGTCCTCATTGCCAGAGGAGAACAAGAGCTGAGAAGGACTGCTTCGACTCTGGAGGCCACCTATCAAGTCCAGACCCGAGTGCTGGTCTGGAGCGCTGCAGACCACAGCTCTACTCTCGAGACCTTCTACTCAGGCTTGTGCTCACAGATGGAAGACTTGGATGTGTCAATGCTCATCAACCTTCTCAGCATCACGGAAGACGGCTTCTACTCGGAGCAGCCACTGGAACTGATAGTGAAGACGCTGGACCTCAATGTGTGGCCGAGCCTGCTGCTGACTCGCTGGGCCATAGGGAAAATGAGCAGGAGAAAAACCAGGTCTGCTATCATCAACTTCGCTTCTATGTCAGCCTTGTACCCATACGCCGGGATGAGTTTGCACTCAGCAAGCATGAAGTTCGTAGACTTCCTTTCCCAAAGTATCCACAATGAACTGCGTCTGTTCCCCGAGCTGCCTCTGGACCTGCTTACAGTGCAGCCCTCGGGACTTCGGTCCCGTGCCTCTGCTCCCTCTCCTAACCAGGTTTCCGCTTCATCTTGCGTTTCTGGGGTGCTTAGGAACCTGGGCCGTTCTCCCTATACAGCTGGCGCATTCAAACACTCTATTCTGAGCGCCTTTACTAGCCTTTTCCCAGAAAGCTTCAAAGCCTCTTTGATTGTGCAACGCATCAAGCGAAGCAAGCCAGCACTACCTCGAGCCGATAATAGATAGGAAGATACAGGTTAGCTTCTCCAATCACAGTCCTTCTAGCGTAAACTTTCCGAGAGCTCTGCCTAATAGAACTAATATTAATCAAACCAACTTTTCGACCTACGCCTGTGTGGACAGTGCATAGATGGACTTGCGTCGCTCCATCGCTCAAGACATCATCACTGCCAACATAGAGCGCAAGTCCGCCTTCGCTCAAAACCTCGAGCAGCTGTTTACCCTCGCCCAACTCCTAGGCGAATTCCCCTGAAGACCTCAACCACATCTACGCCCAGTTCGAAGACAAGCTGGAGCGAGTGCAGGCTGTGTAGAGAGCTTTCAAACAGTCGCCGGCAGTACCAGTCAGGCGCTATTTACACTGGCAGATGGCGTGGGGGCTTTCGACACGGAGAAGGAGTCATGGAGTACCCTTGCAGCTCTGCTACTCTGGCAAGTGGAGCTGGGGCTACTCCTTTGGTGTGGGCATTTCCACCACGCAGACGGGGAAGAGTACGTGGGAGAGTAGGAAACCCCAACAGATGGGACGCGGATCCTTCATATTGTCAGGGAAAAAGGTGCTGGACAGATGGAAGAACAGACTGAGGGACGGCTACGGTATATACTAGGCAGAGTGGCTCTGGTACAAAGAAGAACTCAAACTGCGCACAGTTCGCTCTCTCCTCGGCGCCGCGGCGACTAATCCCAAAACTCGCATCGACGAAATCCGCTCTCGATTGCAGTATCACCATATGTCTACTTCAGAAGATCAAGAAGTAAGCGGCAACGAGTACATTTAGCAGGAGATCTATTCTTTCCTGTAGAGAGACATATGCATTGAAACTTCTTCAATATATTGGCAAATTAGACTTTCCCTCAGCGACTTTCACCGTTTACTGAAGAACTTGCGGAAAGGATAGCAACCAAACTGCCATCTGCCTTCCTCGTATAGCAAGTTCCAGCCATGTTAAAGTGAAACCGTCAGTTCGGCCATATAAAATTTGAAACCTCCGACTCTGAACGACTAAGATCAACTTCTTTCGGAAAGCCTGTTCAGATAAGACTAAGCGCATTCTTAAAAGACTCTGATTCCAGAGGTTCCATCTATCTTTCGTCCATCTTCAAAATTGAGTAACGCTGAAACGAACTCGGCTGTAACGTAGAAACGGAAAAAGGGGTATTTAAAGCGAACAGCGAACAGTGCTTATAATCATATGAACAAGTTGTTTGTATTCGCACTCGCTATGGCTATTGTGAGCGCAGTCAGTTTGAAGAATCGGCTGGAAATAACGCAAGGTGGTCAGACTGGTCAAATGCAGGGAGGTCAGACGCAAGGTGGACAGTCTGGACAAATGCAGGGAGGTCAGACGCAAGGTGGACAGTCTGGACAAATGCAGGGAGGTCAGACGCAAGGTGGACAGTCTGGACAAATGCAGGGAGGTCAGACGCAAGGTGGACAGTCTGGACAAATGCAAGGCCCACCTCAAGGAGCTCAGAGCGGCAACTTCCTCCAAGCCTAGTATCATTAACCGAAACTTTTACTTCAGATAGTGTCCTGCAGTGTTCTCATCTGCCTAATGTGGCTTCATTTTACAGTTTCCTGCGAGACTCAGCTCGGTTTGCATATGATCTGCGGTTACTCAGAAGAAATGGAATGCATCGCTACTCATACAGCTTCCTGTCTCTAATAGCTAATTCTAAGCCTTATGAGTCTGCACTTTCCCCATGTTCCACACGTCCACTGACCTAGCTCCGTCTGGTGTTGTCATCGTTCCTTCTCCGTGCTTCTTTCCTTTCAGCCAATTCCCTTCATATACCTTCTCATTAGCCCACCTAAATTGACCGAATCCACTCATAAGTCCACTTTCCCACTCCCCCATGTAGCTCCTTCCATCCACCCAGCGGTATTCGCCTATGCCATGCATTTGATTGTCTTTCCACTCGCCTACGTACATAGAGCCGTCTTCCCACTTGTACTCGCCCACCCCGTCTTTGCGGTTGGAAATGTAAGTGCCAATGTACTCGGAACCATCCGCCCAATGATTAGTGCCCCAGCCGTACTGTTCATCATTCTTCCATTCCCCTTTGTACGTGTCCCCATTCCTCCACGTATTCTCTCCATACCCGTCCCGCTTCGGTCCCATCATTTCCCCCTTATACACCACTCCATTGTCGAGAGTGGTTTCCACATACTTCCTCACTCCTGCCTTGGAAAGTTGTGAAGGGGGATTGGGAGCGCTCAGCAGCTTGGTTTGGTCAATCATGTCCCGAAGATGCTGCAGTCGAGAGCGGATTTCGTCGAGGCGAGTTTTGGGATTAGTCGCTGCGGCGCCTAGGAGAGAGCGACCAGTGCGCAGTTTGAGTTCTTCTTTGTACCAGAGCCACTCTGCCTAGTATATACCGTAGCCGTCCCTCAGTCCGTTCTTCCATCTGTCCAGTGCCTTTTTCCCTGACAACATGAAGGATCCGCGTCCCATAGTGTTGGGGTTTTTCCACTCTCCCACGTACTCTTCCCCGTCTGCGTGGTGGAAAGTGCCCACACCAAAGGGGTAGCCCCAGCTCCACTTGCCAGAGTAGCGAGAGCCGCAAGGGTACTCCATGACTCCTTCTCCGTGTCGAAAGCCCCCACGCCAGCTGCCAGTGTAAATTGCGCCTGACTGGTACTGCCGACGGCTGTTTGAAAGCACATTGGGAGGAAACTGTCCAATGCGCAGAGTTTCCCGGATTTCCTCAGACGTGAAGAAAGTGTGGCGAATTTCTCCCTGCTTCTTCATGATAGCGAACTGCTTGCGATCCTGTCTGCCTCTCCACACAGCCTGCACTCGCTCCAGCTTGTCTTCGAACTGGGCGTAGATGCGGTTGAGGTCTTCAGGGGAAGCTGCGTGGGAGCTGGGTGAGGGCACAGCGGCCTGCACGAGGTTTTGAGCGAAGGCGGACTTGCGCTCTATGTTGGCAGTGATGATGTCTTGAGCGATGGAGCGACGCAGGTCCATTTGTGCACTGTCCACACAGCCGCAGGTCGAACAGTTGGCTTGACCCATATTAGTTCAACTAGGCAACACAGCTCTAGGAAAGTGTATTTTGGAGAGGTTAACCTATATTTTCTAGCTTTATCGGCTCGGAGTAGCGCTGTCTTGCTTGCACAATCAATGCGCTTTTATCAACTAACCAGCTTATCCGTTATTAATGCAACTTGGTAGTCTCAACTTGACTTTGACTTATATTCAGAGCCTACCCGAAATTCAGCCTATTCTTCTGCAGGAATATCTGCCGGTATAGCGAATATAAAGGTGCTGTCCAGACTGACTCAGAGCAATGGTATGTTTTGCAACAAAACCCTCCGTAGTCACTATAACTGCCTGCGGCCTCAACGATGATTAAACTAGCGCGTCTAAAGGTCCATCAATTAACTTAAGTGGACATTACGTCCACAACTTAACAGCTTTGCAGGAAATTACGAAGGGAAGTGCAGAATGTTACACTTATCAGGAGCATTTAGTTATTATAGCCATTCGTTTGCTTCAGCGAATGTCTAATTTAATGCTCTTCTCTCATATCACTGTTTAGCACAGATATATCTCATTTCCGGCTCTATAGATCATCGCATATAAATAACTCAAGAAACTTGTCCTATATCCCCGACCCAAGTCCGAATAAGGAAATTCAACTATACAACTCTCTCTTTTCTCTGCTTATTCGGTGATTGTAGTCACCTAATAGATAGCTAGCAGATCTGTCCAGAAGACTTGTACTTTTGTAAAGGTTTGGACTGCCACTCTTGTTCCCTTCCTTTGACGTTTCCGCTTTACCTATAAGTGTGAAAATGCAAAGAAACTTGAAGATACTTTTAATCGACTTGTTTAAGATTACTCATGCAACTTACAGTTTTACAGGGTATGGATGCTTGCAGTACTGCATCTGCTAATATGTCCCTATATCTATCTCCAAAAGCATTGTTTAGCATCTATGCGTCTAAGTGACCTCGCCAACTCTTCCTACCGCTGCATCAGGTTATGACTGCTCGGTATTAAGACTAGCTAAGAGGTGGGCTTGCAGGCGTCTTCCTCAGGAATCGACCTGATCCCTTCGTTTCCTAGTTTCTGAGACTGCATAAATATCTGCAAAGCCTGCACAGCAGATAAGTCAATTTCCCTAGGACGACTAGAGGAGCTGGAACTATTGCCCGAGTAGTAGACCGAGTCCTTACTAATCCGACAGTGCAAACAAGTAATCCCCCTTGAGACTTGTTCATCCAGGAACTCTACTTTGAGTAAAGACCGTTCTAAGGTGGTAGAAGGACAAAGGCTGTGAGTCCTCTAGCTCCTGTTCATGCTGATAGACAGCAGATGGTTGAGCTTGAGTTGGAGATGTTGTGCACGGTGAAATTGAGAGTAGTGGGCAGCTGAACAAGTTCATGGGAAGTGATGTGGTTTTTCTTCTGGGTGGGAGCGCCGTAAGTGCCGGGATGGGTGTGATGGGAAGGAAGTTAGTGTATGTCCCATATTGAAAGCAGTCTGCCTTAGCCTATTACAGACCCTGCGAACTGATCGTAGAGGCTTGTTGAGTTTGCAATGAAGCACATGTCAGATTCCCGCGCACTGTAGTCAGGGGACACCAAGGCTCGCAAGGTTGGGGGAGTACTGGGGCTGGTAGGGAAATATCGAGGCAGGCTGGGGGAGGACTGGGGAAAGTCTCGAGGACGGTCGGAACTTGAGTCCCTGCGAGATACAGGGGGGTGTATAGTTCCATGTACTGAGGTTCTGGTCGTCTTGCCATTATAGCTATGCTTAGATAGAGCTGACCCAACTAGCTTAGAGCGAATTTCTCAATTTGCACTACAATGTTATATGCTAATAGTTATATAGTAAAGGACGAGGTGGTTTTGCTCCTCCAAAGCTTGGTCTGGGATGCTAGCACGTCCTTATCCCAGCCAATAATAGCTATAATAATGGCGAGGAACTAAACACATACGTACATATCCGCAGGTCTCCCAGACCAAATTTGTGTGAACTTTCAGAGAGGAAGTAATGACCAAGCCGAGATATTGGCCTTTTAGCAGGTCGGATAGGCGCAGATTTCAAGGTATAGGCTGCAAGAAGTATGGAAACACTCATATGGTCAATACATAAGGGAAGATCTTCGCTGTAGGCGTATATTAGGGTATAGCAAGGGAGAAAAGTCCCGTTGATATATAAAATCGGCCTTTCCTCTACAGACGTTTTCCCTGCACTTCTGATACCTGCGGGAATCGACACATCCCGCATTGCCACTTCCCTGTCTCCTGAGACTTGACTCTGGCCTGTGTATAGACCCATCTCTTAGACAAATGCCAGTGCTTTTTATCAATGTCAGTGAGTGCCA
>Ga0247837_1009672_pt1 | contig 11420 bp, 11 predicted proteins | sample LaCtaG_2_FD_187115 | JGI IMG/M metagenome (GOLD analysis project Ga0247837, IMG submission 187115) | Freshwater microbial communities from meromictic Lake La Cruz, Castile-La Mancha, Spain - LaCruzMarch2015_14.5m | ecosystem: Environmental > Aquatic > Freshwater > Lake | place: Spain: Castile-La...
CGCCCAAAACAAGTGCAGGTAACAAAACAGTCAGCGCTAAATCCTTGAGCTGGCTTACATTTTCGCCACCCTTATTGCCACCAACAAAAACAGCCACCAAAGTAACAATCGTTATTCCTAGCGCAATTGCCACACCACCTAAATAAGGCACTGGGGTCACTTGTGTCTTGCGAGCAAGGTTGGGTGCATCCATTGCACCTAACCGAATCGCAAGTGCCCTGACAGGCCAGGTTAATAACCCGGTTAATGCAAAAGCAGCAATGCCCAAAATGAGAAATTGGCTAGTGCTATTGGTCATTGCCAAATCCTATTGTCTTAATTAGATGAGCCAGTATGTGCGGCTCGCTTTAACCGGTCACGGATAGCAATGGCAATCCCATCGCCCTGCGGCTGCTGCACAACAACAGTTGCTAACCCCTGTTCATCTGCTGCTCGCAGTGATGAATACAAGACTCGGGCAAACTCTTCATGTGTTTGAGGCGCAGCCAATCGCACAACCCCATCAGGTGTTGCCACATCTGCCATTGCAATGAATCCTTGACCGGCCAAGGGGTATTGATCCAACATAACTCTTGCTTGCGGTGAGTAGTGACTATCTAGCGAACCACTGACTCTAATTGCAACACCATCGACATCTAAAACATCTAACCCAGTTGAGTGCTCAATCATCTTTTGCGTAATGGCACCTGGTCGCAAGATCCTTGGAGCATCTCCTGTGCAATCAATAATCGTTGACTCAACACCAACTTCACACGGTCCACCATCAAGAATCTGATCACTATCTGACAAGCAATCACTAAGCTCATCACTAACAGCTTGGGCAGTTGTTGGTGAAACATGGCCAAAGCGATTAGCACTAGGTGCTGCCACGCCCTTGCCACCCACACGTGCAAATGCTTCTAACAACCCCAACGCCACAGGATGTGCCGGCACGCGAATACCCACTGTATCTTGCCCACCTGTTACAAAATCTGCAGCCAATGCAGAGCGCTTCATAATCAATGTCATTGGCCCTGGCCAAAAATCACGGGCCAACGCAATTGCAAAAGCGGGCACATCGCTCGCCCAATCACCAAGTGCATCAATTGATGCAACGTGAACGATGAGTGGATGATCTGCAGGCCTGCCCTTTACTGAGTAAATACGAGCAACAGCGCCTGCATTACATGCATCTGCGCCCAACCCATAAACAGTCTCTGTTGGAAATGCCACAAGATCGCCCGCCAATAAGTTTGCAGCAGTATCGGCCATTACGGATGCATCGCACTTACTTAAGAACTGGCTCACCCTGTAATTCTCTCATTATTCCCAGCAATAACTAACGTCTACCCCAGTTAATAAGGGATACTTAGAGCATGAAACTTACAAAACTTCGCACAATCACATCCCTACTAACAGTAGCTGCCGTTGCAGGTGTGGTCGCGCTAGCGATCCCAGCAAATGGCGCAGGCACCGCAGATGACCGCTTCATCACCGTCACAGGTGTTGGCACGATTTCGGTTGTCCCAGATGCGGTCCGCTTCAACGCAACTGTTTCAACTGTTGATTCAACAAGCGCTGCAGCGCTATCAACTGCATCAAAATCTGCAGCAGCGGTTCGTGCAGCACTAGTAAAAGCAAGCATTGCAACAAAGGACATTCGTTCAGCAAATATCAGCGTCTACCCTGAATACAACTGGACACAAGAGACCGGCACAAAGATCACCGGCTACCGCGCATCACAATCATTTGATGTTCTAGTTCGCACAGCGTCAAAGGCTGGAACAATCATCGAAGCTGTTGTCACAGCAGGTGGCGACACCGTTCAGCTTGGTGGAGTTATCCCAACAACGCTTAACCCATCAGCTGCAACTGAAGATGCTCGTGCAGCAGCGGTTGCTAATGCAAAGTCAAAGGCTTCTTCTTACGCAAAGCTCCTTGGAACTTCAATCGGAAAGGTGTTGTCACTTGAAGAGCAATCTTCACCTGTGTACTCATCACCATTCCCAATGGCAAAGGCTGAAGCAGATTCAGCGGTTCAAATCGATCTAGGTGAGCAAGACGTAACTGTCTCAATCACAGTTCGTTGGTCACTTAACTAAGCCACCCAAGACTCAACAAGAAAGCCACTACCCCGTTTATCCGGCGGATAGTGGCTTTTTTGCGCCTATAAATGCGGTTTGGTCACACACTCAATCGCGGGTAAGATTGCCCAGCCTCGTACGTCCCCATCGTCTAGGGGCCTAGGACATCGCCCTTTCACGGCGGTAACACGGGTTCGAATCCCGTTGGGGGCACGCAGTACCGCAGTAAAAGTTCTACAGATTCAAATGCAAGGCAAGTCTAAAAAGGTCTTAGCGGTGACATAAGAGCCACTTATGTTTATTAATCACTTAAGGCCCGGTAGCGCAGTTGGTTAGCGCGCCGCCCTGTCACGGCGGAGGTCGCGGGTTCAAGTCCCGTCCGGGTCGCAAAGGTTTTGGTGTTGTATGCAAATTTATTTGTGTGCCATACGTGCTGGTGGGCAACTGCTAGCAAAATCTTTGTTGGCTTGGTAGCTCAGTTGGTACGAGCGAACGACTGAAAATCGTTAGGTCGCCGGTTCGATCCCGGCCCAAGCCACGGTTCACCCAAACGTTCTAGTTAGGACTAGAAATGCCAGCTTCGCTCAATAAGGTGGTTATTTCAACTTGGGATTCAGCGCATCAAAACACTCTTCAAATTCTAGATGCACTAAGACATCGTGACATTTCGATAATCGATTCCACGCAAAGTGGCTTAATCCATGACGGGGTAAAAACTCCCAATATCTTTTTTGATCAAGTAGAGGCGAGTATAAATTCCTTAGGCGATGAAGAGTACTTGACTTACATTTCAGGGGATGTGTCTACATGTGACTGGGACAAGTACATCCAACAAATTGAAGAAGTAGTTGAGGAATTGAAGCCTTGGGTTTATTCACCGTATTTAACATTTGAGGGGTACCCACGCGAGGTAAGTTCTATCGGAATTCATCCTGGAAATAAGGGAATCGACTTCGGCTGCATTACAGATGGAATAGTCTTCACGCTTCATAGAAATCTCGCTCTCGAGCTTCTAGAATTCATCGAATTCGCGAAAATGTCAGGTACTTACCAAGTTGGCTGGGGGTTAGATTGGATTTGGTGCACCTTGGCAATTTATGAGAACAAGAAAATACTCAGAGATTCACGAATTTCTCTTCTGCATCCCCAATCAACATCTTATGACACGGTTCACGCACTCGAAGAATTCAGAGTTATTCAAGAACTATTTATAAAATTCGCAACAAAGGAAAACAAAAACTTGATCAAGATTCGAAGAATTCAGCACTCAATCAATGAAAGAATAAAAGGAAATCAAAAGTTCATGGCCCTCAACAAGTTCTATACAGAATCTATTTGATAATGAAAATCCTGCATATAGCACCAAATGCCTTTCCTTTTGTTGGAGGTATTGAGGTTATCCTTAAATTCTTGTCGAAAACCGAACAAGCATTTGGTGGAAATGAACTCGTTATTGCGTTTCCGGATCGATCACATCTGTTTTCAGGTGAATTTGAAGTAGAGAAAACTAGAATCGTGCCATTGCAAGTCCTAAGACAAAAACAGTCCTTACACTTTTTCCCCAAACCAAAATACTCACCTAGCGAAATAGTGCAGATTTTCTCTAATTACAGATCATTAATTATGAAGGAATCACCAGACATCATTCATCTTCATGATTACAGTGAAGCAAGCATGCCAGCGATTTCTGTTGGGAATGCGCTAGGTGTGCCAATTATTCAGCATCTTCACTCGTTAATTGATGAAAGTTATCCAAAAGACTTGATCGCAAATTTCAAGAACCTAAAGCACTTTATTTGCGTTTCTGTTGCCGTCAAAATCTCCTTAGATCTCGCTCTCGGTTATGAAAGTAAGGCACAAGTGCTACCAAATGCAATTCCACCCATCGCCTGGAATGAACCTAGTAGTCCAAGAATAAAGAATCACATTCTCATGGTTGGCAGATGTGTTCCTTCAAAGGGGTTTGATATAGGAATGAAGGTGCTGGAAAATCTCCGCAATGATGGAGTACCAGCTACCCTTGAAATCATTGGTAATGGTTCATCTCTGGGCACTTTGATGGCCATATCAAAACACAAAGGTTTTGATGAGTACATCCATTTTGCTAAGTTGAAAACAAGAGAAGAAATCTTCAAATCCATGCGCAGAGCCTCCGTGATGCTGATTCCCTCTCAAACTCAGGAAGGATTTTCCTTAGTGGCTCTGGAAGCGGCAATGTGTGAATTACCTGTAGTCGCAACGAACATTGGTGGGCTTCCTGAAACCATAAGCGATGGGTTGACTGGCTTCATTGTGAAAGCTACTGATGTCGCGGGTATGACAGAAAAAGTGACACTTCTCCTGAGCGATAAAGAATTGGCCGAAAAAATGGGAAGGGCAGCCAGATTTAGGCAACAGTCTGTATACAATTATCAGCAATATAGGGATAGGTTAGATGCTCTCTACGTTAACGTGATATCTAGTCAATGAATTGGAATTGGATGAAAATTGTTAAAAGCAATCGAAGATTCATTGGAATGGGAACGCGTTAATGGGGAAGTCATTATCATTTCCTTTAATAGTGGGAAATACTTCAGCTTAAGTGGAACTGCGGCTGATGTGTGGCAGTTTTTAACACGTGGAATAGATGAATCTCAACTTATCGAATTACTCGCATCTGCCTGGCAAGTAGAAAGTCTTACCTCGGAGGAAGTAAGACCATTTATTGAAGATTGCCTTAAGGAAGGTTTAATCACAGAGGCACCTGCGGGTGATGCCGGCGTAGTTACTGAGTTACCCGGTGATCTGGATCGATCAAAATGGATAAATCCATCCTTAATGTCATTTGGAAATCTTAAAGATTTAATCATGGTAGATCCTGTGCACGATGCATCGCTCATTAATTGGCCATTACCAGGCGATGCAAAAAATTGACATCCAGGAAGAAGTTGGAAATTTCTTAAGTCAGTTAATTACAGAGGTTCAACTGGAGCACAAAACATTTCAAACTACTCTTCTGAATAAGGGATGCGGTTTCTATTTGGGTAAGAGCGTTCCCCATAAAGATTTGATCAGTACAGCCTTTTTGAATGAATCAGTACACAATCCTGAAATCAGTATCTACATTTCTTCCAACACAGATACTTTTAGTCTTGCAACCTCAAGAGTTGGAGAAATTGTAAATCAGCTTCACCCAACTATGAACAAATATGGGGACTATAGATTTTCATCTGATCCCTCCGGAAAATTTGTTTACGTCTACAGCGCGCTAAAGAAAACTGGTGGTGTTTGGGTTTCACCAACTGTAAATGAATCTCCTGAAATGCTAATAACTCCTTTCAGAACACTTGTTTCTTGGATCTTGGAAGAACAGGGAGGGGTAATTCTTCATGCCTCATCATTCACCGTGAGTGGTCGAAACATACTTCTTGCCGGTCCGTCTGGTAGCGGCAAATCGACGATTGCCTTTGAAGCCTTGACTCATTCAGAAAATGTAATGTGTGACGATGCAATAGCTTTGACATCAATGGGTTGTTTCCCGATCTATGGAAAAATGAAAATGAAGTCAGTTGTAGATTCAATAGAAATTTCGGGGTCGCAATTCAAATGTGAACAAGTTGGCGCTAAATCAGTTTTGAATTTAAGTGAAGTCTCAGCTTTTCGGAAAAATTGGAAGCGACCAGATTTTCTTATGTTTCCATCATTAAGTTTAAAATCTGAATTTGTTGAAATATCAATGAATGAGACATTAAAGAAAATAGTTACTGACAGTTTTTCGGAAACACTTGGATCCCCTATCGGAGCCCTTAAGTTGATTAATTCGTCTTTATTTGAGACAAGAAAATTTAGCTGGAAGCTTGATCCTGACCCAAATTTGAATTGGGAGGGATTAAAGATGCAGGTATCTAGAATATGAAAGGAAAATTGAATTACTCAGTAATCATGGCAGTGAAAAATGGGATGAATTACATGATTGAGTCAATCGAAAGTATTTACTCCCAAACTTTAAGACCTTCGGAAATCATACTCATAGATGATCACTCAACGGATTTGACAAGGGAAACTATTTTTCGTGACTATCCAGATATATTGCTAATCGACAGTGTGAGACATGGCCAATTAGAAGCCATGAATCTAGGAATTAAACGTGCCTGTTCAGAAGTTGTGGCTTTCTTGGACCACGACGACCTATGGGCGAGTAACAAACAAGAAATTCAATTGGAAATTCTTGGGGCCAATCGAGAGTTGGATGCGGTCACCTCGGGAGTTGTCAATTTCAGCGAGCAAGGGGAATCTCGTGACTTAGGTCCGGCAAGAGTCTTCGGAGCTACATCGTTTCGCAGAAATGTCTTTTCTAAATTTGGTTATCTAGATCCATCGATTTCTCATCATGGAGTTATTGAATGGTGGGTCCGCGCAGAGAGCAAAGGCATTAATCACTCAACTCATCCTGGTACTGGATTGTTGCGTAGAGTGCACACCCACAACAGTGGAATAGTAAATAGATTAGAATCTCGGAATGACCTCTTCTCAATTTTGAGGGAGCAAACTTCAATAAGCGACCAAAATGAAGTCTGAAATAGACAAATTGTTGCTTACCGCTGCTTTAGCCCCCCCTCTAAAAGCTAAAACTGCTTGGGAGGTTTGGAGTCGTGAAGTCGAGCCTGTAGATGCTCCACATGTTCTTAGTTGGGCAGGCGGGTACATCTATAGGAACCTACAGAGTATTGGGATTGAGAACCAATACTTGCGGGGGATTTTTCGTCATAATTTCTTAGCAAACAATTTTCGAATAGCTCAAGTTAAACGAACCATAAGTGCTCTATCCAACAAATGGGAAATTACTCCCATCAAGAGCTATGGGATGAGTATTCAAGATAATTCGCTAGGACTGCGACCAATCGCAGACTTTGATTTCTACGTAGAAAGCAAGAATTCTACTCAAGTATTTGAGTTTCTAGAAGAAAAGGGATTTAACGCAAATCTTGGTATTGGGTTATCAGAATTCAAAAATAGACACTATAAACGCAGAGGTTCATGGAACTTTGTGAACGATGAAGGATTTGATCTGGATTTACATTGGCGACTATTCGATCATTTAAGCAATGATGAAAATGAAAGTTTGCTCAGGGGCAACTCACATTTAGTAGAAACGAAGCACGGAGTATTCAGACTGCTTACCCCAGAGCTAACAAGCGTTTTGTTGGTGAATCATCACTTATTAAACACAAGTTCACACTATTCAGGTCTATTTGATATTTCTAGAGTAACGCGTCAATCAAACGTAGACCTAGCTAGATCTTTGGCCACAATTATCGGGGTCAAAAATGAAATGCAGGAAATTCTGGAGGAAATAGATTCCTATGCAGAAACATTTAATGCCACGAAGTTAAAACTTGATCGAAATCCTGATAGGTATTCAAGTGGTAACTCATTGATTGATATAGCGACTGATTACGAATTAATGCGTCTTGGATTCTTGTATCGTCGTTGGAGTGAGGCAGGTAGACCGGCTTGGTTGGAGAAGTTAGTAACTAAATACTTAGGAGGCTTTGTAAGGATAAAACGCGTTAATAAGGATATATTTCAAGATTTTGCTTTGGGAAGCGGGTGGCATTATCAATACCCAGATGACGGTCATCGTTGGCTCAACATTGGCGATTCTCGATTTACTTATACTCATTCGACGCTTGGACGCTTTAAACTTTCAATCAAATACGATACATATCTGTTCAACCTTATTAGTCACGTTCAAAGCTTAAATTTATACGCCAACGGAGAGCTAATTGGAACAATTGATAAGACCAATACCTTGCCTGAATTCAAATACACGGTTGCTGTAGGGAAGAAAGTGGAATTCAGTCTTAGGTCAGTCGGCCAATCAAACAATGAAAAGGCTCGATTTAACTTTAATTGGCGCCTCTTATCCTTACCTGTGCTTCAAATGCAGATTGATCAGATTGATTATTGACCTTAGAATAGTTTCGAGCATCAGTTCCACCAGCCAAACTTTTATTGACTACTTTGTACATCGCTATAATCTCCGAAGTACTGTGACTTATCCCCAATAGCCGTTTACTTGACCATCAGCTTCAACTTTCCACATCCAACCTTCACTTCTAAGACGCGCATCGGTCATCAAGACTTCGTAGCAAATCTGCCGGAGCATCGCCGGAAAAGGATCTCCCAATGGAATCCCTTGCCCATCCCCAACGAAAAATGTCCAACCTGCGCCATTAGCTCTAGCAATTTCGTAATACTCAGGATCAATATTTGGATCTACATGTGCTCCGCCCTCTTTGTCGGCAATCACTTTTATTAGCTTCAAACGTGTAAACGTTATAGACCCAGTTTTGAAGATTGGTTCCTCAAGCCATTTCTCAGTTGTCAGTAGATTTTGTGCACCCTTTGTCGCACCAAGAGGCGCATACCAATTCGCCTCACTATCACTCAACTGCAACCCAAGAAAACCTATGCTCGAGATTGTCCGCTCAGAAATTCGCTGTGGGGCTGTGCTCAAAATCTTCTGGGCATTTGTCACTCCCATCAAATTCATAACACTCCTCCCACCCCTGCGTGAGGATGAATCAATAAGCAGCAAGCGCAATTGCAGTGCCATACTCCCGGGATCGATTAAGTCCTTAGAATCAAAATCTGCACACAATTTGCGGATACGTCGAATGATCAGCTCGTAATGCTCCAAACATTCAAGTGCTGTCCGTCTAATGCCTTCTCGCTGTTTATTGCCCATGGCCTGAAATTCCCACTGACCCCTGACAAACACAAGAGTTATCCCCAAGTTGGTCTGACCCAAGCCCTCTGACGCCCAAGATATCTCTCAAAGGAAATCCACCCAAACTCAGGCGCAGTTGGTTAGCGCGCCGCCCTGTCACGGCGAAGGTCGCGGGTTCAAGTCCCGTCCGGGTCGCAAAGGTTTTGGTGTCGTACTTATTAAAGGCCGATATCAGAACCTTGTTTGGCTTGGTAGCTCAGTTGGTACGAGCGAACGACTGAAAATCGTTAGGTCGCCGGTTCGATCCCGGCCCAAGCCACGGTAGGAATCAAGTTATTTTTGACCAGAAAATACTGCCCTCTCTCTCTGATTAGGCATAGGTTAGAGAAGTGAAATTCTTTTATTCATTGCGTAGGTCAAGTTTTTATCTCAACTTATTGATTGCAAGCCTAATCTCGTTTGGTTCGCTCTCTAGCGCTAATGCTAATTTTGAAGAACCAGAAACTTTCACTCTGCCAGAGGGTCGAATAGTTCAACGCACTGTTCACAATGCCCAAGCGTTTGAATCCTTAAAAAACGAGTCGGCAAGATTCCAAATCATCCGGAACGGAAAATTGATAACATTTGGATCCAGACTAGAACTACTTTCCGCAGTGGACGTCACAAATGCCAATGTCTGGTCTATCGCCAAGGATGGAATCCCCCTTGGAGTCACAGATTGCACGGGTTTGGCTTTTGGTCTAGATGAGTGCAAATCAATAACCAATTTGGTTACAGGGCTGCCTGTTTTAGTCCTTCCGGATGGTGAACACATTGATCCTCACGAACTTTTAAATGATACCGAAGGTAATTTCTGGTATTTGAGTTACCCTAAAACTAAGTGTGAGACCTCGAGCGAAGTGTGTGAAAAATTCAATATCCCCAAAGGCAAAATTTTTGCGGACTGTCAGGTAAATCAAGTAAGTCCATCTGGGAAAACATTATTTACATGGAAAGCGAGTGCTCACATTCCGCCCGAAATGATAGTTAAAAGCTATATTCCAGAGGGGCCAAGACTTAATTATTTGGATCTATTCCATTGCAACTCAATCGACTTGGTGGACACCGAGAATTTTCTAATTTCTGCGAGAAATAATGATGCAATTTATCAAGTCAATAAGACAACTTCTAAAATATCCTGGAAATTGGGAGGTCATTATTGGCCTAATATCTCTGTCAGGGCCGTGGGTTTCGATAGGCGCGTAGGTAAGGAAACCATCGCACAGCATGATGCAAGATATCTTGGGGCTGGGCTTTATAGTTACTTTGATAATGCATCTCACACGGATAAACCTGCGCGCGGAGTAGTTTTTAGTGTGACTCAAAAAGGCAATGTCAAGGTCGCCAGAATGCAGAACGAGTTTGTTAATCCCTACGGCAATAGATCTCTATGCACAGGGAGTTTTACCAAGATCAGTCAAAAAACTTACGTAGTAGGTTGGGGTTGTTCATTTAATGGAATAACTCTTTTTAATGCTAAAGGCTTTCCTGTGGTTACATTAAACTTTGTCGCGACTGAATTGACAAAAGACTTATTCTCTGACGCACCCTGGATTTTGAATGGTGAAGACTGGGGTCCTCGGACTAATCGAGCATTAAGTTACCGAGTGATCTATACTCGTTAGTTTTATTCCTTCCTATAAAGAAATAAATAGCTTTAAGTCTAGAAATATTCTAGACTTCCATTATTCAAAATCACATAAAAGTAACTTACGTGTAGTAGTTCTTCCAAGACTTGGTGCGTCAGTTTGTACGAGCGAACGACCGAAAATCGTTAGGTCGTCCGTTCGATCCCACCCCAAGCCATAGGAAGAAGTTACTTTGTAAACAGCAGCAAGATGTTATCGTCCACGCCTGGTCTGGATTCACGCATATCTAGAATTTGCATCTTTCCCGGCAAATGAACTGCTATAACTTTCCAAAAATCTATTAAAGTCTCATGAATATCTTCAACGACATAGGTGCCTTCTTCACTCAAAAGTTCAAACAATGATTTTAAAGTTCTTACGTTGGCGTGAGGGTCATGAAAACCATCATCAATTATCAAATCAAATGGGGCATGATTTGCTAGAGTTTTTTTGAGATCACCTAATGAATCTTCGGAAGTTTGATCTACGACATAGCCCTCAAATCCCTCTGCCGTAATTACTTCGATCGACTGTGGGTCAATATCTACGCCTACTATTTTTGACTCTTGAAATCCCTGCCGAAATGCACGCAGAGCACCGCCCGCCGCAAGTCCTGCGTATGGAAAATCATTTACCGAACCAACTCCAATTTCCAAAATTTTGGGCTTAGGAAATCTGGAAAGTAGTTCGAGGTAAATGTCTCCATATGAATGTCTTGTGTCTTTGTCTGAACCAAATTTAGTGAAAATGGATTCCGCATTCTCGCTTTTTACACTAGGCCTCAGAGAAATCTGATTCGTATCAGCAACCAAAGCCAAGGCTTCAGAAATGTAGGGATGAAGTCTCTTATGTCGCTGTGGGAGGGTGTTGGTTAGTTCGTTCTGGGTGTTGGTTAGTTCGTTCTGGGTGTTGGTTAGTTCGTTCTGGGTGTTGGTTAGTTCGTTCTGGGTGTTGGTTAGTTCGTTCTGGGGGTTGGGT
>Ga0247837_1009674_pt1 | contig 11420 bp, 14 predicted proteins | sample LaCtaG_2_FD_187115 | JGI IMG/M metagenome (GOLD analysis project Ga0247837, IMG submission 187115) | Freshwater microbial communities from meromictic Lake La Cruz, Castile-La Mancha, Spain - LaCruzMarch2015_14.5m | ecosystem: Environmental > Aquatic > Freshwater > Lake | place: Spain: Castile-La...
GGGGAGTGGTTCCTCTATACTGCAAGCAATACAGACAAGCCACCGTCCAGAGTTTCAGGTTATTTCTTCAATATGCATTATAGGAAAAACTCCGTTAATCCTACAAAGAAAGGAAATACATCTGAAATGGAGATATTGCAAGCGTTCGCTTCAAATCTGCACTTAGTAGCTACAGCACTACTTCTAACACCTGTGACTTTCTCTACAAATCAGGTCCCTGTATGGAGGCACATCTATGCAGAGTCACTCAGACTACGATGCAAATAAGTACATTGTGTAGTCAAAGGGACTCGAAATGCTGTCTGTGCGTCCACAACAGCCGCCTGCTAATCCGCACTCAGCACTACTTCCTTTCCTACAAACTCCTGGAAGGCAGTCGACTGAAAGCTGTGGAGTCGAAGAAGCAATGGGCTGCGGAGACCAATAGAAGCGGGGACTCGCAGCCTGTACTGGACCCTAATGATGACCGACTATATGTGATGGACGGCTTCTGCTACTCCTTTGCTGTTCGGGACTTGAAGACTCCACGATCCTCCCACGGCTAATGTAGGTAAAGGACATTAGTAATGCTATTGTGGCTGTTGGCAGCAGGGCTGTTAGTCTGCCTGTGCTTCAAGGTCCACTTCTACCTGTGCAAGCCAAGGTTCCAAGGACAGTGGGTCTGGGTGACAGGTGCAAATTCAGGCATTGGCGAGCAACTGGCCCTGGCCTTCGCTCGAGCAGGCGCCCGACTGATTCTCTCCGCCCGCAACTTGGCTGAGTTGGAGCGAGTGCGTGCCCTCTGTCTGCACTACACCGCCCAAGTGGAAGTGGTTCCACTGGACTTAAGTTTTCCTACCGAAGTCCTGACTACAGCCCAGGGAGTGCTAAAGCAGCACCCAGTGGACATCCTGGTCAACAATGCTGGAGTGAGCCAGCGGGCGCCGATTTCTTCCTCTCTGCTGACTTTAGACCTGGAAAAGAAGCTATTCACTATCAACTACCTGGGACAAGTGGCGCTCACGAAGGCAGTGCTTCCCTCGATGGTGCTCCAGCGCTCTGGACACATTGTGTACATCAGCAGTTTGGCGGGACTGCTGGAAGCGCCTATGAGGTGCTTTTACGGCTGTTCGAAGGCTGCCACTAGTGCTTATATGGAGTCTCTGAGGGCGGAAGTGGCACAGTATGGTATTACAGTGACCAATATATACCCAGGGTTTGTGCAGTCGAATGGGGCTTTCAATGCACTGGGCCCGGACGGCAAAAGCGTACGTGCGCAGGACAGTAACAACAGCCAGGGAATGAGTGGGCAGGCCTTCGCCAGCCTCTCTTTGCGCCATATTGCCTATAGGTCTCAGGAAGTGGTGATTGCGCAGATGAATACTCGAGTTTTCCTGTGGATAAAGGTGCATTTCCCCTGTGTTTTTGACCTGCTGGCTCCCCGGATGTTTCGTCGATTCACTGATGCCTTTGAAAGTGAAAATAGCTAGTCTAACTAGTATAGCAGGCTTCCTATGAACTGTGGCAATAATAAACTCATATATACATTAGGGTATCATATAAAGGACGGTTTTGGGGATTTGAGGGAGGAAGTGGGCGAATTCGGGCACTGACAGATCTGAATTGTGTGCATTTCGGCCTAGTTTATGACGAAAGCAGCTGCTTCTGGGATGGCTAGACAGAGCTATATGCATGGAACTAAAGCGAAAGCAGGCATTTTACACCAGCGAGGTCAAAATAGATTCCACCCGATATCGCAGGGACCTAGCCTCAGGGTTTGATAGCCAGGTACTCAGGTTGCTTATGTTCGCCCTTCGTCATGTCCAGCTCCACAAACTCGTGTTCGGTGTGTGCGGCTCTGGCGAAGATGATCGCAGCTCGAGTGGGCTCCGAGAGCAGGCTGCCGTCGGATTTAGCACCATTTGGATACTATCAAGGCTAGGGAAAGAGAAAACTAGGAGAGATTTCATTAGAAGGTGTGAAATGATGCAGTTTCCTCAGTGTCTCCCTGCGATATTCGGAAAGTCAGAAACATTAGAACTGAAATTGCGCGTTCCTATATAAGAACTGCTCGCCCATACAAGCCCTGACAGCAAGTGTGCAAGTCTGAGCTAAACCCAATACGAGAAGGCAGAAGCGGGCTCATCTTGAACGTATTCAGCCTAGACATTGACTGTTGTCAATTGTGGGAATTGCAGTTAGGCAATCAGTCCTTCCAACCTTCCCTACTTGGTTGGGGAAAGGAATTCCCTCAAAGTCTCCTTCGGAAATTGGCAATACTCGTGTTCCTGTCCCCTACACCCCACTGCATACCCCTCCCTCCAAAGTCTTAGCCGCCATTTTCCATTAACCAAGCCACATCCCTGTCTCGGCCTAGTCCTAATGCCCATGGCGGAAACTTCTTTATAATATGCTTTGGTGGAGTTTGATTGCTGTGTGCTATGCAGCCAGTCTACGCGGGGAAAGTCCCAGTCTGGTGGAGCTCAAAGCCACCACTGAGGGCTATGTTTACTTATGGGTTGAAGTTCCGGATCAAGAACGTCAGAATTTCCCGATTGACACCGCCACAAAGTCCGTGCTAGATTTGATGCAGACGATTGAGTATAAATTCAAGGTCCCAGTCGCTAACCAGAAGCTTGTGTGGAATAATCAGACTTTGGGGATGTCGTCGAAGCTGAAGAGTTACTATTTGATGAATGGAGACACCGTCAAGGTAGAACTTCAATAAGAGCTTAGAGCGTAGTCAGCGGGTCTTCTTAAAACTATCTTTGGAGTGGTTAGGCACAGCAAGGGGAAAACAGAAGAGCCACCCAGTGATGTCGACAGTAACTCCGCTGCTTTGAGCAGTTTAGCTACCCAGTGGATTTCCTAAAGGCTCAGGGCCTTGATGCACAGAGGAAGCCAGGGCTTGCGGCGGTGCATGGAGCTGCTAGCTTTATTACTGATATACGCTACTGTGCCTGCTTCCCTAGGGCAATTGTCATAGTTTCGCACATTGGGCTGAATAGAGTGACAGTTTCAAAGGACCTGCAACCTTTCTGTAATAGTAAGTTGGCTTTCAGTCGATTTCTGCTTAATGCAATGTGTGGAAGTAGGTAAATTTTGCTCTTTATGGTGTCTATGGCCCCTCCCCAGTTCCCCTTTGACCAGCGCCCCGCTATCTTCCTCCTCTGGCTCCGACTCTCCACGCCTCTGTACCAGCGTCTAAGTCGCAACATAATCCGCGAAGTGTACAGCTACAAGTGTGTGGACGACCTGATCCCTTTCCTCCAGGGCAGCCACCTAGCCGTCTACAACTTGTCCACAGGCACTGCAGTCAGTTTCCCCAAGCCTGCTCACCTGCCTGCGGGGGCTTTCTTCTGTCTAGTCACCAAGGTCTTGGCTGTAGTGTTGCCGTGTGAGCAGCCGAGTAGAGAGACTGCTATATTGGATTTAGCCAGGTGGAAATGTGAGGATTTAAGGCGCTTTAGGGAAAGTAAGAGGAGGCCTGCGGCTATTGCTGTGGATGAAGTAGTCTACACCTTTGGAGGACTGAATGACTGCTTTCCGAGTATCTCCTGTGACCAGCTCTGTGTACAGGAAAAGGTGTGGAGAAGGATGGGAGATTTGTCCCGCTGCTGCTGCCCTTCAGCCTGCCACTACGAGGGCAGAATCTACCTGCCTGATACCAGTCCTTTCGACAGAATGGACGTCTATAACATCCACTTTGCCCAGTTCACAACAGTCGTAGTGGAAACTCAATTGCCCTGGATGCCTGTGTCCATCCTATCTGAGGGAGTAATGACGCTCCTAGGTGCAGGAAAGCAGCTAGCCAGGTGGAGCTTGAAAAAAGCCATGAGACGTATGGAAGAGCTGAGGACAGACTGCGCAGTGGGTCCAGGCAGCTGTCAGCCTATTCGGGACGGAAAGCAGTGGTATTGGGTGCAGGCTGACTGCCTAATGCTGCACTCCTTCGCTCCGGCTTCCTTGAAAGTCGTTTCCAGACTAATTTGTATCGCGTAGCTGCGATACTGCCTACTGCATTAGTAATTCATACTTAAAATAGCCTGGAGGAGCGACTGATTTCTTCTAAGAAGAAGCTGCCTGAAGGCGCTGCGTTGGGGAAATTGGGAGTCAGCAGGCCTTCGAAGCTGCCCTGCATAGGAGGGATGTCCAGCTCTTCTGTCTTCAGATTTGTCTTGGCCTGGACTATGGAGTCCACCACACTGTTCAGGTTCTCTCGAGAGCCGCTCGCCTTCCCACGACTCCACATGTCTTTGAACTCTGCGTGCAAGTCGCGGATGCTTAATTCCGCACAGCGCTTATGCGACGCCAGCCACAAAGCATAGCTAGTGAGGAACTGCGGGTCTTCTCTACTGAGGGCTACATCGTAGCAGTCCATGCTTTTGCACATGAGAAACTTGGCCAGGTAGGCAGAGTACTGCAACACCCGCAGTTGTCGGTCCTGCCCTTCCCCGTACAGAGCCTTTTTGAGCACGAAAGTCCAAGCCACTAGTTCCAGTTCATTTAGGCGAAGTGACCCGGCCAAGTGATGCACGTAGGGACGTAAGGCCAGGGGGTTAGTGCACAGTTGGTTCACCACCCCTTCCACTGATTTGATGAAGAACTCTGTGACATGTGTGGCCTTGGCTATCTCTGTGATTTCCCCGGCCATACTAGTATGTTCCTTCTTGGAGTGTGCATTTGCCTGCTGCTGTACGCCTGCTCTTGGCTGCCTTTCTACATCCACCGTCCTCGCTTTTCTGGGCAGTTGGTGTGGATCACTGGGGCGAGTTCAGGCATTGGGGAACAGTTGGCTGTGGCGTTTGCCAGAGCTGGGGCTTCGCTACTGCTATCTGCTCGCAATATAGTGGAATTGAACAGAGTATGCAAGCGATGTGCGCAATTCTCTGTCAAAGTGGAGATCATTCCGCTGGATTTGAGCAATCCTACCGAAGTCTTATATACAGTCCAGCAAGTCAGCAAGCGATTTCCAGTGGATATACTAATAAACAACGCTGGAGTGACTCAACAAGCCTCGATTTTATCATCCATGGAAACTTTAGGTCTGGAAAACAAGCTTTACACTATCAATTACATCAGTCAAATCGCACTTACGAAGGCAGTGCTGCCCTCCATGGTCTCCAGACGTTCTGGTCACATCGTCTATATCAGTGATATAGCGGCTTTCACAGGCGCCCCACAACGCTCATACTACTGCAGTGCAAAGGCCGCTGCTTCTGCCTATATGGAATCACTGAGGGCGGAAGTGGACCCGGTCGTGCGAGTGACTGTCCTTTACCCTGGGGAGGTGCAATCCCATGCAGGTGAGAATGCACTGGGACCTGAAGGAGGCCTGGCGCAGGCTGGCACGAACAATACGGAGACAGGGATGACAGCAGAAGTCTTCGCCAACGCAGCACTTCGCCACATCTATTGGCAATCCCCAGAAGCTGTGATTACTTCCCTTCGTACCCACGTGTCCACTGCATCTATCTCCGTCCTTAAGTATATCTGCTCCTAAATGGATTATGGCCGCCAGTTGACTTGTACAGGACTATCAGTAAAGGACACTAGGAATCTTCGGATATGGGCTGAAGCTGCGAGCTTTTGCGTCGCTCAAGCTTGTGTGGGGCTGTATTGGGCTCCACCCTCCTCCCTCGCTTGCCCCGAAAGTTGCCTCCAGTGAGAGGAGACTGTGGCTCCTGCGACTTCATCTTTCTGAGTAATTGTCCCATCACCAGTCCCCCCGGTCTCTCTATCGTACTGCGCATAGGCGGTGCTTTGGAACTAGTGCTGAACACGTCTGCAGGCTGGCGGCCTTGGCAGGCTTCTGTGATCAGTCCCGAGAAGTACTTGGACGCCATGCGAGCTGCGACTTTTTTCGCTTCTTCCGCTTCTTTCCGCTGCTTGTACTCCTTCCAGCGCCGGACTAGAGCTGGAGCCTTTTCCAGTAGAGGACGCATTCGCCTCCGTTCCGAGTAACCATGCAGAGCCGCTACGTCCATAAACAGCCTGTGCTTGTACAACTGCTGCCGCACCTGATAGCCCCGGGACCACCGCTGAATACACACTGCAGCCGCAGTTCTTCGTTTCAACTCTTGCCGAGGACGCAGGACGGTGGCTCGGTAGAGTCTCCAGCAGGCCTGGATGTGTCTGGCTGCATGCTGGTACTTGCTTTCCTGTAACTGAACACAGCGTCTGAACTTGACATTCGCAAGCCAATTTACCATCTTCCGTGCTGCCTTTTGCGCCCATTTCCAGGCTCGCTGCTGCACTGCCTTCCTTGTCATTTCCTCCGCTGTCAGACTTGCGACTTCCAGGAAACTGTATTTCACTCCGAATCTGCGTCTGAGCAGCCTGGCGAGAGCTTTCTTCTGATGTCTGGAGAGAAGGACGTGCTGGGCCTCTCGGCGTAGAGTGTGAAAGTGCTGGAGTTTGGCTGAAATGCTGGCTGTGCGACGGCGAAGCGAGTCGAAGGAAGTGTCAGGGTGTGGTGGGTTGCGTCGTGAGAAGCTGGAGTTGCGACCCCGGTGTCCCCAGGGCGAAGTGAGCTCACGCCAGTGCCCAGGAGCAGCGACAGGACTGGGCGTGAGAGGTGCGAGCAGCACGGGAGGCAGCGGCACACTACTTTCCAACTGCTGTCTTGCCCTCAGTCTGGGCAGCATATCTCATTACAACTACCCCACCACAAGTCGCTCCAGCAGCTGCCACAGGCGCTCCAAGGTCTCCCGCTCGCCCTTCGTCTCTAGTATTCGCTGTAGCACTGGGTCGTCACAGCGGAGGAAAGGGTTGTAGAGACGTTCTTCGCTCAATAAGGAGCCAACTGTGTAGTCGTTCTGACTCCGTCGTTCCTTCGCCCAGGCCAGTTTCTTGTTCAAAGGCTTGTTATGGGGCTCAAGCAACTTCGCGAAGGTCAGAGCCTCGAGAGTGACCTCGTGTCCTGGAAACAACATGCAGTCAGCAGGGAGAGACTTGAGACGTTGAAGTGAAGCCAGCATGCAGGTGAGATCCGCTAGTTTGCCAATCGAGCCAGTGAGCAGTGTGTCGCCTGTGAACAGTGCCGGGGACTTGCTAGCAGTCGGGCCCAGTTCCGACACCAAGTAGCTTACACTGCCAGGAGTGTGTCCAGGTGTGTGCAGTGCCTGGACCCGCATGCACCCCACTTGCACTGCAGTTCCGTCCTGCAGAGAAGTGCAGTAGGACAGCCGCGGGTTGCAGTGGGCGCTCGAGTATATCTTGAGAGAGGGGTGGATGCGGGGCCACTCCCTGTACCCCGCTGCATGTCCTGCGTGTTCATGGGTGAGAAACAAGTGTGTGAACGCGGCTCCCTCCAACTTCATCACTCGCTCGACATTCAAGCGACAGGCTTTGAAGTCTCCGCAGTCAAAGGCCGCAATTTCCTTCGTGGCCTTGTCCAGCAGCAAATAGCCGTAATAGTTGCCGAAATAAGGGTAGATGTAGAGCGAGTCGAGGAGTGTATGTGGGGGCAGTTGAGCCAAAGCGCCTGCTTCATCTACTCTGCAAAGAGCACTGGTGACCAGGCGAACTAGGGCTCTGCTACCTAGCATTATAGACTAGCTGCGGGCAGCACCTTCAGCTGCATGCCGATCTTCTTGAAGGCTGCGAGAGCTTTCTGCACGTCTTCAGTCGTGTGGGCTGCACTCAGCTGCACTCGGATCCTGGCTTTGCCTTTCGGCACCACTGGGAACGAAAACCCAATCACATATATGCCTTCCTTGAGCATCTCATCAGCGAAGCTGACTGCCAGTTTGGCGTCTCCCAGCATGACTGGCACTATGGGTGAGTCCCTGTGCCCAATCACTTGGAAGCCCATGCTTGCCATCCCATCCCTGAACTGCCTCACATTGCTCATGAGCTGTGTCCGCAACTGGCTCCCTTGCTCCACCAGTGTGAACACTTCGTTGGAAGCGCCTACAATCGCAGGAGGCAGACTGTTGGAAAACAGGTAGGGACGAGAGCGCTGTCTAAGCATGGAAACGACCTCCTTTCTGCCAGTTGTATACCCGCCAGTGCCTCCTCCAAGCGCCTTCCCAAGGGTGGAGTTCAATATATCCACTCGTTCCTGCACACCGAAGTACTCAGGAGTGCCGCGGCCTGTAGCGCCGATGAAGCCGGTAGCGTGGCTGTCATCCACGAACAGCAGTGCAGAGTACTTGTCTGCGAGTTGGCAAATGGTAGGCAGCGGAGCGAAATCACCGTCCATACTGAAAACTCCGTCAGTAACTATGAGTCTAACGCGCTTCGACTGGGCCTGCTGTAGACACTGTTCGAGATGAGCCATATCCAAGTGATTGTATAGGTACCGCTCGGCCTTGCACAGACGAATCCCATCTATGATGGACGCGTGGTTCAGTGCGTCTGAAATGATGGCGTCTTCAGGACTCAGCAGTGCCTCGAAGACTCCGCCGTTAGCATCGAAGCAGCTGGAGTAGAGAATAGTGTCCTCAGTACTGTGGAAGCGGGCGATGCGAGCCTCGAGCATCTTGTGGATGTCTTGAGTTCCGCAGATGAACCTGACAGAGCTCAGTCCGAAGCCATGAGACTGCATGGTTTGAGTAGCAGCTCTGATAATCGAGGCGTTGGAGCTGAGTCCGAGGTAGTTGTTGGCACAGAAGTTGAGTACTGAGTTGCTGCCAGAGACGATGCGGTTGGCTTGAGGGGAAGTGAGGATGCGTTCGGCTTTGAAGGTGCCTGCAGCCTTGATTTCAGCCAGAGACTTTTCCAGCACAGGCCGCAGAGTTCTGAGGTATGTGCCAGCCATATATATGGGCTGCTGTAAGTCGTCTCAGCTGGAGCGTCTTCCTAGTCAGCAACAAGACGTGGATCCTCCCTCTGTCCCCTCCAACACCCAAGTAAAGATCCGAGTTGCGTCCTTTGTGCGTGTGAACCGTAGCCGTATCACCACTGTGTATGAACTCACACAAAAGTTGGGAGACGGAGCGTATGGAGTGGTGCACAAAGCAGCGCATCTAGCTACAGGAGAACAGAGAGCTGTGAAAACCATTCGCAAGCGAAAGTTGCAAAAGCAGCAAGCATTGAAAATGCTGGACGAGGTAGAAATCCTGAAGCAGTTAGACCATCCCAACATCATCAAAGTGCTAGAAGTCTTCGAGTCGAACAAATCCTACCACATTGTGACAGAGCTGTGCACGGGAGGCGAGCTTTTCGACCGAATAATAGCGAGCAAGCATTTCACTGAGAACCTGGCGGCCTACTACATGCACCAAATCATATCTGCGGTTGCTTATTGCCATGAGCGCGGTATTGTCCACCGTGACTTGAAGCCGGAAAACCTATTGCTGGAGAATGATTCTCCTGAGGCTATGCTGAAGGTGATAGATTTCGGGACTTCTTGTCGGATGAACCCTGCACTGCCGTTTAGCAGCATTACTGGCACTCCGTACTACATTGCGCCTGAGGTGTTGCTGGGGAAGTACAATGAAAAGTGTGATGTGTGGAGCTGTGGAGTGATTCTCTTCATACTACTATGCGGGTCGCCGCCTTTTCCCGGGAGATCTGATAGGGAAATACTGGACAAAGTGTCAGCGGGCCTGTTTTCCTTCGAGAGTAAGTACCACGTAGAGCCAGAGTGGAGGCAGGTATCGGAAGGCGGCAAGCAGCTAGTGAGGAAAATGCTAACAATGAACCCAGCCCAGCGTGTGTCCATCCGAGAAGTCTTAAACGACCTTTGGCTGACCTCCAGAGCGAACAGTCATCTACAGGACAAAACTTTAGGAGGGCGAGTACTAGACAACATGCAAAACTTCCGTGGTCAGTGCAAACTGCGACAAGCCACGTTCCAATTCATCGCCTGTCAACTGCTGTCTCTGCAGGAAACCAGAGAACTCAGGCAAATCTTCATGCAACTCGACGAAAACCATGACGGGAAGTTGAGCAGGGAAGAGCTGGAGCACGGCTATCACTTACTGGATGCTACAGCGGTGAAGAACATGGAGAAAATAATGCTGGATTGTGATTCCGACGGAAGCGGCTTCATTGACTACTCCGAATTCCTCACTGCCTGCATAGATTGGAACAGCTCCCTGAATGAGCACAGACTGCAAGCTGCCTTTCGCGCCTACGACACAGATAACAGCGGGACCATTTCCGCGAAAGAGATAAAGGCACTACTGCAGTGCGAAGACAAGGTGGATGACGAGGTGTGGGAGGAAGTGCTGAGAGATGCGGATACGGATGGAGACGGGCTCATTGACTTGAAGGAGTTTAAGGACATGATGACCAGGAAAAGACAGTGAGGTCGGCTTAGGATGTAGGGACTAGTAGAGCAGTATTTCTCTGAGATATATATTTAACTGGAGGGAAATACGAAATCGTTCTGTCTTAATAAATAGTGAAACTCTTACCTCTGGCACAAGTCCTATTTTCTCATCTAGCCGTTGTCACTGATTATCCTCTATAGCTACCAATCCAGAACATAACTTGAATTATTAGTTCCTATATACCCTGTGAGTGCTGCATAAGCAGACTTAGTCTCTAAGCAATGCAGATGTCCCTTTGGACAAGCCAGCAGTCCTGTTTTGCATCATCCCACGTATAGGATTAAGACACTCCTTCGGAAGACTGAGATTTCCAAATAGCAAATGGGCTGCTTCTCTGACAGCTACACTCGCTTTCATACCAATACAGTCTTTTTTATCAAGTACTGCGATTTCTGGGCTTTACACGCCTTTAGTGAGTGCAGGTCATGAATGCATAGAATCATAGTAATTAAGCACCTTCTTCCCTTTTTAGCAGTGTGTCTGAAGTCAGTAAGCTGGCACTGGGAAAGGACCAAATCCCGCTATCCATTCACATGAAAGCTATTTTCTTAGGCTAGAACTGGGCATCAGGACTGCAGAACTGCCCACTACTGAGACTTACTCTAATAAACTGTCCTATTGATACAGCTATAACATGGATTGTTTCTGATATAAATTTCATGTATCCAAAAGGATCAATCCCTGCCTTTACATTGCAATCTGCCAGTTCACCGAACCTTGCCTTTCTCACTTCATTGTAACTGTATGGTACAAATTGTGCAAGCACCGATGCACTGATTCTGATGATGTCAGATCTTGATATACGAATGGCCTTATAAGTTCTAGTGACCTCAACAAATACTGATAAAGCACCAAGGAAGTACCCCAACATCCTAACTGAATAAGGGAACTCCACCTACTTTACAACCAACACAAGAAGCATTGAGAAATGCACTAATTTGACGTAAACTGCCATTTGAACCACTCTCGGGGAAATTACTATAATGGCCAGTAGCTTATTCGATTGACTATATAACAGAATTATAAGCATTATAGGATAGTCTCAGTCGACATTTTGTTAAAACTATTATTTGCTAAGTGTCGAATTCTGCTTTTTACCTTGTCCCAGGCCTAATAAGACTCCTGTTCTCGCACTTCTTCAATGATACACATGGTGAG